>Ga0180433_10010916_pt1 | contig 10848 bp, 9 predicted proteins | sample SS_ome_8_FD_132980 | JGI IMG/M metagenome (GOLD analysis project Ga0180433, IMG submission 132980) | Hypersaline lake sediment archaeal communities from the Salton Sea, California, USA - SS_1_D_1 metaG | ecosystem: Environmental > Aquatic > Non-marine Saline and Alkaline > Hypersaline > Sediment...
CCGATTCCGCTCCCTAAGTTGCGGTGTTATTGCCCTGTGCATCGCCATGGCTGCCTCGTCGGAGGCTCCCACCCACACCGGTGTTGATCACGCCGGGGTTGATCAAGCTTCCGCGGGGTCTGAGCGATCCAAGGCTGTGCCATTCCTGCGGGCGCTGCCATGGCGACGCTGGCCCTTCGCCCGGCTGTTCCTGATCACGGCCAGTCTGCTGGGCTGTCAGGCGATTGCGGCCAGTCAGCGGCCCCTGTCTGCAGCGGCGATCCTGCTGGCGGATGGGCCGGCTCGAGCCAGGGTCTCCTTCCTCCAAGGTTTTCAGCTCGGTGATGCGGCCGTGCGGGCCTGTGGCCTGCAGCCCGTCAGCGTCGACTGGCGCACGCTCTCCTGGGACAGCAACCCCGGCTCAGCGTTCCCCTCCGGTATGGCACCCCCGCTGCTGGTGGCTCCCTTCGCTGCCGATCTGCGGGCCTTCGCTCAGCTGGCGGAATCCAGCGACAGTCGGGTGCTGCTGCCCTTCCAGAGGGGAACCTCACTGCAGGGCCTCAAAGCGCTGGAATCCGGCACCCGATTTTCGCCCCTGCTGCCGTCACGCGACACCGATCTGCAGGCTCTCGCTCAGGACGCCATCCGTCGCGGTTGGACCCGGATGGTGGTGGTGAGCGATCCGGGCACCATCGAAGCGGATGCTGCCGCCCCCTTCATCAGCCTGGTGCAAGGTGACGGGGGGCAGGTGCTCTCCTACACCGATGCGTTGGTTCAGGAGGTGGACCCGGCGGATCCCGATCGCCTGCGCCTGCTGGCGCAGGATCTGGCCTGGTTGGCGCCCGATGCCCTGGTGATGGCAGCGCCTCCCCAGGGGCGCCTGGCCGAGGCGCTCCGCCGTGCCCAGCGCGATGGTGCCTTCGCTCCGGCCGATCCCGCCTGGATCTGGCCGCTCTCTGCCGATCAGGTCACGGAGCTGAAGGAACAGCCCTGGCCCCAGCTGGCCCTGCGCCGGCCCGCCGTCGGTCCGGGCTGGGAGAGCTTTGCCCAGCGCTTTCAGGAGCGTTACGGACAGCAACCCGATCAGCTGGCCGGAGCCGGTTACGACACCGCTCGCCTGTTGGCGCTTGCCTCTGTGGCCCCCGCCCCTGTGTCCTCGGAAGGCACCCGCGATCCCCTTGGCTGGCTGGATCCTGAGTCCTCCCCCCTGCCGCTCTGTGAGGCGATTGCACGCCGACGCGCCGGCCAGGCCGTGCGCCTGGAGGGGGTGAGCAGCGGCCTCGATCTTCGGCCTGCCCAGGCGCCTTCAGGGGAGGCTCTTACTCGCCTCATCGCCGCTCAGTAAGGTTTCCAGGAGGTCTGGCGGGCAACGGCCGTGCTGCGGTTGAGCGACGTTCGGCTTCCCCTCGATCACGGGCCCGAAGATTTGGAGGCGGCGATTCTGCGCCGGTTGCGCGTGCCTGCGGAGCAATTGATTCGCCACCGCCTTGTGAAACGCAGCATCGATGCGCGTCGTCGCGACCGCATCCAGCTGATCTACAGCGTGGATGTGGAGGTGCGTGGGGAGAGTGCTCTGCGACGCCGGCATCGCGGTGATCAGCGCATCCGGCTGGCGCCTGAAACCACTTACCGCCCGGTGACACAGGCGCCAGCCGGATTCCCGCACCGGATCGAGCAGCGCCCTGTGGTGGTGGGAGCTGGCCCCTGCGGCTATTTCGCTGCCCTGGTGCTGGCCCAGATGGGCTTCAGGCCTCTCCTGCTGGAGCGCGGCCAGCCGGTGCGCCAACGCACCGTCGATACGTTCGCGTTCTGGAGGGGAACGGCGCCTCTCAAGCCGGAATCGAACGTGCAGTTCGGTGAGGGCGGAGCCGGCACCTTCTCCGATGGCAAGCTCTACAGCCAGGTGAGCGATCCGGAGCATTACGGACGCAAGGTGCTGGAGGAGCTGGTGGCGTGTGGGGCCAATCCCGAGATCCTCACGGTGCATCGGCCCCATATCGGCACCTTCAAGCTCGCCACCGTCGTGCGGGGGCTGCGAGCCAGGGTGGAAGCGCTCGGTGGTGAGGTGCGCTTCGGAGCCAAGGTGGAGGAGCTCCAGCTCGAGCCCCTGCCGGAGCCTCGGGCCGATGGCCGGGTTCAGCGCCTGGTGGGCCTGAGCCTGGCCGATGGCACGACCGTTCCCTGTCGCCAGCTGCTGCTCGCCCCTGGTCACTCGGCGCGCGACACCTTCGACATGCTGGATCGGATCGGCGTGGCGATGGAGGCCAAGCCGTTCGCCGTCGGCCTGCGGATCGAACACCCCCAGCCCTTGATCGATCAGGCCCGCTGGGGAGCGCAGGCGGGCCATCCGCAGCTGGGTGCGGCGGAATACAAGCTGGTTCACCACGCCAGCAACGGACGTTGCGTCTACAGCTTCTGCATGTGCCCCGGGGGCCTGGTGGTCGGAGCCACCAGCGAGGCCGGTCGGGTGGTGACCAATGGCATGAGTCAGCACACCCGCAATGAGCGCAATGCCAACAGTGGGCTGGTGGTACCGGTAGATGCGGAGGACCTGACCGCTTTCGCCCGCCACACCGGCGATCCGCTCGCCGGTGTGGCGTTTCAGCGCGCGCTCGAGGAGCGGGCCTTTCACCTCGGCGGCGGCGATCACAGCGCTCCTGTGCAACGCCTGGACGACTTCCTCGCCGATCGGCCCTCGACCAGCCTGGGCACGATTGAACCGTCATATCAACCGGGAACCAGGCCCGCTGATCTGCGCACCGCCCTGCCGGCGCCGATGATCGAGGCTCTGCAGGAGGCCATCCCTCGGTTCGCCGCGCGCCTGGAGGGGTATGACCATCCGGATGCTGTACTCACCGGCGTGGAGACCCGCACCTCCTCTCCCGTGCGGCTGCCTCGCGATTCAAGTTTTGAATCGATCAACACCCTGGGGCTCACACCCGCGGGGGAGGGGGCGGGTTACGCCGGCGGCATCCTGTCGGCAGCCATTGATGGCATCCGGGCTGCGGAGGCGGTGGCACTCCGGATTCTCGCTGCTGAGTCGGGCTGAGCGGTCAGCTGGTGGCCTGGGAGACGATGCCACTCCATTGGACCGCCTTCACCTGATCCCGGCGCCAGGAGTGGAACAAATCCGGTTCGCTGACGGTGCAGAGCGGGCAGCGACTGATGTGTCCCGCGTGCAGTCCCTCGCCGAGCAACTGGGCCGTGGCGGCTTGGCGGATGTCGAGTCGACAGCGCCCGGGTTCCGGGTCGTCCGCCACGACGCCAGCCTGGTGATCCGCAGGCACGCTGGCCAGCACCTGTTGGGCGACATCGAGGGACACCTGATAGCGGGGACCGCTCACGGCCGGGCCCAGGGCCACCACCAACTGCTCCCGCCGGGCGCCCCGTTGCTCCAGTCGGCTGATGGCCTCGGGCAGGATGCCAGCGGCCACCCCACGCCAGCCGGCATGGCAGGCGGCCACATGGCCATGGCCTGGGTCGGCGATCAGCACCGGGGTGCAGTCGGCGCCACAGACCCAGAGGCTCTGGCTTCCCCGATCACTCACCAGACCGTCGGCATCGGGCCAGGGAGGTCCCTTGGCGTCGGAGGCTTCCAACACCAGGGCGCCATGCACCTGCTGCGGACGATGCACGCTGACGCCGGCCGAAACATAGGCCGCCAGGGCATCGGGGTCCCGTCCCTGCCAGCGGCGCGTGAAGAAGCCATGCTCAAATCCCCTCTCCTGCAACAGGTCGGCGCTGAGGTAGTAGCCGCCATAGCAGCCAATCCAGGTCCATCCCTGGAGCAGGTTGAAGCGGCTGTCGGGCTGGGCCAATGGATCGCTGCTCACCCCGGTCATGGTTCCGGTTGATCCCGCAGCATCCAGAACCCCTCAAACCGAGGGGTTTCCGGCGTGGTCTGCACAGCGATGAATTGCAGACCACCGATCTGCTCCCGTGCCGTGTCCAGCTCACGCCGTGTGGTGTTGGCGGCCTCCGGCTCGAGGTCCGTCACCAGCCAGGCGTCGTCCTGCCCGGCATCGAGCACCAGTTGGTAGCCCTCCACCCGCAGGCGAACGGGTTCCAGGCCACCGAGCCAACCCGCCAGGGCAAGGGCGCGGCTGCGGCTGAACAAGCGAAGGCCTGGCACGGGGTGATCCGCTGCCAGAGCAGCGGGGATCGGCAGCAGGTCGTGGAAGCCCAGGGACCAGTCTTCGGCGTCGCGAAGGCTGCCGAGAGGCAGCGAGGCCCAGCTCCAGGCATCGCCGCGCACCGCTTCCGGCAGGGGGAGCGCGGGGGTGGGGGTCGGCGCCGGTGAGGGTGCCAGAGGCCCGGCCATGAAGCCCACCTCAGCCGGGTACACCTCCCGTTCCCGCTGGGCCAGCCAGTCGATCAGGGCATAGGTGCGCCGACTGGGGCGGACTTCCAGGCCGAGTTCCGTTCCGGCCCGCTGCACCATGGTGCGCATGGCACTGCGCCAGCAACGCAACCGTTGCGGTGGTGACCATCCTTCACTCTGGGCAAGATCAAGCGCGTCCCGGAGGGCTGAGGCCAGCCAGGTGGAATTCACCTCTCCCGCAGGACAGCGACGCTCATAGCGGAAGGGGGGGCGGCCGGAACGATCGGGACTGCCCGTGATCAGCAGCTCCCAGCATTTTTTGCCATCGGCCTCCAGGATTGGACGGGAATAGAAGTCGAGCTCCCAGTCGGCCTGGCGGCTGCTTCGGGAATCGGCGCTGCCATCACTGGAGGCGGGTTCGGCCGTGATCATCCGGCAGATTGTTCTTGCTGCCTGAGGACGTTACGAGCCCTGTTGGCCCGATCGGCGGCTTCCGCCATCACCGTGTCCTTCTCGATCAACAGCTCTCCGGGTTGACCTTCCAGCAAGGCGGTGTTCAGGGCGATCCGACCTCGGCCGGGATCGAGCTCGGTGATCAGGGCTTTCACGGCATCCCCTTGATCAAACACTTCGCGAAGTGAGCGCATGCTGCCGCCGGTGATCATCGACTGGTGCAACAGGCCGCTGATACCGCCGAGATCGACAAAGAAGCCGTAGGGCTTCACAGCCACCACGGTGCCCTCCACTAACTGGCCCACTTCCAGTTCGGCGAAACGGGCCGCCGTGGCCGCCCGCTTCTCTGACAGCACAAGCTTCCGGGTGTCGGCATTGACCTCGAGGAAGGCGACCCCCAGGGTCTTGCCCACCAGGGCTTCATGGTTCTCCCCGTCCTGGAGATGGGACCGGGGAATGAAACCGCGCAGGCCCTCCAGGTCACAGGTGACGCCGCCGCGGTTGAAGCCGCTGATCTTCACCTGAACCACCTTGCCCTGTTTCTCCAGTTCCTTCACCTTGTCCCAGCTCTTGCGCAGGGCGAGGGCGCGGCAGCTGATCGTGACCATGCCATCGGCGTTCTGCTCGCGTGTCACGAGCACTTCCACCTCCAGGCCCTTGGGGAACCGCTCCTTGAGATTGGTGATCACCCCCAGGCCGCACTCGCTCTTGGGCATGAAGCCCGGCGCTTTGCCGCCGATATCCACATACACCCCATCGCTCTCGAGGCCGATCACCGTTCCGGTGACCACTTCACCGGTGGTTCCAACCGGTTCGTTGGCATCGAGTGCCGCGAGGAAGGCGTCTTCATCGAAGTCGAAATCGTCGACGCTGCGGCTGATCGATTCGTCCCGTGGTGACTCCTGCCGGGACGCGCTTCCCGCCCGTCTCTGCTGGTCTGCGGGGCCGAGCAGATCCGCCATCGACAGGCCCTCGAGCTCCGAGGTGTCGAAACGGCTCTCGTCTGTGTTGGCAGGGGTGCCCGGCCGGCTCGGTGCGACGGGCCGGGTTGGCTCGCTTGCTGGCATCACACCCGCCGCCTGGGCCGCCTGCTCGAGCTCCAGGGCTCGTTGTTCGGCTGCGACGGCCGCAGCCCGGGCCGCCTCCGCCTCACGGCGGAGGCGATCCTGCTCCTCCTTCTTGCTGATGTGCATCACCAGCTGGGGCTTGCGCGGCGCAGCCGCTGCAGCGGGTGGCTTCGGCTGCTTGGGCTGCGGACTGCCGGATCCGGCCATGGGCCCTGGGGGGTCGTCGATCGGTCAGTCTGACAGGCAGGGTGGGGTGTCCTGCGCCCTTCTTTCCGATGCCCATGCCGCAACGGCGCTTGGACCGTCTCGCCTGGCCGGAGGTGCGGACCGGCTTGCTTCAAGAGGGGGCCACGGTGGTCTGGCCCTTCGGTGCCTGCGAACAGCACGGCCCCCAGTTGCCGCTCGCCACTGATGCCCTGTTTGCGGAGCGGATCCTCGCGGCGGTGCTGGAACGCCTGCCGGATGCGCTTCCGGTCTGGTCGTTGCCGGTGCAGGCGATCGGTTTCTCCCCGGAGCACCTCGGCTTCCCCGGCACCCTCTCCCTGTCGGCAGAGCTGTTGATGCGTCTCGTTGAAGAGGTTGGCTGCCAGTTGGCCGATGCCGGTGTGAAACGCCTGGTGCTGCTGAATGCCCATGGTGGTCAGATCGCCCTGCTGCAGACGGCGGCCCGCAGCCTGCGGGCCAGCCGGCCGGCCCTGGCTGTGCTGCCTTGTTTCCTCTGGGCCGGCGTCGACGGCATCAGGGATCTGATCCCCGCTCCGGAATTGCAGACCGGTCTCCATGCCGGCCTGGCAGAAACCAGCCTGATGCTGCAATTGGATCCGGATCTGGTCGGTTCCGAACGCCCCGTGGATGGGGAGCATCAGCGCGTCGACGCTGCCGTGACGCCACCGGCTGGCTGGAGCCTGGAGGGCGATGCTCCCTGGGCCTGGATGAGCCGCGATCTCAGTGACAGCGGGGTGATCGGTGACAGCCGAGGCGCGTCCAGGTCGCTGGGGGAAGCTCTGGAAGCTGCCCTGGTGAACCACTGGTGCGATCGCCTCGAACGGCTGCTGGTGAGTGACTGGCCGCCCCGCCCTGAGGCCACGGGCTCCGTCCCGAGGTGGTGATCTCACCACGCATCAGCAGTCCAACCGCGGATGTGCTGGTTACAGTCGGATCCATTGCTAGTTCTGTGAGACCCATGCCGACCCTTGAGACGTCTGAGGTCGCCGTTCTCGAAAATTCAATGGATGCAGGCTCCCAATTGCCTGATTTCACCAGCGAGGCTTACAAAGATGCCTACAGCCGCATCAATGCGATCGTGATCGAGGGTGAGCAGGAAGCGCACGACAACTACATCGCCCTCGGCACCCTGATCCCCGAGCAGAAGGATGAGCTGGCCCGTCTCGCCCGCATGGAGATGAAGCACATGAAGGGATTCACCTCCTGTGGCCGCAATCTTGGCGTTGAGGCAGACCTCCCCTTTGCCAAGGAATTCTTCGCGCCCCTGCACGGGAACTTCCAGACGGCTCTCCAGGAGGGCAAGGTGGTGACCTGCCTGTTGATTCAGGCGTTGCTGATCGAAGCGTTCGCCATTTCCGCTTATCACATCTACATCCCGGTTGCGGATCCCTTCGCTCGCAAGATCACTGAAGGCGTGGTGAAGGATGAGTACACCCACCTCAATTACGGCCAGGAATGGCTGAAGGCCAACTTTGAGGCCAGCAAGGATGAGCTGATGGAGGCCAACAAGGCCAATCTGCCCCTGATCCGCTCCATGCTGGAGCAGGTGGCAGCCGACGCCGCCGTGCTGCAGATGGAAAAGGAAGATCTGATCGAAGATTTCCTGATCGCCTATCAGGAGGCCCTCAGCGAGATCGGTTTCAGTTCCCGTGACATTGCGCGCATGGCTGCTGCAGCCCTCGCGGTCTGATCCACTTCACCAGCTCCCACGTCGCCGGAACCGCTGCGTGCACTGTCACGTAGTTTCGGATACATGCTTTCGTGGGAGCATGACCAACCGGTCCGCCGCACGGTGGGGCCCTGGTTCCTTTCTCTTTTGACCGTCGGCGGGACATGTTTGGTCTGATCGGACACTCCACCAGCTTTGAAGCCGCCAGGCAGAAGGCTTTCGAGCTCGGGTTCGATCACATCGCCGATGGCGATCTGGATGTGTGGTGCAGTGCTCCGCCCCAGCTGGTGGAAACGTTTGATGTGACCAGCCCCACCGGCCTAACCATCACGGGGGCCTACATCGACTCCTGTTTCGTGCCGGAGATGCTCAGCCGCTTCAAGACGGCTCGGCGCAAGGTGTTGAATGCCATGGAACTGGCTCAGAAAAAGGGCATCAACATCACCGCTCTCGGCGGCTTCACCTCGATCATTTTCGAGAACTTCAATCTGCTGCAGCATCAACATGTGCGCAGCACCACCCTGGAGTGGGAGCGTTTCACCACCGGCAACACCCACACGGCCTGGGTGATCAGCCGTCAAGTTGAGATCAATGCTCCCCGCCTGGGCATCGATCTCTCCAAGGCCCGCGTCGCTGTGGTGGGGGCTACCGGCGACATCGGCAGTGCCGTTTGCCGGTGGCTGTCTCAACGCACGGTCGTGGCAGAGCTGCTGCTCGTGGCGCGTCAGCAGCAGCCCCTGCTCGACCTGCAGAAGGAGTTGGGTGGCGGACGCATCCTTTCCCTTGACGAAGCCCTCCCCGAAGCGGATGTGGTCGTCTGGGTGGCAAGCATGCCCAGGACGCTGGAAATCGATGCCGCCAGCCTGCGTCAGCCTTGCCTGATGATCGACGGCGGCTATCCCAAGAACCTGGATGCCCGGATCGCCGGATCCGGCGTGCATGTGCTCAAGGGCGGCATTGTTGAATTCGGTAGTGATATTGGTTGGAACATGATGGAGTTGGCGGAAATGGACAAACCGCAGCGTCAGATGTTTGCCTGCTTTGCAGAGGCGATGTTGCTCGAATTTGAGTCTTGCCACACCAATTTCAGCTGGGGGAGAAACAACATCACCCTCGAGAAAATGGATTTCATAGGTGAGGCATCGCGTCGACACGGCTTCTCCACCCTCAACCTCAGTGCTCCTGTTCAGGTCGCTGCTGCCTGACTTTCTGCCCCTCCCCCCCCACCTTCCATGGTTCGTCGTCCCCTGCTCGAATTCGAGAAGCCCCTGGTGGAACTGGAGCAGCAGATCGAGCAGATTCGCCAGCTTGCCAGGGATTCTGAGGTGGATGTGAGCCAGCAGCTGCTCCAGCTCGAAACCCTGGCGGCGCGACGCCGCGAGGAGATCTTCTCCAATCTCACCCCTTCACAGAAAATCCAGGTGGCCCGCCACCCCCACCGGCCAAGCACTCTGGATTTCATCCAGATGTTCTGCGATGACTGGGTTGAGCTCCATGGAGACCGTCGCGGCAGCGATGACCAAGCCCTCATTGGCGGCCTGGGTCGGATCGGAGACCGTGCGGTGCTTCTGCTCGGCCATCAGAAAGGACGCGACACCAAAGAAAATGTGGCCCGTAATTTCGGCATGGCCACGCCGGGCGGCTACCGCAAGGCCTTGCGCCTGATGGATCACGCCGATCGGTTCGGGTTGCCGATCCTCAGCTTCATCGATACGCCCGGTGCCTACGCCGGCCTCTTGGCCGAAGAGCAGGGGCAGGGAGAGGCGATTGCGGTGAATCTGCGGGAGATGTTCCGCATGCGGGTGCCGATCATCGCCACCGTGATCGGGGAGGGGGGATCCGGTGGTGCTCTCGGCATCGGAGTCGCCGATCGCTTGCTGATGTTTGAACACAGCGTCTACACGGTGGCCAGCCCCGAGGCCTGTGCCTCCATCCTCTGGCGCGATGCCGGCAAAGCGCCGGAGGCAGCGGCGGCCCTGCGCATCACCGGCCCCGATCTCTGCACGCTGGGGGTGGTGGATGAGGTGCTTCCGGAACCGGCTGGTGGGAACAACTGGGCCCCGCTTCAGGCTGGTGAGGTGCTGAAGGAGGCGATCGAGCGCCATCTGGGCGAACTCGATGGGCTCTCAGTCGAGGCGTTGCGAGAGCAGCGCTACCGCAAGTTCAGAGGGATGGGGCGGTTTCTCTCCACAGGGGCCGCGTCGGAGAACGATCACGCTGTCTAAGGTGTCGAAGCTTGCAACGGCATCTTGCCCTCAGTTCTGATCACCGGAGCGTCTCGAGGCATCGGTCACGCCGCCGCCAGACAGTTCGCCCAGGCGGGCTGGGATCTGCTTCTTGTCTCCCGCAGTGAAGCGGCACTCCAATCCCTCGCCAGCGAGTTGTCTGCATCCGGGCGCAACGTTCGCTACCGGGCGATTGATTTGGCCGATCCCGAGGCCATTGCCGAGGGTGTCGTGGCTCTGTTGAGTGAGGGGCTCCGCCCCTCCGTGCTGATCAACAATGCCGGTGCCGCCTGGACCGGTGATCTGCTCGCGATGCCTCTCGAACGCTGGCAGTGGTTGTTCCAGCTCAACCTCACCAGCGTCTTCCAGATGTGCGCCGTGGTGGTGCCCGTGATGCGCCCCTCCGGAGGTTTGGTGATCAATGTGAGCAGCCATGCCGCCCGCCATGCCTTTCCCGGCTGGGGTGCGTACTGCACCACCAAGGCTGCACTGGCTAGCTTCACACGATGTCTGGCGGAGGAGGAGCGTCCGCATGGAATTCGGGCCTGCACGCTCACACTCGGTGCTGTCGATTCCCCCCTCTGGGACTCGTCCACGGTGCAGAGCGATTTCGACCGCCGTGCCATGCTTCCTCTCGAACAGGCGGCGGCAGCCCTGCTTCACCTCGCCCAGCAACCCGCCACGCAGGTGATCGAGGACCTCACACTGATGCCAGCGACTGGCGCTTTCTGATAACCGGCTTTCATGACTTCCACGCTTCCTGCTTCAGCCAACGGCCTCAGCCTTGAGACAGCGCCTTTGCTGTCGCAGTCGGTGTCTGAGCGCATTCGTGCCCGACTCAGATCGGCCGGCGTCACGTTTCTGGCCAACGACAACATTGCCGATCATATTCTCGACGGGGAACTCGAA
>Ga0180433_10010918_pt1 | contig 10847 bp, 6 predicted proteins | sample SS_ome_8_FD_132980 | JGI IMG/M metagenome (GOLD analysis project Ga0180433, IMG submission 132980) | Hypersaline lake sediment archaeal communities from the Salton Sea, California, USA - SS_1_D_1 metaG | ecosystem: Environmental > Aquatic > Non-marine Saline and Alkaline > Hypersaline > Sediment...
GACGGAGCAGATGTACGCGTTCTGCTGCATCGGCGCAAGGTTAAGGGTCTGGGTACAGCGGTAGAGACTATGTGGGGTGACATCACACAGCCCGATTCGGTCAAGCGAGCAGTGGAGGGGGTAGATGCGGTGGTCCACATGGCAGCTATAGTTGAGCCGATGACCGAGCGGAAACCCGAGCTGGCCAGCAGGGTCAACGTGGGTGGCACCCGTACAATCATAAACGCGATTAGAGACATGGGCGTAAGCATTCCCTTCGTGTATATATCATCGGCCTCAGTATTTGGCCCGACCCCTGACGCCACAGAGTGTCTTCATCCGGACAGGAATTTTTGCAATCCTGCAACCGTCTACGCGAGGACTAAGCTTGAGGCCGAAAACCTGATCAGAGAATCGTCGATTGACTACGTGATCTTACGCTTTGCACCAGTACCCTACGAGAAGATCAGTTACAGTGACATGAAGGCCCAGATGTTCATCATCCCGCTGGAGAATCGGATAGAGTTTTGCCATCCTGAGGATGCGACCCTTGCCATTCTTAAATCTGTGAAGCACTTCGGTACAGTAAAATGTAAGACTCTGATGATTAGCGGAGGGCCAAGCCAGAGGATCCGCTACAAGGACCTGGTTGACACCGCTTTGGGAACCTTCGGGCTGCCCCTACCACCCGATTACAAGTTCGCCAAGGAGCCCTTTGCCCTGGACTGGTATGACACGAGCGAGTCTCAGGAACTTCTTAATTATCAAAAGAAAACGCTTGACGATTATTCTAAAGACTTAGCCGCAAAATTTCCTTCGCCTATGATAACTCTTATGCAGCGATTCATCGGCCCTAGTCTGGGGAAATACATAGTTCGACTTATGTAATAAATGTCATAATAAAAAATACGAATAATTCTTTCCTACCGGGGCGGTTTAAAAACCGCCCCCATATTATATTGATAACGGTTGGACGGGCTCACTACGAAAGTATCATTTGCCGTTCGCCCTGAGCTTGTCGAAGGGCTGTTCATGGTTCGACAGGCCTGTGCTGAGCAAAGTCGAAGTGCTCACCACGAACGGATAGAGCAAAGCCCACCATTAGATAACGTTCGGCGACTCTTGCCAAGGCAGATAAAATGTAGGACAATCCATCCTCAAATAGCATCTACTAACTTCATGTAAAACTGGAGGGAACTATGGGATGGCTCGCAAAATTGGTCTCCTCTCGACCTCGCACCGTAATAGCGGTAATCGTGCTTATCAGTCTGGCTATGGCATCACTATCAGCAGTCCTTGAGTATGAGACAGGCTGGGATGCATGGATGCCGGACACGCCAGAGATTGAGGCTATCGATGAAATAGACCAGGATTTCGGCAATATCGAATATGCTGAAATATTAATTAAAGCACCAGAAGATGACGTTTTAACTCAAGCAACAATGTTAGAGATTCTGAATTTAACTAAGACTCTTCAAGAAGATGAAGAGGTCGGACCTATGTTGTCCAAAAACAGAGAGACTATTTCTATCGCCGGTATCATTGCCGACTACGAATTAATGGCAACGAATCCAAGCCCGACCATAGATGACCAACTAACGCAGATCAACCAAATGGACGACGTTTCGATAAAGGCAAGCCTGTCCTCTTTTCTCGATGATAACAACATACCTCAGCAACAAAAAGATGATGTATTGCTAACACTTTCCAAAGATTATAAAGAAGCAGGAACAGCTAAGGCTACTGGAATATTCCTTTTCATCGATCGATCGAAGGGGATCGATGAAGCTCGAGAAACAGAGGTTAAAATTGAGGAACTGGTTGAAGCGTTCGAACAGTCGGCCAGTAGCGAAATGAGTGTATATGGGGACTTGTTAGTCGATTACTATGCTGAGGAGATTATCAACCAGTTCGGCCTTGTACTTGTTGTCGGCTTGATTGGAACAGTCATACTTGGGTATCTCAATTTCAGACGTTTCTCCGACATTGTGCTTACGGGAATAGGCCTGCTCTTCGCGGTTACCTGGTCAATGGGATTCGCCTATCTCATGGGATGGAAACTGGACGCAATGTCAATGATGGTACCCATTCTATTACTCGGTCTCGGTATTGATTACAGCATTCACACCTTAATGCAATACAGAGAGAAGTATCAAAATGAGAAAGACCTTAAAAAGGCCATGTTCCTGGCCATTGCGGCTGTAAGTGTGCCCCTGTTCCTCGCAACCATCACGACTGTTATCGGTTTCCTATCCAATGTATCGTCTGACTATCGAGCGGTACAACACTTCGGCATTATAGCTGCAGTAGGTATCATTTCTTGCTTTATAGTGATGAATACCTTCGTACCAGCGGTTAGACTACTACTCGATCAAAGAACCGTAAAGAACAATAAACCCCTGAAGTTCGCCGATTATGTCGCTAAAAAAAAGGACAATGGACCACTGTTGAGAGTTGGCGAGCGTCTGCTTGGTATGCCTTTGTTAGTAATAATAGTGACACTTATTCTGGCTGGACTGGGAGGATATGGAGCTACGAAGCTTGAGACAAATTATACGGAGATCGGCGACTTGCCGAGGAATTCCGAAACAAAACAAGCCTTTCATTACATATCGACTGAATTCGATGTGCAGGCCACTGAAGCGATGACTATTCTAGTGAAAGGTGATGTTCTAGATCCACTCGTGATAGCCAGTATCTATGAATCAGTTGACAATATGCGTGATGATCAGTATATCCAAAAAAGAGACTCCATTCCCGCGATAGAATGGATCCTTCCAGCAATGAATACCTATGCAAATAGCGGATTAGATCCTGAATTCACCAATATATATAACGAATATGATAAAAATAACGATGGAGTAATGGATTCACCGACGAGAGAGAACTATCTATTACTCGTTGACAATATGTATGACAGCACCGATACTACAGAATTTTTCATATATAAAAACGACGAAGGGCAGTACAACAAACTAGTCCTAAGGGTTCACACTAAGACAGACAACTTCAGATATAGTCACGAGGTCATTGAAGAACTTGAGGAAGATGTTGAACCTATCCGGGAGATGGCCGATGAAGTCATCGTCACAGGGCTGGCTACAATATTTGATCTGCAAAATATCAATATCAAAAACTCGTCCATATTCTCCACCATTTATTGCGCTATAGCTGCACTTGTCGTGCTCACTATTACATTTTTTATTCGAGGGCGTTCTCTGCTGCTCGGTTTGATTACCACTATTCCTGTGATCCTTGTAGTTCTGTGGACATATGGAACACTTAAGCTCTTCGGATTCCCTCTCAATTTCGAGGTAGCCCTTATCGGCGCCTTAACCATAGCATTGGGAATTGATTATTCTATACATATTAGCCACAGAATATTTACGGAAATGCAGGAAGGCAGCGACTTCATTACAAGCTACAGAAATACGATCAAGCACACCGGCAGGAATTTACTGTTCTCCGCAAGTACGACTGCTTTTGTCTTTCTCTGTATGATTCTACTCAATACTGAGGGTACGCTTCAGTTCGGAATAGCGGGTGCTATAATGATACTCTATAGCTTCATTGCATCAGTTATTGTTTTGCCCACAATTCTATTGCTGAGGATCAGGTTTATATCTCGGAAAATATGGTAGTAATAGCTAGTAATCATATTTAAAAGCGATCTGGTCGAACGTTTGCATCCACACCACCATCGGCATAAATAATACTACCGTGAACATACGAGGCTTGAGGGCTGCAGAGAAAAGCGATGACCTCCACTATGTCACCGGTCTCGGCCAATCTTCCCAATGGTATTTCCATACCCAGCACACCATCGCGAGTATTAGGATCTTCCATAACCTTTTGCAGCATGGGTGTTTTTGTATTACCAGGGGCAACTCCATTCAATCGTACGCCACGTTTACCCCAACGCGATGCACGCCGCCTCAGACCTTTGCCCAGGGCTAATTTTGAACCGACATAGGCCAGTGATGCAGCCAGAAATTGATCGTCAAATGCATCGATAATCCCGATTGCTGCATTTTCATCATGAGCTAGAAGTGCTTGAACATACGGTGTCTCGTCCGCCTGCAACCATTGTGCCGAGTTAGAAAGAATTATAACTGCACTGGAATTACTTCCTCGCTGCAAAAGATCGAAAAGCCCATCAAGCAGAGCAATGGTCCCAAAATAATTAACGGAAACTATGAGGGAAGAAGGACGGTTATAGGTAGTTAAGCCAGCACAGGCGACAAAGTGATCAACTGAATCACATCGTTGATTCACGCTCTTAAGTGCAGCTTCACGACCATTTATCGTCGCAAGGTCCGCAACGATTTCCGCATTCTGAATATCAATACCGATGACGTTATCGCCTTTCTCCTTAAAACGTTTATATGTTGCAGCTCCTATACCTGATGCTGATCCTGTGATCACCGTTGTAGCCATTAACTCTCCTTATCTTAACGATACGTAATATGCACAAAGTAGATAGACATTGTGGGACATAAAGTAACTTTTTGCAAGAATTATGTATATGTAATGATAAACCAAGAACTCAGCATAAATGTGGTTGTGAATATTAAGTGGTAGAAGAATAATTTGTCAGATACTCTGATTTACAGGAGAGCCTGATTACCAAGATTTAAGTTATGGTTATCCCCTGGTCGGCTTCTTCTACATCTTGTTTGTCGAGCATAAGTCCAACGTAAATATCCTCAAGAGCCGACTGACGAACGGACACATCAACAAGCGCCCAATGATTATCCGAGATTTTCTGCAGCACAGAAGCCATCAGCGTTATATCAGACGTTCTGAAAACATAGTTTCCGTCTTTTCTCGCATAATTAAGGGAGCCGCTCGCACTAAATATTATCTCGTACTCGCGTTTACCCACACTTTTTCTCATTGCTTCGACGGTGTCACATACAATCAGCTCACCGTTCTTCAAAATTGCTACTCGATCACAAATGTATTCTATATGGAAAAGGTTATGAGCACTGAGAATTATTGTCTTACCCTGCTTATTCAGCGTTTTCAGATAGTCGATAATAAAAAATGACGTAAGGGGATCGAGGCCGGAGTTTGGTTCATCAAGGACGAGTAGTGCCGGGTCATGTAACAGCGTTCGCGCAATAGCAACCTTGCGCTTCATACCTTTGGAAAGATCGCTGCAATATCGATTTTTTTCAGCAAGATCTAAAGACTCCAGAAGTGAATTTATTCTTTGTTCCGCAAGTTGGCGGGATAGACCATAGAGATCGGCAAAGAAGGTCAAATACTGATGGACAGTCATATTTTCATACAAAGGGCTCTCTTCGGGCAGATAGCCGATATTTCGTTTAACCTCGATGTTGTTCTGAGTCATGTCCTGACCAAGAACTTCGATATACCCAGAGGTAGGATTCATCAGCCCCACAACCATCTTAATAGTGGTCGTTTTGCCTGCGCCATTATGACCGATAATGCCAAAGATCTCGCCCTCTTGCACTTCCAGGTCCAGATTATTGACAGCTTTAAAATCGCCGAAGGTCTTATACAGTGATTCGAGTTTGATTATCAATATAATACCTCTCCAGTATATTCTGATATAGATATATTATGTACCGCGTTTAGAACAGTAACCATAGATAATAAGTGGTACCTATAGTAAGAAAATCGTACCCTCCTTATGTTACCGTACTATTTTACCAGTTCGATTGCCATAAATAGGGCTTGTATAATAAATGTGCGGTGTGCTAACGTTCGATTAAGGGAGTTAAATACCCCGTCAGTAAACATCTGAAGAAACGACAGTCACATCACAGTGAAGAATATCCTGATCATATCAAAAAAGGAAATAACCCGTGTAAAGTCGCGATTTACCGGCAAATCACGTTTAATAGTTCTATCCGTACTTGCCCTGGCCCTGATAGTCAGCTTCTTTGTCTACAAACAGGAACTTGTCATGGGACAGGGCTTATACACCATAGGAGTTGCCCCGAATGGGCCAGCAATAACCGACCAACGCTTTAATACAATCAGCCTGGATCGCGAAACAGCTATACCCAGTCTCTACGGAAAAACTATAGACGCGTATGTCTTGCCTAATGGTGTAATGTATCGTGGTGATCCAAGATCGCAGTATGCCGTAAGCGCTTTGAAGAAGTACCTGGAAAAAGAGGAAATCGACAGGATATCCAAAGAATACGAAATCGACCTTGCCTTCCCTCTCCGGGTAAAAATCAAGGATATGGAGGCACCAGAATTTCAACCGAATAACACCACCGGAAATCCGCTGTCTTCTGCTTCTGGAATAGAACAGGATGATACCTTTGAGCCAACAATCTCCGAGACCGGCAAAGACATCTCCACTGAGTCCGAAATAATCGACACGACAAACGGGGACATCGAAGCAACAGATACACCGGCTGGTGAATCATCCTTAATCCCCATAGAAAGTGAATGTGATGACGAAGTACTACGTCAATTAGAAGACTATCACAACAGTAATGGACTACCTAAATTCGAAGCAGAATTCGTATCAGACAGCGATATTATTATTCCATCGCTGATGACTCCACCCACACCCCTCGCCCAGGTAATACTGGCGTTTCTCTACGTAATACCGATCTTCTTTGTCAGCGTATTCTTCACCAGCAGCTTTATTGAAGAGAAGGTGAATCGCAAGCTGATCGTGCTGCTGTCAGCGCCAATAACCCCACTGCAGATCATACTAGGCAAGATGCTGCCCTACATTATTTACTCCATAATCGCCATTATTACGATCACTCTGATACTTAAGGGCAGCGTGTTCCTCGGTTTGGCGATATTTATTCCCGTAATGCTATTTATCTTAGCGATCTATCTTATGGTGGCCCTTTTGTACAGAACCTTTAAGGATCAGACCTTTTTCTCTGTTCTGGCCGTCTGGGTGATTACGGGTTACCTGGTAGCCCCAGCTATGTTTTCGGGAGTTAGCGACCTGAGTTATGTTTCTCCGCTTACCCTGGCAGTACAAATGTATAAAGGCGAATCGTTCGGACTGACAGAATACCTGCTCTCCACAGTTCCCATGTACCTCACGTTCGGGATCGCGGTTTTCCTTGGCACACGTATCTTCAATGAGGAATTCCTTATGGGATTCAGACCGCTGCACACAAAATTGGCAGATGCAATATACCTGGCTATAAACAGAAGCCACCTTTATCTATCCGTGTTTTTCATAAATCTGGCATTAATTCCCATTGTATTCATGGTTCAATTTGCGTCCATAGTCATGGCATCCAATCTTCCGATGCCCTACGCACTATGGGTTTTACTGGCAGTTTCGATAATTATTGAAGAAATAGCAAAATCTACTGCAATAGTCGTGCTATTAAAAAACAGTGTGATCAATTCTAAAAGACAGATACTAATACTATCCTTTATTTCCGCGTTGGGATTCCTGATCGGCGAAAAGCTGTTGCTTTATATAGCACTGAGCGTAGTATCACAGTCCATGTTCACCGAGGCACTCTTCGGTGCAGGTTTACTTATTGTACCCTTTATAATGCACTTCATTGCCACCGCGTCAGTCTGCCTGCTCACTGCCCGCTTCGGTGTGAAGTATTTCCCGGCAGCAATCATAGCAGGTTCAGTCATACATGCCGTTTATAATCTCTATGTGATAGGCGTAATAGGATGAAGCCGTTTCTCGTGCTGCTCCTTAAGGAGCTCAAGTCAATAAAAAAAGAGAAGACGATACTATTCGCTATTCTCATTCAATTCTTTATCGCCTCATTTTCGTCAATTATACTCATTGGAATTATGTCCTTCTATGATCCAACGTCTATCGGAGATAACACACATGTTACCATCGACGTGGGCGTTGTGGGTAATAATTCAAAAACAATGGTTGGATTTCTGGAAGAAAGGAATCTGACGGTAAAACCGTACGACAATATAAATAACGCCGAGGAAGCATTTCAACAAGGTGAGATTGATACAATTATGTCAATACCGCCAGACATCGATGGTACTGTTGATATGACGCTGGTGTTGCCCAAGGCCGATACCTCAAAGACCTTGATACTAATGATTCTTAACGAGCCCTTGCGTAAATATGAAAACTACTTCAGGGAAATAAACGGCATTGACCTTAACTACGACGACATGGAAGGCAAACCACATACAACAAGGGAGTTCCTGTACGCCGTGATTATACCTATTCTAATGTTATTTCCGGGATTTATCGCGGGCAGTATTGTTATTGACACAATATCCGAGGAGATCGAGAGTAAAACGCTGGACACACTCTGGTCAGCGCCGATATCGCTCAATCAAATACTCGGATCTAAAGTAACTGCCGCGCTCATCATGGCTATATTCCAGTGTATTCTATGGATCATCCTGCTTCGTTTTAACCACTTCACCGTCCACAACGCGGTCTCAGTACTTATGCTTTCTTTTATGATTGCCGCCTGTATATCGCTCAGTGCAGCAATGGTAGCGCTCTACTTCAAAGATAGAGAGAGAGCCCAGTTTGTCTTTTCTATCATTCTCCTGTTTGTTGCCGGATGCAGCTATTTACTTAATCCATCTCCGTTTGATATTATTACCCGCCTTGCATCCGGAGATCATTTTATTAGTACCTGCTCGATATTTATCTACGTTATTCCATTGACTATATTAACGTGTATCTTCATCATTATGTCAAAACGATTAATTCGGTTTAAAACCTAATCGTAGAAATAGAATCAGGGCCGGCATCTGTATTCCTCGAGAATTAGCCAGCCCTGATTTTGTTGCCAAGCCCTCTTTTTGAGAACAACAATAATAATGATAATTATTGCATACTGGGGAACAGTACTTTTACCAGTTGATCTTGATCGGTTTGCCCATCGGCACACCCAGAGGCTGCTCTTCGATCTCGATGTGAACCTTATCCAGCATCTTATTCCGCAGATCTCGTAAGGTCTTGTGGAATTCCTCGCGTTTTTTATCCGTTAGATCGGAGGAAAGATCCTGTATCAGTGTTTTGTAGATCTCTACACCAACATCGCAGAGTTCCTTACCCTTGGCGGTCATTTTGATCTCGGTAAAGGGTCTACCCTTCCTCTTGGGGATTCTTCTAACGAGTCCCTCTTTTTCCATTCTGTTAAGTAACCCGGCAACCGTTTGCGCTTCTCTGGATACCAAGCGAGCTATCTCAGCAGGTGTTAGAGGATCAGGATAATCTCGGCATGCCCAGAGCACCGCTGCCTTCTCAGGCGTTAGACCCTTTTTGGCGAGCTTGGCTTCGGCGACCTTGTTGACTGCGATCCACGATTGACGCAGAAGGGCCCACGTGGTCATGGTAGGTTCAGCGAAATCCATCTCATACATTCGTTCGTACCTCCTCAACTCAGTATTTGTGCTACCATCTATGGCTTATGGTAGCTCATATAGGGTAACAAATCCGTAACGCAAAAGTAACAAAGGTATAACAGAGTAAAGAAAATACAGGTTTGACCGTACTGAAGTGTACTATGTACGTCGCAAGCAATACGTTTAAATGGGTTTTATCAAGGCATAGCCGATCCCAGGTCTAGTCACGATAATCTGTGGTACAGCCGGATCATCTTCTATCTTACCTCTCAGACGGCCAATGTTAACCCTGAGACTTTGCACCGAACCTGGATAATCGTCACCCCAGACTTCTTCTGCTAATCGAGCGTGTGTTACAACCTGACCTGCGTTTTTCATCAATGACTCAATAATGCGACCTTCGACAATTGTAAGACCAATTTCTCTGGTGCCGTATTTCAACTGCGACGTGCTCGGATCAAAACGCAGTGATCCGCAAATCAGCGCACCGTTATCATCCGAAGTACCCTTTCTGCGCAATTGCACCTTGAGCCTGGCCAAAAGTTCTCTTTGTCGAAACGGTTTCACTATATAGTCATCGGCCCCTCTTTCGAGTGCCCTTACCATGTCCGCTTCTTCTGATTTCACGGTTAGGACAATAACAGGTACAGATGAAAAGAGGCGTATCTGTTCCAACACATCGAGACCATTTACATCCGGAAGCCCGATATCCAATATAACCGCATCCGGGTTCCTTGTTTCCACTAAATCGACGCCTTCGTCACCCAATCCTGTGGAAACTAGTTCTACCTCCGGCCAGTTCATCTGCAGTGTCAGAGAAATGGAATCCACGATTATCGGATCATCTTCGATAATGAGAACTCGCCATAGTTTACGAACATTACCTAATTCCACTGTTGGTTGTTTACGGATTTCTAACGGGACAGAGAAAAAAAAACTTGAACCTATACCAGGCTGGCTTTTGACCCAGATTTCTCCTCCATGAAGCTCAACTATCATTTTGCTTAGAGCGAGGCCCAGACCAAGTCCGCTTAAATTCTCGTCCTTCGTGTCAAGACGATAATACGGTTCAAAAAGCCTTGCCTGGTCCTTCTTATATATTCCCCTGCCGGTATCTTTGACCTCAACTACGATACTGCCATTTTTTTCCTTTGCTTTCAGATCAATCCGTCCACCCTTTGGGGTGAACTTCATGGCATTATCCAGAAGATTAACTACCACCTGTTGTAGTCGTGAGACATCAGCGTTTACGAGTGGGAGCGAAGACGGAAGATCCATTGTAAGCGACTGTCCCTGATTTGAGGACTTCGTCATCATCCGCTCACAGGTTTCTTTCAGCAAATGGAGAAGATCAATAGTTTCCACCTTGAGTTGAAGCAATCCCACCTCGCCCCTGGCCATATCCAGGAGCTCATCAATTCGATTATTGAGATTAGCCGCGCCCCAGCATATATTCTTGGCCAGACTCAGCAGCGGCTCGTCGTTTACTACGGAAAGCAGCGAATCGCTCGACGCAATTACCGGAGTGAGTGGCGTCTTCAGCTCGTGCGCCA
>Ga0180433_10010919_pt1 | contig 10847 bp, 9 predicted proteins | sample SS_ome_8_FD_132980 | JGI IMG/M metagenome (GOLD analysis project Ga0180433, IMG submission 132980) | Hypersaline lake sediment archaeal communities from the Salton Sea, California, USA - SS_1_D_1 metaG | ecosystem: Environmental > Aquatic > Non-marine Saline and Alkaline > Hypersaline > Sediment...
TCAAATTTGGGATAGATCTACGGAAAGTATAGCCAAAGATATGATCAAGGAGCTTGAATTACAAGATAAATCTGCTTCTGCAAATAAGGATTCAGATAAGTCTAAAAAAATTAAATTCAATCCTGTATTTATGATGCTTGACTCTGGAGCAAGAGGATCTCGTCAACAAATAAGTCAGCTTGGTGGTATGAGAGGTCTCATGATGAAGCCTTCTGGTGAAGTTATGGAGACTCCTGTTCTTGCAAATTTTAAAGAGGGCTTGAGTGTTTTCGAATACTTCATTTCAACTCACGGAGCAAGAAAAGGTTTGGCAGATACTGCTCTTAAAACTGCTGACTCTGGATACTTAACCAGACGTTTAGTTGATGTTTCTCAAGATGTCATAATTACAAAAGATGATTGTAGCACTTTGGGGTACATAACAGTTTCTGACCTTAAAGAATCAGGAACTATTATTGAGTCTTTAACCGATAGAATATTCGGAAGAATTTTAGCAGAAGACGTTAAAGATCCTGTTACTGGCAAGTTGATTGCTAAGCAGGGTGAACTAGTTAGCCATTCTGTAGTTAAAAAAATTGGCGAATCTTCTGTTATTGAAGTTGCCGTTAGATCTGTCTTAACATGTCAGTCAAAACGAGGTGTTTGTGCTAAATGTTATGGAATGGATTTATCAACTTACAAATTAATAGATATTGGATCTACTGTTGGAATTGTTGCAGCTCAATCAATTGGTGAGCCGGGAACTCAGCTTACCATGAGAACCTTCCACATTGGTGGTACCGCTGCCGGTTTCTTGCAACAAGATTTTCATAAATCTAGTGTTGAAGGAAAAGTTCAATACAGAGGTGTTCAATTTATCACTAAAGAAGATGGCAAAAAAGTTGTGATGAATCGTAAATCTAAAATAGCCATTGTAACTGAAGATGGAAGAGAACTAGAAGTATTTGACATAGAGTATGGTTCAATTTTATTAGTTAGTGATGCTGAAGAAGTTAAGGCAGGTCAAAAGATTGCTGAATGGGAAATGCATAAGGTAATCATGACCGAGAAAGAAGGCCGAGTTAAGTTTACTGACTTGGTTGAAAATGTTACTTACCGTGAAAAATTTGAAGAAGAAACAGGTAAGTCATATAAATCTGTCATAACTTCTAAAGATGAAAAACGTCAACCATGTATAGTAATTGAATCAGGGGATGAAGAAGAAGCCCGTTACTTCTTGCCTACAGGCGCAACTTTATATGTTGGTAATGGCGACAATGTAAAAGTTGGTGATGTTCTTGCTAAGATTTCTCGAGAAGAAAGACGAACAAAAGATATTACCGGTGGTTTGCCTAGGGTTGCAGAATTGTTTGAGGCTCGTATTCCAAAAGATCCAGCAGTAATTGCCGAAGTTGATGGCAAGGTTGTGTTCGGTGGAATTCACAGGGGGCAAAGAAGAATATCTATCATAACAGAAGAGGGTGATACATTTGATTATAGTGTTCCAAGAGGTAAGCATATTTCTATCGAAGATGGTGAATATGTTAATACTGGAGATTCTTTAACGTCTGGAACTCCGAATGTTCATGATATTTTAAAGATTCTTGGGCCTGATGAACTTCAAAAATATCTTGTTAAAGAAATTCAAGAAGTTTATACACTTCAAGGTGTAACAATACACGATAAGCATATCGAGTTGATTGTTCGACAAATGTTGAGAAAAATAACAATTACTGATTCTGGTGATACCAGTTTCATAATAGGTGATAGGGTGGACAAGGTTCACTTTCAAGCGGTTAATAAACTTGTAGCTCAAGAAGGTAAAAAACCTGCAATTGGTAAGCCATTATTAATGGGTATAACCAAGGCTTCCTTAGGAACTGAAAGTTTCTTCTCAGCAGCATCATTCCAAGAAACTACTCGAGTTTTAACAGAAGCAGCTCTTAAAGGGCAAGCAGATTACTTATACGGATTGAAAGAAAACGTTATTGTTGGTAATCTTATTCCTGCTGGAACTGGGGTGGCGTCATTCAAGAAAAAGTATCTTGGAGAAGATGTTTCAGAGCATGAAGAGAGAGCTCGCAAAGAGGAACAGATGGAAGTTGGCTTAGACAAAATATCTCTATGGTAGTTTTTTAGAGGCACGTAGCTCAGTTGGCAGAGCATTGCTTTGACGTAGCAAGGGTCAGCGGTTCGAATCCGCTCGTGCCTACCAGCCTACGCACAAGGCTTCGGCTGGCAGGCCAGTCAATATCAGGTGCAAACGGTTTTAATTTTATTAAAAGCTAATGGGTTTTAAATGTTAAATAAAGAATATAAACAAAAATTAATAGACGAATTTAAGATATCTGAAAACGATACGGGGTCTTGTGAAGTTCAGCTTGCTATTGTATCGGCGAGAATTAAAGAAATATCTGAACACCTTAAGTCTTTCCCTAAAGACAAGCATTCAAGAAGAGGCCTTCTTAAGCTTGTTGGAAGAAGAAAATCGTTCCTTGATTATCTAAAGAAAAAAGATCACGATCGTTACGAAAAGATTCTATCTGGACTCGAAAAGCATAAGTAAGCGACCAAAAAAGACCTTTTCTTCACGTTTCCTGCTCTCAGTGGTATAGTCTACTTTTAATTGTAGTTATTAATTTATTTCTAATTTATGGATAATATGTCTAAATCTAAAGTTTTTAAGCTGGATCAATTGGGTCTGGAAGTCGAAATTGGTAAATTTGCTCGTCAGGCAGATGGTTCTGTATGGCTAAAAAGCGGAAACAACATTGTCCTTTCTACGGTAGTTGCTTCTCGTAATGAAAAAGAGTTCATGGGTTTTTTCCCTTTAACAGTTGAGTATAGAGAAAAAACTTCTGCGGCAGGTAGAATTCCCGGTGGCTATATTAAAAGAGAAGGTAGGCTTAGTGATGGGGAAGTTTTAATTTCTAGATTAATTGATAGGCCTATTCGTCCACTTTTCCCAAAATATTATTTCAATGAAGTTCAGTTGATCTCTTCTGTTTACTCTTATGATGGTAAATTTCCTACAGGTATTTTGGGTATTATAGCTTCTTCTCTTGCGTTAACTATTTCTAGAATTCCTTTTCTTGGACCTGTAGGTGCAGTTAGAATTGGAAGAATTGATGGAAAATTTGTATTCAATGCTTCTGTAGAAGATTATGCAAAATCTGATGTAGATATAATTATTTCTGGAACAAAAGATGGTATTAGCATGGTTGAGGGGAAGTGTAATTCTTTGAGTGAAAAAGAATTAAGCGATGTTATGTTCCAGGCATATGAGCAAATCAAAATTCAAATTGATTGGCAAAATCAAATAAGAGAAGAAATTGGTGTAGGAAAAGATGAAATTCCTGGTGATTTAGAATGGACAGATTGGGAAAATAAGATTAAAGATGCTTTTGGAAAAGAAGAAAATTTTGAAGGGTTATTTTGTTCTTCAAAAGAAGAGAGAAGCAAAGCCGATCGTGAGTTGAAAGAAAAAATCTTTAATCATTTCAAAGAAGATCTAGATGCTGGGAATACATCCGAATCAAAGCTTTCTTTCTTGTTTGAAAATATTAAAAAAGAGATTATTCCAAACATGATGATTCAAAAGAATAAGCGTTTGGATGGAAGAGCTCATGATCAAATTAGAACTTTAAATTCTGAAGTTTCTTTATTGCCATCGGTTCATGGCTCATCTTTATTTACTCGCGGAGAAACACAAGCGTTGGCAAGTTTGACTTTAGGAACAGGACAAGATGCTCAAAAAGTTGAAACCTTAGAAGGTGAAAGTGAAAGAACTTTCATGCTTCATTATAACTTTCCTCCTTTTTCTACAGGTGAGGTTAAGCCTATAAGAGGTGTTGGCCGTAGAGAGATTGGTCACGGTTATCTCGCTGAAAGATCATTCTCATATGTTATTCCTTCACAAGAAGAGTTTCCTTATACCGTTCGTATGGTTGTAGATGTATTAGAGTCTAATGGTTCTTCTTCTATGGCTACAGTTTGTTCAACAACTCTTGCATTAATGGATGCCGGTGTTCCTATTAAAAATATGGTTAGTGGTATTGCAATGGGATTGGTTCAGGATTCTTCAGGAAAGTTTCAAATTCTTTCAGATATTTTAGGGACAGAAGATGGTCTTGGTTTGATGGACTTTAAAGTTACTGGAACTGATTCTGGTGTTATGGCCATTCAAATGGATATCAAACTAAAGTCCGGTTTGACTAAGGAACTTTTGTCAGAAGCATTAGAGCAGGCACGTAAAGGTAGATTATTCATTCTTGAACACATGAAATCAGTAATGGATAAACCTCGTGGAGAACTTTCTTCACTGGCACCTAGGGTTTTTTCTTTCAAAATTGATCCTGAAAAAATTGGTTTAGTTATTGGACCAGCAGGTAAAAATATCAAAGAAATTATTGCTAAGACTAAAACTGAAATTGATATCACCGATGATGGAACTGTAAAAATTTATTCGCAAGATTCTGATGGTGCGAAAGCAGCAGAAAAATGGATCAAGACAATTCTTGGGGATATAAAAGTTGGTGATACATTTGATGGAATAATTCGTAAGATTGCAGACTTTGGGTTATTTGTTGAACTTGTTCCAGGAAAAGATGGTCTTGTTCATATTTCAGCAATTTCAAGAGATAAACAAAGACTTGTTGGAAAAGAAATCAAAACCGGTGACACATTAAAAGTCAAAGTTATTGATGTCGAAGAAGACACCGGCCGAGTCCGCTTGGTTGCACCAGATTTGAAATAAGAAGGATTGCTTGCCAGGCGTAGCCTTGGCGAAGACTGATGATCGATTGTAGGAATTATTTGCTATGCATCAAGAAACATACGAAATATAAAAATAAATTACGACGCATTTGTTAATTCAAGTGCGTCTTTTTTTAGGATCTTTATGAAAAACTACATAAACAAACTTTTATTATCGTTAGTTTTTGTTTCAATTTTAAATCTTAACTTTTATATGAAACTTGATTCTATGGATGGATATAAGGGAGATGAGCTTAGGCAAGTTAGATTTAAAAATTCTCATTCTTATCCTGTTACTTGTTTGGTATGGCATCCTAGTGCTCTATCTGATTTTTTTTCAAGTTTATCTTGTGATGGAAATATTACTGAAATAAAAAATTGGGTATTAATTTCTGGTGAAGGCAAAGAGGAGCAAAAAAAAATTGAAATCGATAGTAATATTTCTTCTATTTCGTGGAATAAAAATTATTGTTCAGGAGATCCACGACCCACAATGTTTACTTATAGTGATGGAGGAATTACTTTTTGGGATACTATTTCTTTTACCAAAGGAGAACTTAGGTCGTTAAGAGTCATAAATGGTGACATGAATTGGGTTAAATTAGTGCGAAATAATTATTATGGGCATGTTATAGCTGTTGGATTTGAAAATAAAACAGTGAAAATTGGATATATAGATACTTTCTTGGATATTAAAAAATGTATAGGGCATGAAGAAGATGTTGCTATAGTTTCTTGTTCTTCTGACATGAGTAGAATTATAAGCTGCGATAAAATAGGCGAAATTATTATTTGGATGTTTAGTAGAGATGAGAGTGAAGTTAGGATGTTAAAAAAAATAAAAACAGATACGATGCCAACTTCAATTTCCTTAAATTATAACGGAGAAAAATGTGCAGTTGGTTATAATGATGGAACAGTTGAGATATGGAATATTGGAGAAGATAGTGATTCGTTTAAAATAGAAAAATGGAATAGCAATAAAGCTTGTGCTGTATCATGGGCTAAAGATGATAGAATTGCAATCGGATATGAAGATGGAAATATAATTGTTTTTGACACGATAGATAGACGAGCATTACAAAGATTTAATGATTATCCGCATAAACCTTGTTGCCTAACATGGGATCCTTTAGAAGTGAGAATTGGAATCGGATATGTTAATGGGACAATAGAAATCCAAGGTGCATATGATAGAAGACGGGAAGAAATGTATGATAAAGATTTTATGCGCATGGGGAATTCTCCAGGATCAGGTTATTATAAGCTAAGTTTTGATTCAGAAAAAATATATAGAAAGTGGATAAGAACTCGTGCGTCATATTTTTAAGAAAAAAATAATAATAAATAAAAATTTTTTTCTAATTTTATTTTTGCCTTTTTTTCTTTCGTCCTGTTCAAAAAATAATATCAAGAAAAATCATACTCAAAATCAACAATCAATATTCATCGAAATGCCGCAGAATAAGTTGGTGTTTGAAAATCTTTCGTCATTAGTTTATGAATCTATAAATTCAAACTTTTTGAGATTAGGAATTAAATTAACTGGCGATAAAAAAAATAGTTTTTATTTAAGAACACTTATTGAGAATTTGGACACAGATTATAAATTCTTGTCACCTGATTTGTTGACGTATACCGAAAAGATTAGAATAGATCTTAACTGCCAACTGTTTGATTCAAATGATAAATTGTTGAACGAAAAGAAATTTTCATTCTCGACTTTTATTTCTAAACCAAAAGACTACAGCGACAATTCTAGTTTTCTAGATTTTGAATACAGAAAGCTGTTAGATAGAGATTCATATCGAATCGCTCGATACTTTAAAAAGTTTTTGTGATATCATCACAACATCATGAATCTAAAAGAATTTTTATCTAAATCAAAAGATGAATCTTTTTGGAACGCCAACAAAATAATCTGTTTTAAATCTACAGATTATCCATTGTTATTTTTTCGTTGTTTGTTCGATTTCTTACGTGCTAAGAAAGTTGTAGATTTTAAGTCTTTGGGAACAAGTGACACTAGTAATCTTTACAAGACATTGCATCATAGTTTTCTTGGACAGATTTCTTTTTATTGGTTGGGAGATATTCAGGAAGTAATCAAAAATAAAAAGGGCCGTGATAGCTTTATTAAGTTTTTGAAAGATTATGAAGCTGAAAATATAATTACATTTTTTTCCTCCTACGCTTCATTTGGCATTACAGAGCACAGAAAAGCTTCGGAGGACAGGCTAGAAATTGATGGAGAAAATAAAATTATTGTTGTAGAAATTCCTGAAAAGATCTATTCAAAAGATTTAACATCACTACTTAATTTTTTCGATGTTGCTATACCCAAAAGAAAATTCGATTTAATAAGTGTTTTGCTAAATCGATCCAATGTTAAATCGCTTGATATGATTTGCATGCTTCTGAAATATGTTAGTGTGACCAATATCAAAATGATTGATGAACTTCAAAAAGAATTAGAAAACATAATCGATCCTGATATTTCATTGTTTGATTTGGCCCAGGAATTTTTCAAAAAAGATTCGAAGAAATTTTTCGGAATATGGAAAAATAAAGAAAAAGATTTTCCGGAGGCATTCTGGATTTCATTTTGGTCCGAGCAAATTTGGAGGGCTTATCACGTTGTTAAATATTTTAAATTAGGGGATCAAGCTTCGGCAAAACGATTTTCTTATAGATTGCCATTCTCTTTTTTGAATAGAGACTGGAGGACAACCTCTTTAAAAGAATTGAGAAATGCCTATGAATTTGTTTATGAAATCGATTACCATATGAAAACCGGTTCTAAATTTTGTTATTTTGATTTATTTTATTCGAAGTATTTTCTGGGGAAATTCGCCGAGGTATGACATGTCAAATTCAATTTATGATTTTGTTTCAAAAAAAGTTCAGAGAATGGTTGAAAGCTATTGTAATGATGAGAAGGGAAACATATACCCACTAATTGTTAATGAAGTTGAACGTTGTGTTATTTCTTCTGTTTTAAAAGAAACAAAAGGCAACTATTTTCGTGCAGCAAAATCTTTGGGAATTAGCAGAAGTACTCTTTATCGTAAGATCAAAAATTTGGGGATTGAGGATTTATCTAAACCTAACGAATCCTAAATTCGATTGTAATTTTTCTGAAACCTCTGAAATTGTATTTGCAACAAAAGATGAAAAACTTGGTTCCGCTTCTGTTTCGTCTTGCGCACCAAACAATTTCATGAAATTTGATATTCGTTTTGGTTGAACCAATTTAATTTCACCATCAATCATTGCTATTTTTTTGATTTCATCAATTGCATCTTGGAATGAACCAATTTGATCTATTAATTTTAATTTCAATGCCTGATTTCCTGTAAATACTTTTCCTTCAGCCCACTCATTTTGATTTTTAATGGATAAGTTTCTGCTTGTTGATACGTCTTTAATAAATTGTTCATAAGTGTTGTCTGAAACATTTTGAAGATGTTTTCTTTCTGCGGGAGTCATATCTTTAAATGGGCTACCTGATGTTTTGTATTCTCCGCTATGAATATCAACAAATTTTACTTTCCAATCTTCTCCAAGGTGTTTGATGTTCGGTGGGACTTGCAACCAAACACCGATGCTACCAAGTAATGCTGATGGGCTTGAAATTATATGATTCGCTGCAATTGCAATATTGTATGCTCCTGATGTCCCCATATTTTCTACGAATGCGATAATGGGTTTTTTTTCTTTGAATTTATTCAATTCCATGAAAACGTTTTGTGAACTTCCTGGAAAACCACCAGGTGACTCTATTTTCAAAAGCAAAGCTTTAATATTCGAATCTTGAAGAAACTTTTGAATGTTTTTTACGTAATAATTTGAATCTGTAATCATTCCGGTTACGTTCAATTGCCCAACTTGTGTTTTTGGTGTGAATGCATCTTCTATCATTGTTTTTAAATTTGAAAGAACGATTGGTGCGAATTGAAGAAGTATTAATAACCAGAATAAGTTTTTAATTATATCAAAAAAACCGGATTGTTTTTTTTCTGTATCTTTTGCCATTTTAACTCCTAAACTTTCTTAATTTTTTTAACTAGAACTCATAATACATAAATAAGTTTTGATTTGAAATTAAATAAAAGCATACGTGCAAAATCGGCGGATCATCCCGAGTGCCGAATCTTGTGAGGTGTATCGAGGGATCGTGACCAACTAAGGAATAACTTTCTATTGTAAGCGTGTCTTACCAATCGCTCACGATGCTTCGATACAAATCGTTCGCATTAAAATGCTTTACGATTCACTCAGCATTATACGCCGAGGGAGCTTATTAGGAAGTAGCTGTGCCCTGCGAAGCTTTAATGCGAAGCATGGGTTGATGAAGACCAGCGATTTACTTTTTCCATATCTCTATGAATTTGAATATTTTTGAATTCATATTTTTCTAAAAGATTTTTAACTGATTTGTCTTGGCCTTTGCCAAATTCTAGAACAAGCCTAGGTAGTTTGTATTTGTTGAATATGCTTTCTTTTTTCAAATATGTTTTTGCGTATTTTATTATTTCTTCAATAATTTCCAATCCAGTTGAACCGGAAGTTAATGCTTTTTGATCTTCCCATTCTAAAACTTCAGGACTTAAACTTTTGAATTCTTCTTCTGGAATGTATGGAGGGTTGCTGACAATTAAATCAAATGAGTTTTCGTAGAATTTTAGATTTTTATATAGGTCTGATTCTGTAAAAGTAGCATTTTCTATTTTGTTATGCTTTTTGTTTTTGTTACACAATTCAACTGCTTTTGAATTGATATCGGTTCCCAAAACTTTTGACTTTGGAAAAGCTTTTGCAAGAGAAAGTGCAATGCATCCCGAGCCAGAACACAGATCTAAAATATTGGCCGTATTTTCTATGTGGATTAATTGTTTAATTAACCAATTACACCACTCCTCGGTTTCTGGTCTTGGAATCAAAATCGGTGGTTCAACTAAAATTTCCAAACCACAAAATGGGACTGAGCCTAAAATATATTGAAGTGGTTTTTTATTTTTAACTCTTTCTTCGATCCAATTATTTAACTTTGTTTCTTGTTCTTCAGAAAGTTCAATTTCCTTTTCTGTGATTAATTTGGCTTTTGATTTTTTTATTAATTTTTCAAGCAACCACCAACTTTCAGATTCTGCATCTTTGGTTATTTCTGAAAGTTTTGATTTTGTTCCATCAATTAATTTTCTTAATAATTTTTTCATTTTTTATCTCATTATTTTGTTGTGACTTTATTGGTATGATACTTTATTACAAATTATTTCTGTTGAGTAGTAATTGAAAATTTTATGCAGAGGGCATGATCCGCCGGGGTTTTCAAAGCAGGAGACGATATGAAAAAGGGAGTTTTGTTTGTAATTAGTTGTTTATGTTTAGTGATAATTCAAGAAATATGTGAAGCAAAAATAGGAGATGATATGAAAAAAGGAGTTTTATTTATCGTTTCTGGACCGTCAGGTGTTGGGAAAACATGCATAGTAAATGAGGCATTAAAAAGATTAAGAGACGAAGATTATGACATGGCTCGCGTTGTAACTTACACGTCTAGACCTAAGCGACCAAAAGAAGTAGATGGAATAGATTACAATTTTATTTCAAGAGAAGATTTCGAACAAAAAATTCGTGATGATTTTTTTCTAGAGTTCAGTAAACATATAAATCATTTTTATGGTTCTCCAAAAATAATTGATGGAAATTTAAACCTTGGAAAATCATTTATTTTGACAGTCAACATTGAGGGAGTTAGAAATGCTAAGAAAACATATTATGATTCTGTTTCAATTTGGATAGATCCACCTGATGCAAATGTGTTAAGAAATAGATTGCTTGGTCGTAATGATTGTGGGAAAGAAGAAATCGAGCGACGTTTGGAAAAAGCAAAAGAGGAGATAGAACAAGCCCACAAAAATAGATTGTTCAAATATTTTTTAGTCAATGATGTTTTCGAGCAATCGGTTAATGAATTTATGATGTTGGTTAAGAAATTTATTTGATCCGATCTTAAACCCTTCGACGTGGCGCAAGCGCCGTGCTCAGGGCGAACGAGTTTATTAAAAATTTTAAATCAACTAAAATAACTATAACATTTTATCCAGAAA
>Ga0180433_10010920_pt1 | contig 10846 bp, 11 predicted proteins | sample SS_ome_8_FD_132980 | JGI IMG/M metagenome (GOLD analysis project Ga0180433, IMG submission 132980) | Hypersaline lake sediment archaeal communities from the Salton Sea, California, USA - SS_1_D_1 metaG | ecosystem: Environmental > Aquatic > Non-marine Saline and Alkaline > Hypersaline >...
ATCCGCAAGAACTCACCGCGCCAGGTATCCAGCGCCGTCGGTGATGGCGCCACTGCCGCCCTATCAGCCTTCAAATATCTCCGCGAAAGAAGCTAGAGCTCCACTTGAGATAAACCATAATCGTTGCTATATTTTATGTAAAGTATATAGCCGAAGCCAAAAATTAGGGTAATAGTCTAAATTAAACATTGGTGGGCTCGGCAGGGTTCGAACCTGCGACCAATCGGTTATGAGCCGACCGCTCTGCCACTGAGCTACGAGCCCCTCAAAGACCCAAAATCTACCTAGAAAAAGCCATCCCCCACCCTATCCGGCCATAGTATATCATAGCGCCATAAAAAACTGCATCATAGTGAATAGACATGGTTTCACCCACTATTTGTAAAAAATCCAGCTTGACCCAACGCAATATTTATTATAAAATTAGCAGTTGGGAAATGAGACTGCTAAACTGTTTACCACAGGTAGCACAACACAGGGATATAAGCATGATCTTCTCTGTTGATTAGGAGGTTGGCTGTGCCGACTTATCAGTATATATGCCCGAAATGCAACTGTAAATTTGAGCTAAGACAAAGCTTCTCTGACGAATCCATAGTAACCTGCCCTAAATGCCAAAATGGAGCGCGGCGGCTTTTCTCCCCGGTGCCCATAATATTCAAGGGGCCTGGATTTTATTCGACCGACAATAGAAAAAGTGCTCCCGACAGCACAGGTGCGGCAGCCAAGAAAGAAGACAAAGGCGAACACAAGGAAACACAGCCGCAGACAGCTTAACCGTTCTTGCCAGTAAGGTTATACTGTGCTACACTCAATCCGAGTCCCTGTAGCTCAGTGGACAGAGCGGCTGCCTTCTAAGCAGCGGGTCGTGGGTTCGAATCCCTCCAGGGACGCCAATATTAGCTTCAAATTTACCCCTCCTCTGATTACCTGTTGTACTATTTCCACCATTTTGCTTAACTTTCTTCATTTCATGCTCCATTAGTTTGCTTTAACTTTTTTCTTGTCGTACTTAGAGTACTTACTGGCTGAAAGACTTTCTTCAACAAGATACAGCTTACCGTCTTCTGTATTTCGGATAATACCAACATTTCTGAGTACTCGCAGTGCATCAGATTTGGTATCGCCTGTCCTTAGTATAGATAAAGTCTTATCTTCGAGTTTCAGCCCTAGGGCACTAGCCGTCTTGGCGTTCTTGGCACCTACAGCGTTATTTTGTCGAAAAGCACGTATTACAGAAGACAAAGACATCCTCCAGCGTAACATACGTACCACAAACGGTAAAATAAGTAACAGGATTCCTAGTACGAGTAGAAAGACACTATTTCCCATAGTGATTTACCTCCTCTGATCCTTCTTGAATTTCTCTTTCGCTTGTAGTCTAGACTTAGAACTACCCAGTCACGGCCTACCTTCTCTGCTCTTATAACACCCCTCCTAGCTAAGAGTTTAACATGATCTTTGGATAAAACCAGCCTCTCTGCTGCTTCTCTTGTTGAATACATATCAGTATTAAATACTACACCCGTAAACGGTTATACTGTCAAGAGGTAATCAGAAGACTTTGATGCTCAAAGACTCTGTTAAACGATTCACTATAAATACATAAGAGCATATAGTAAGTAGTGAACGGTTTTAAAACTTCAAACTATACTGAAAAGTAATTGACCTACTGTATCAATAAGCAGCCCTCATCCTTTCTGAATGTAGATTGACCAACGGTTTGCTAGACCGCTTGTCAAAATACGAAGGAAAGTACAAGCTACCACATAACGGACGCAAACGTACTGTTCAGATGCCAAAGCAGAAAACAATAACTCCGTTAGGCTTCTTATTAGAGTATTTTAAACGAAATCCAGACATAGAGATCCCTCATCCTGAGATTGTTGATTTTGTTGTCCCAGAGTTACGCATCTGAACAGGGAGAAGTATTTAGAGACCCCGAAAGAAGCATCAGGACACTGCATCAGAAATGATATCTAGGCAAGGTTAAAACAGGTGTATATATGTATGACCCCGAACTCATTAAGGATAGAGAATTAGAGGCTTTAGTGCAAAAATCACAGATATTTGAACAGGAGCGAAGTGACGAGGAATCGCGCCCAGTGTAAGCTTCGCCAAGAGCCTGTTAAATTGTTGCCCGAGGATAAGCTGTGCTAAATGACCGCGAGGTGGTACTTTTTGGTTTTATCAGATGCTATAATTAATGATGGCAAAATAAAAGGCCTGCTCAAAACATGGCGCAGTGCTATAGTAGCTGACACAAGCACAACATGAAACTATAATTTGGAGATAGACAATGACCTCACAGACAGCAGACGTCGCTTATAAAAAAGAACCACTAGCAGCATTTGAGTACGAGGATTTATAAACTAGCTACAAACTGACAGGAAATAAAATTTTGAAAGGAGCAAATTGTAGATGGAAATAGCTGATAGAGACGAGGTAAAGCGAGTTTTTGAGTATCCTATTCTGGAGGCTATAGCACGAAGAAGGTCGCGCAGGTTCCCCCTGGGATGCACCTCGCCCTCTGGTGCAATTCAACATGCGTCCCATAAGCCGCCAGTACCGCTAAATGATATAGAGACAGCTATACTCTGTTGGTCGGGGGTCGGGATAACCGGGAGCATTACTGGTGACATGTCCACAAAATCTGGGGGTACTGCTTTCGGAAGCTGGGTAGGTAGAGCTACTCCATATCCCTGCAATGTCCATAACACAAAGCTATTCTTCACTAACGACAACGGTACCTTTGTCTATGACCCGAAGAAGGCAACTAAGCCGGTTGAGATTGACACTGAGGCAGACAGGGAAAAGATAATGGAGTATTACAGAGAAGACTGTACCAAGGTTCTGGATGAACGGGTGGAGTTTGTGCCCAGGGCCCTTTTAGGACCCATGCACTGGAACACCAACAAGGCGGGTACTACTGTATTCATACCGGTCGTTGACCAGTCTGAGGAGTATATTGACTTTCTCCTCAGTATATTTGAAAGCGAAGGCTATGGTTACAAACTGTTTGATGATATAAAAGGCCAGTCAGCTGGACTTCAGGAGTGGATCGACAGCGATAAGTTGAAGGGCCCGATAGTTCCACTTTCGTCTTTCGAGTACAATCTGTTGTTAAATAATCTCGCTCCAGCATATCTCATGCTGGAGAATATGCATCTTGTGGCCGAGGCGATGGGGCTTGGCTCGGTCATGTTTGGTGGTTATACCGGACAGGTAATGCTAGGCATCACGTCGATGAGCAAAGGACTTGGCTTTCGTGCTCAAATAGGCAAAAATGGCAAGCCTAATCCTGTTGGCCTTGATGGCGTTATGGAGGCTTATTGCCCGCCTTACTACAAAAGCATGAACGAAGCCATAGATGCATTTGTTGACAAAAAATTTGGTCCTGGTGGTTCTTACACGGCTGAACACAAAGGGGTTGTGCCATTTAAGGATTGGCAGAAGGTTCAACCAGATTATAATAAGCCCTCCAAGTTGTCCATAGACCAGGTTAAGTCAATCTGCAATTACGTTTTTGAGACTCACGGCAGGATACCGGCCACCACCGACACTAAACTATTACCAGTCTGGCTTCAGGTTCACCATCTTGACCTGGATTTTTACGACGAACACTTTGCAAAGGGGCTGGTTACCGAAGCGCAGAGACAACATATGGAGCTTTGGCATAAATAGACCGAAGCCAAATTCGATTCTTCCCGATCATATTGATAAGTGTTGGCTCTGACTAAGATGAGTCACAATGTTTCCTAAATCCCTTTTTAAGACATAGCCAGTATAAAGATAGCTGACTAGATTTTTTTAAATACAAAAAGGGTACGTTATTATAAACTGAGTTATCGGAGTCTATAAAAATATCTCCATTTTCCTGTCTGCTAGCCAAAATTGAAATTATCTCAAAAATTCTCACATGTTTATCAAACAAATAAACCCGTTGCCCTATGCCCATCCCACTTCCGTTATCATCGCCAGTGCTTAATGCAGTTTTAACCTATATTCCGTAAGGGAGCCAGACCAATGTGACACAAGTCACATACAATAACTTCGTCCCAAAGTATAATTCAATCTGATACAAATGAAACTGAAAGGAGATAAGGACAATGGTGTTGGGCTTAATAGCATTGTTTGTTCTGATGATACTTATACTCGCAATGTTAGCCAACGGTTTAAAAGAGTCAGTATTGAATAGTAGAATTGCCAAGCGAAGCATGATATTGACAAACTGTAAGTAGTAAACTACTAGTTATTCGAGTATTTTGCTAAAGAAGGAGGAAACAACATATGTGCAAAGATTGCGCTGCTCATAGTGCCAAAAAGGTAGGAAAGCCAGCCAAGAAGAAAGACACTCCTTCGGATAAGTAGAACCTAAAAGCTATTGATAAAAAGTAGGATAGATTCTGGCAAAACCAGGATAAAGAGCTTTAATCATGCTACTTTGCCCCAGAAGGTAAATGGGAATAAACAGTAGCGAGATGACAATTAAGGTCTTTACTTATGGCTAGAATCTCCCCTTTTTGGTTTCGCTTTTTCAATTTCTGCGTATTGCGTTTACGGTGGATACGCATCCGGCAGCGGGTAGAACAGAATATTGTCCGCGGGTCCCGAGCATCGAAATACTCACCGCAACCGGGACATTTTATGAGCCTGGTTCTGCCGCTAACCTCCCAGAGAAACATCAGCCAAATAACAGCCAGCAGAGTAGCGGGATAGAAATAAATCTCGCAGTCCTGAGAAGCCAGCATCTTTGGCGTCAATGCGTTAATTAAGCGCTTATCGGCTTCAAGAGAAAGATAATACAACGCCGGCCCCCTGGCATCCCCCCTGCTCCACCTGTCAGCGAGATGCATATTTGCCCTGCCCACCAGCTGCACATAATCATCGCCCAGCCTTATCGTTATGCCGTCCCGGTGCCATAAGACAACATTTTTCAGATCTTCATCGCCTGCCAGAACCATGTCCCACAACCCCAGACATGCAGCTAAATCTCCTATCTCCTCCTTCCACCACAGTAAGGATTCCCCCAGTTGACACTGCTTTCCTGTATCCCGCTCCCTGAACACCATGTCATGCACTGGCTGACGCCTCAATAAACCACATCTATTAGCGAAGTCCAGTATAGCCTTTTCATCTTTGTTCATAAGGCCGGCAAACTGGCGATGCAAAGGACTTTTGGGAAACCCCGATTCCAGAGATAAAAACGCCGTGCCATCCTTCTTTGAAGAACCATACGCACAATGCCGTATTGAATTAGGGACTATCCACAAAGGCTTCTCGTCAGGTTTTTTTAGACCGATATTAAATACGGTCTTCAGTATCTCGCTCTCGCTGTTACCGTCTATGGAAATCAGCGGCTGACGCTCATTGACCCTGGCAAGAACCTCACTATAGTCAAAACCAGGCACAGGAGCCCCGCTCAATGAATAGCCGTCATGACACACAGCCAGCAAGGATTTATGCCATTCAATCCTCATATCCATCGCAGAGTTACCGCCTATATAACGCAATTTTTCTGTTACGGATTTAAATATATATCAGTAACATTATTTTAGAGCATAAACAAGTCCAAGTCAAGAAATTCGGCGGCAGCAGTAATTGATCCTCGTGAGCCAATGGGTCAAGCAATAGCATGAATCCGGCAAATATCCTATAATTTCTGAAGCCACATGGAGCAAAACCAACCTAACCAAGACCTGGCAAAATTAAAGGAAAGCCTGGACTCCCTTCCCGAGGCAGTAGTTAACCCTGGATTCGTAGTCGTCAGCGGTTTACCAGGAACAGGTAAAACTTTCTTCTGTCATAAACTGGTTGAGAAACAGCTCTTCTGCATCCTTGAGAGCGATGCACTGCGTAAAGTTCTATTCCCGTCTCCTGATTACAGTGCTAATGAAAGCGCTCGGCTCTTCACCGCATGTCACAGCCTCATCGAATGGCTACTGCAGAATGGAGTACCTGTAATCTTCGATGCCACCAACCTATCAGAGCGACACCGTGAGCACCTTTATCGCATTAGCGACAGAGCTGGAGCCAGACTGGTTCTAGTACGTGTTGAAGCGCCACCAGAGATAGCCTATCAGCGACTCCAAGCACGAAAGAACATAGCTACCCCAGAGGATAAATCCGACGCTGATTGGGATATTTATAGACAGATGAAGCCAAGAGCCGAAAAAATTCGGCGCAACCACTTTGTAGCTGATACTTCACGAGACATCACGCCAGTGATCGATAAAATAATACGCACCATAAACCATTGAACCAAGAGTTGTAATGAACTAAGGAAAGGCATTCCTTTCTATGATATGATGGGATAAAATATACGTTAGCTAATGCCGGTAAATGTAAAAAGCCCGGTGTTAAGCTAAGGTTTGAAACTCAGGAGGCAAAGAGTTGGAAGTAAAAGTAATCGCCGGTGATATTACAAATGTTGATGCTGATGTTATAGTGGTCAACCTTTTCGAAGGAGTGAAGCGTCCCGGGGGAGCAACAGGCGCTGTGGACAATGCCCTGGACGGAGCTATCACCAAGCTGATCGAACAAGGTGAGATCAAGGGAAAGCTCAACGAAATCAGCGTCATACATAGCCTCGGCAGGTTGCCATCTCGAATTGTAGCTGTTGTCGGACTGGGCAAACAGCAGGAACTGACACTCGACAGGATTCGTACCCTGGCTGCAGAATTCTGTCGCACCCTAAGGCGACTCAACTGCCAACGAATAGCCACCATAGTCCACGGTGCCGGCGTCGGGGGAATCGAGCCTGCGGCGAGTTCTCAAGCTATAGTCGAGGGCAGTCTACTCGGGCTTTACAGATTCCGCAAGCACATAACCAAAGAAGCTGAAAACCATGACATAGCTGAAATTATCATTGTAGAAAGAGACGCAGCCAAACTGCCAGTCCTGAAACAGGGCTGTAAAACAGGCAAAATAATTTCAGAAGCTAACAATTTGGCCCGGGACTGGGTAAACGAGCCAGCTAATTATATGACCCCAAGTGATATGGCAATGATTGCAAAAGACTTGGCAAAAAGATATAGCCTTGAATTAACTATATTAGACCGTGAACAGATGCAAAAGGAGAGTATGGGAGCACTTTTGGGAGTAGCTCAAGGAAGCCGCCAACCACCAAAGCTTATAGTGCTAAGCTACAAAGGTGACCGGAAATCCTCCAATACCTTGGGATTTGTCGGCAAAGGTATAACCTTCGATTCCGGCGGGATATCAATCAAGCCTTCTGAGAACATGGCCGAGATGAAAGGCGACATGGCAGGTGCCGCAGCAGCCATGGCAGCATTAAGTGCCATAGTTCAACTAAGGCCAAAGATCAATATTGCTACAGTCGTTGCAGCTACCGAAAATTTACCCGGAGGCAACGCTCTAAAGCCAGGCGACGTCTTGAAAGCCGTAAACGGCAAGACCATAGAGGTTGTGAATACGGACGCTGAAGGAAGGCTAACCCTAGCCGATGCTCTGGGCTATGCTGTGAAGCAAGGCTTTTCGCCATTGGTAGACGTGGCTACACTGACCGGTGCATGTCATGTAGCCCTGGGAGACATTTGCAGTGGGATATTCGGCAATTCCCAGGAGCTGATAGATAGAGTAATAAAAGCCGGTACTGCAGCCGGAGAGCGTCTATGGCAATTGCCAATGTATGAAGAATATAAGGAACAGAATAAAAGCGAGGTGGCTGATATAAAGAATAGCGGCGGCCGGTGGGGTGGCGCCATTACAGGAGCACAATTCCTATCTGAATTTGCTGGTGACACCCCCTGGGTACACATAGATATAGCGGGCACCTTCATGGCCAATAAGGAACGTGGTTATCTGGTAAAGGGGGCTACGGGTGTCGGCGTGCGGACATTGGTCACTCTTGCACTGTCTTCAGTAAATCAGGGCAGCATCAAATAGGCTCAAGGCAAACTTATAGAAATCTTTATCTTTAACTGAGTAAAAGGAGGTGCAATATGAAGGTGAAATGGCTGGGACATGCCTCTTTCCTGATCAGCTCCGATAATGGACTCAAGATTATTACCGATCCTTATACTCGAGGTAGCGGGCTCAGCTACGCTCCCATCAGCGAGCCTGCCGACATCGTCACCGTAAGTCATGACCACTTCGACCACAACAGCGTTTCATCGGTGCCAGGCAAACCAGAAGTCATCACCGATGGCGGTGATAAAAACGTCAAAGGAATTCAGTTCAGGGGTATTGCTACCCACCACGACGAGTCGCAAGGAAAAGAACGAGGCGCCAACACAATATTCTGTTTTTCTGTGGATGGTATAAAGCTCTGTCATCTGGGTGACCTGGGACACAGGCTCAGCAAAGAACAAATAGCTGAAATCGGCAGTGTGGATATACTACTTATCCCGATTGGCGGCGTGTACACCATTGATGCCAAGTCGGCAGGCCCGGTAATAGATGATTTGAAACCCAAAGTTGCCATACCCATGCACTGCAAGACACCAAAATGCAACTGGCCGCTAAATACTATTGAGGACTTTGTAGCAGGCAAGCAAAACGTAAGGAACCCGAATTCCAGCGAGATAGAGTTCAAGTCAGGTGATTTGCCGGAGACTACTGAAATCGTAGTATTGCAGCCGGCATAAACAGTAAACGCACACAGAGCTGAGGAGTTCAGTCAGTCGCTAAGTTCTCCAATGCTGAGCGAGCAGCTTCCATTTCAGCAGATCTTTTACTCTTCCCTGAACCCATCCCAAGCACTCCGTCTCCAAGCGCCACCTCAACAACGAAGCCTTTATCATGGTCGGGACCTGAAGCCTCTACAACACGATAAGCTGGTAGCTGCTTAAATTTAGCCTGGGTGAATTCCTGTAACAGAGCTTTATAGTTTCGCCCTATCCCTTTAGCTTTCATCCTCTCAAGATGACCCTGGAGCTTGCCTAACACGAAATCCCTGGCGGAATTTAATCCCTGGTCAAGAAATATAGCGCCAACCAGGGCTTCGAAGGCATCAGCAAGGTTCGTCTTTCTCTGCCGCCCCTGTGTGGACTCCTCCCCTTTCCCCAGAAGTAGACAATCACCAAGATTAAGAGTTGAAGCAAGCTCAGCCAGGGTTTCCTGTCGAATTAGCAATATCCGCGCCTCGGTTAGCTCACCCTCACCAAAATCAGGAAACTCATAATATAAGCGTTCAGTAACTATAAAGCCCAACAGAGCGTCGCCCAGTAATTCAAGACGCTCGTTATCGGAAATAGGAAAACCTGGATTCTCATTTCTATAAGAGGAATGTACGAAAGCTTGCTGAAGTATTGACACGTCTTGGAAGATTATTCCAATGGACTGTTGCACAGCCTGCCAATCAACCAAATTCGCTCAAGCCCTCCAAGTTGAGTATAACAACGATATAGCAACAATGGCAAATTACCCCGTTTGCAGAAAGATTATCATCTGATTAGAGAAGGCAGCTACCATCAAGAGTACCTAGGCAAAATATGAAAATATAAGAGATTCAGTATCTAAAACTGCCGAAAAAGTAAGGCGGAACGCGACAACACGTCCCGCCTCCCTATACAAATCTACATATAACTTCCACTAAGAAGGTGTGCCGCTCTTTAACAGCGCACAACCGGCATATTCAGCGTTAAAGCTCGCCGCTGCCTTCAACACGGACCAACCAATTGAGCCCCTGATATTTAGTCGGTATCTCCAAAAGGGCACCCATTTCAGATATGCCTGACCGTGTTTCCAAAGGCATTCCAGGCGCGTCTATATTCGGATTAGGTCTATCCCAACCCAAGAAAATGGCGGGGCGGACATCACCTGACCAAGGCCAGGCTACTATCTCTTCGCCGAACTGGTCACTGTGTGTAATTATCTCCACATAGAAGTCGCCATTAACACTTACGTTTGGGACATCGAAATCCTTCCACAAATTTCCTGTTTCACTCCAGAAAACATGCCAGGGGAAATCTTCTGACCACACTTGTCTGGTTGCATTTTCATCCCAAATTCGCATTGTGATATACTTGTCTCTCCACTCGCTCTCTTGGTTCACGCGTCCTTGTCCATAAACTGTGATCTTTTGGACCCTAAATGGTATCGCTGGTGGAGAAAAACGAACTATATGCCCGTATTCTCCCGATACACTCAGCAATTCGTTTTGCACATCGTCTAAATCATACTGGATTGTATAAGGCCACTCGTAAACTGACAGCGTAGCAGCAGAGTCCCCAATTGCCAGCTTATAGCTGCCGGGGGCATTCTGGGTTACCTGAAAAGCAACACTCTCAGTTACCTTGGGTCCAACGAAGGCCTCTTTCCGATCGGCTTCCTTTCCGTCGATTAACAAAACTGCCTCATATGTACCACTAACGTCTCCCGTATTTGTCACAGTTGTAGACACAGTTGCCGTCTCACCAACCGATACACCACTTCGCTGGATAGCAAGGGACCCAATTTCAAAATCAGCATATTCCTTAGCAATTGGTGGGGTTGTATCAACCGATGGGACGTCACCAGCATCAGGAGTCCCGGTTTGTGAACCACAGGCCACCACCGAGACAGGCAATAACATCAGAATAAGCCCTGCAGCTAAAAACGAATACCAGTTATGTTTTTTCATACGATCCTCCTATAAAATTATTGCACGCTTATCACTTATAACGTGCTTGACTTGCCAAAGGTTTACATACAATGTATTACCATTGTACTGCTAATTAGTACCATTTGTAATCACGCATTAGTACTAGAAAGGAATGGTAATTTGGTAATAATACGGAAAGTCTCATAAAGGTTGCCCTAAATTAAAAAATAACGGACTTATTACACATTTGCAATCATAAAATGCCTGCCCCTACATGTCATGACCACAAAGATTCACAAA
>Ga0180433_10010921_pt1 | contig 10846 bp, 16 predicted proteins | sample SS_ome_8_FD_132980 | JGI IMG/M metagenome (GOLD analysis project Ga0180433, IMG submission 132980) | Hypersaline lake sediment archaeal communities from the Salton Sea, California, USA - SS_1_D_1 metaG | ecosystem: Environmental > Aquatic > Non-marine Saline and Alkaline > Hypersaline >...
CTTGATTAAAAGAGTCTTTATAAACCTGATCATAGTTTTCTCTAGGGGGATTAATTCCACCCATTGAAAAATTACTAAACAAACCGTCTTCAAAAGAAAGCTGTTCGGGATTTTCAGTATTAACTTCTTCTAGCTCAGCTTGTTCAGCCTGCTGTTCTTGCTCATGCTCTTCAGCTTTCATATCTGTTTGAGACATTGGAGCAGCCTCGTCATATCCAGCTTCCATAGCTTTGGCAATTTCTTCGTCAATATCTTTTTTCATAGCCTTTTTAAGGTCTTCAGTTAAAGCCTTACCTTCATATTTAGCCAATTTAGCTTCTAAAGTTTTAATCAAATCTTCTCTAGTCATATCTTCTCCATTACTTTTTTTAAGGCTGCTGTATTTTTTAGTTAAGTCTTTTATGTCTTTTTCCATTTTAGAGTATTTTTTTTCAAAAATAGATTTTAATTCTGGATATTGGTCCTCTATTATCCATCGTAAATTACGTAACTCTTCCATATCTTTTAATTTCCACTGAATGCGGTTTGCTACATCTTCTTTAGTGTCATCACGTTTATCTGTTACTTCTTCTAGATCTCTAGGTTTTGGAAAAAGCGATTTGATTAATTCTTGCTTATACATAAATACTCCTCAATTATTTTTTAGGTACTTTACCATATTTTTTACCTTCAGCTTTTCTCTTAGCTGAACGGTCTTTTCCACTCATTTTGTTATACCAGATGTCGCCTATAACAGCGTCCTTAAGTCCTTTAGCTTTCATTTTATCCCACCACTCCTTAGGAGGTTTAAGGCTAGCAGCTGTTTCGGCTTTACCTTTTTTAAAATCTTCAATAAAATTCATGTACTTTTCTTCAGAAGCTATCTCATCAATCATACTTTTTACAGCTTCTTCAGATTTATTAATTCTATGAAAAGTTCTAGTTTTATCTGAACGTATATACTGCCTTTTACCAGTTCCCGATACTACATACTGCCCGCCTTTTGGCCCAGTGGCTACTGGCTTAGTAGCGTGGCTAGTTCCATTACCATCTTTGCCATCCTTAGCTTGGACTTTATCCGGTTTGCTTATTCCCGGTATTTTTACTTCTCCGACTGTTTCTTTTTTCTGCTGAGCCTGTTTTTTAGCCTCAATTCTTTTCTTTTCTGCTTTTAATTTGTCAATCAGCCGTTTTCTAGCAGCCTCTTTTTTTTGCATTTCTTGTGTTTGCTCTGACATATTAACCTCTTATGGTTTTTTATTATTAACTAAACCTCTTTTTTCTAATAATTTTTTTATAGCTTCTCGACTTAAATTCTCTTTATCTAAGCCTTCGGCTTTAAAAGGGTCCCATACTACTCCATGAGTAGGTTCCACTTTCTTAACTTCTATATTTTTATTATCCCTCAAAGATCTGCTAAAGTACTCTTTAAACGCATTACTTAACAGTTTTGCATGCTTAGTATGCTCTTCGGCTTTATCTCTTAGCTCTTTGGAACTGTCCTTACCTTGTTGATTTTTCAAATGGGCTGCGTATAAAGAGTGCTTATGAAAATTATTTAAAATGGACCTTAAAAACTCCCGATCTTTAGGATGTGTGTTGGCTATTTTTGAATTAACTTCGTTATACTGATTTAAATGCTCTTTATAATTTTCATGACTAGAAAGAATATCCTTTACATGAACCGGATTACCTTCCTCATTATGAAAATGGTGGGGGTTTGAAGGGTTAATATTATGATTCATATAAATGGGATTACCGCTCCTATCATGTCCTATTATAACTCCACCACGACTACCTTCTTGAGCTACATTTTTAGCTTTTAATAAAGGCTTCATTTTATTAATAAAGGACTTTTGTATAAAACCTTTTTTCTTAACAATAACGCCTTTCTTAATCAATGATTGTAATTTCTCTAACGGAAAGGCGAAACAGATACTTTTATCGTCTCTTAAAATAACCTGAGGAGCATTATCTGGACTTAAAACCTCATAATTATTATTAAACATAGTAAGCATATCACCTTTCTTAAAACTTTCAGAAAGATCACTTCCTATCTTTTTTAGTTTAAATGATTTAATAAAATCATTCTTATTCATTTACTTATTACCCTTTTTTATACCATGCATAATCTGAAAAAATGACTCTTTATGCATATCCCAATTCTTAGAGAGCTCTTCTGCCGCTTGCTTCTTATTTTCTAGCGACATAACGCCTTCAACACTTTTTTTCCAACTTCCTATAGATTTTTTAATCAATTGCTTATCTGGATATTTCGAAGCTCTAAAATCATTAACAAAATCGTTAATAGATTTTCTAACTTCAAATTCTAAGTCTCCATATTTAATCCTAACCACGCTCCCAGAACTAGCATCTCCTGAAGCTTCTGGTCTAATATAGAGGTTTTTCATTTCAAGATTTTTAGCAAGCATTTCAATAGTATTATCATCAAACTTTTCTACAACTTGACCAGCAGCATCTTGAAAAAAAGCGTTATATAATCCCGGCTGTTTTTCAGTCATAACTAAAGAACCTTTTTTCAGGGGTACTTTATTTAAAGAGTTTTCTACTGCTGACTTTAAATATTTAATAAGCTTAGGACAAGCAGTATCCTCTGCTAATTTCTGGTCTGCAGAATCTATAGAAACCGTAACATCTCTAAAATCATAAGATTTATTAAGTTTTTTTCTATTATGTTGCTCTATAAGTTTAGCAATTTTCTTAGTCTTATTATCTTCAGTAGCTACTCCGCAGGACTTTTTCATATCCTTTTTAGCTTTCTGTTCCATAACTTTCAAACGAGTATAATAGTCTGGAATTTCTTTTAAATGATCCATAGCAATCTCTTGAGCTATTTTTGGATCATCCGTGTGTTCCATTTCAACCTTAATGCCCATTTTAAGCTGTTTAGAATCAAAGTCTTCGGATTCGCTTTTATCAGCAAACCCTCCTTTAATCTTCTGTTTTTTTAATTCAATAAGTCTCTTAGCTTTTTTCTTCATACAACACCTTACGCAATTATAGCTGGAATAGCATTATAAAATTTTCTAATTGTTGAAATATATTCAGCCATCTTTTTACGATACGATTCAATCCTTGCTGAGAAAGCACTAAACATAGCAGAAGCCGTTGTCTGTTTGCTAGTTCCCGCAGCATCTAAATTTACAGACTCTGATGCGGTTCCCGGCCCTAATACTATGTCACCTAGTACTTCAAAAATACTAATAGCAGCCTGCATTCCAATCATCTCGTTAATAATAACTGGTATTTTATCATCCTCAAACCCTGCTACGTACTCCACCTCAAATAAATGAGGCCAGTAAGACTTAGTTCCATAAATAAGCGGGACGTAAGCAGCCCCGTTAGTAACTATCAAACCACTGAAACTACCTTCTACTGGAGAAAGCTGAATTTGAGCAGCTTCTTGTTCAACTACATACCACTCTACTGGATAATCCACTAATTCTCTATTTGTAGGAAACTTAGCTTTTAAACTTACCAACTCAGCTAACGGCCTCTTTTTAAGCTGTAAAAAATTAAAATTTACATAATCTTGCTGTCGATAATCATATTTTTCTTTAACCTTAACTGGAGAAATAATAATATCTAATTTATGTTCTAAATACGATACTGCAGCATCTATAAAATGCTGAAATGTATCATCTGGTAATTCGTTGTCCGACTCATCAGTTAAATCGATACCAAATAAATAGCGCTCTTTTAACTGATCCGGTGTTATCAGTGGCTGAACTCTAGAAAACGGAGCGCATGAAATAACATTAAATGGTGTTTTTACTCCTGACACTTAAGACTCCTATACATAAAACCAAAAACCACCCTCATCATTATTAACTATTAAAACGTGGTTTGGGTTAGCTTCCATAATTTTTGGAATAATTGCCAAAGGATTTATTTCCAAGGCAACATTTTCTGCTTCTTTATTTATATTTTGGCGTATATCTTTATCTGTACTTAATAACTTTTTTTCAATTCTTTTGGCTAAAACAGAATTTTTATTTTTAACCATTTTCCTAAGATCTTCAACCCACTCTTCGACTGAACTATAACCACTCATTATTTCTTCCTAAAATCCCATCGACTCTTATATCCTCTAGAATCAACGTGTGTAAAAGTATTATATCTACCTAAACCATCAAATTTATCCTCGCACATATCAGCTACTTCATCTGAAGTTAAACCCGAAATAACTATATCTGTAGCATCTCCTGCTACATGTCTGGAATTAGATGCGCTTCCTATATCTTCATTATGCTTAGGACACCTATAAGCAGAATTAATGTGAATAGGCTTTTTAAGTTCGGTTCTTATTTTTTGTAGCTTTTCAACATGATCCACATCAATATATGTCCACTGACACTCAGGATCATGACAATTACAATCAAATTCAGTAGAACTGAAATTATCAGATAACTTAGTTCTAACTCCTTTTTTATATCGTTTTATATTAGCCATAATTTAACAATCCAATATTCTCTGAATTCCCTTCTCTAATACTGCATAAGAGATATTAGCCCCCTCTACAATTTTAACTTTTAAATCTTGCCCAATAATATCGGGACTTTCACTATCAGATATCTCAAATTTAATTATAGACCGATCATCGGCAAACGGAAAAGAAGCTGTTTTAGTAATAGTTGTTTTATCTGATTTTAATAAATCTATAGTAATAGTTGCGGCTGCGTCTGGTATATATCTAATATAATTTTTAGCTTTCTGCTCTATACGCATGACAACTGAAAGCGTCTCACCTGAAATAAAAGTCAAATATCCAATATCTCTAAAATCGTTTAAAGTAGCATCTGAATTTAACATTTTCAATTTTAACATATTAATCCTTTTATATAAAAAACGCTATTAATTTTATAGCTCCAAATATAGCACCACATATAACCCCAACAATACCTGTAGCTTTAAATAACCACGCAAAAACCTTCCTAGGCTCTTCTAAGGCTTGAAATCTAACATCATTTTCTTTTTTATGTTCTTCGTAAATACCTTTAAGTGTTTTAACCCCTGCTATATGTTCATCAATTAGCTGATTTTGCTCTTCATCTAAAGCATTAATTCTACTTAATTCGTATTCAGTCTTTTGGATATGTAAATCGACCTTCTTATCAAGATCTATTACCGTATTCTGAGTCTCTTTAGACTGTTCTTGTATTTTATTTAATAAATTTAGATAGATATCATCCTTGTCTTTCTTGTCCATTTAAAAAGTCCTTTTATTAATAATACTTTTATTATAGCATTAAATTACTCCACTTTTTTCAATTCTTCAGAATTATATTCACTTATAGCCACTAAATGAGAATCAGCTTTTTGTCTAATCGAGTTTAAAATATGGTCAGGAGCCACATTATTAGCTCCTAACGCAAATAAATTAGGATCTGAATACCTAACAGCCTCCAAGTAATAATAAACGTATTCTGAGCAAATTATACCATCCGTAAATGGGTTTCCTTTTTTGATACCCAGTTTCTCCCAAACCCACGACCAAACAAATCCCACAAGCTGAAAAAAACCATACCATCTACCTGTCAAATCCATGACTTTCTTAATGGGTTCTGAGGGATTATTATCCGTCTCGATTGACCATAATTCTAACTTAGTATTTTTATTTAAATATTTAGATAAAGGGGCTATTCTAACCCCCATTTCCATCGCCTCACCTATTACTGGCTTTCCCTCAATTTCCCCCAATACTACAAAAGTATGTGAAAAATCAGATTTCCGAAACCAGTTAATAACTTTAGAAATCCATGACTTACTTGTCGAAAATCCAATTAAACCTTTCATATTAATCCTTTATAGTAATTTTATAATCGGACCATATTTTAATATCAGTTTTAGTAATATCTTTGCAATAATACTTTACTCTCAAAGTTATACCTACTGGAATTTGCCCCGGAGATCCGTCCGGAGTGTTAAGCTCTACAATTTTACTTAAATGCCTAACCCAGCACTCATCGTACTCTTTCCACAAAACCACCGATCCCATAGCTTCAAACTCTTGCTGGGTGTACATCCCTAAGGCGACTCCAACCCCATCCAAGTCGATAACTTGAAGCCTAACGATATCATCCTCTCCATAGTTCTCAGCATCAAAAAATATGCCCCAAAGATAAATAACATCAACCTCTTCTTGAATTTCTATTTTATAATCAAGGTTTACGGGTCTAGATAAATTAGCGCTACCTTCCTGCAATCTACCTAAAAAAGTAGTAATAGTTCCGGAATCTTCGGAATATACCCCATCTCTAATTTGGGAATCGTTCTGAAATATACAATCATAAGCTTCTGGAGTTATGCTACAATTACTATAGTCTATCTCTAATCCATTTTTATTTGATAGCGTTATAGAATAAATCTGATTTGAAGCATCAATATGTAAATGTCCTAAACCATAAGGCTTTAAATCATACTCATTTTTAGGGGCAGTGGGGATAACTTCAACAGGATTATCGCCTTTTAAATACGATATTGCTGTATTCACATCGGTAATATCGTCAGTACCATTATTTACTACCGCATTACCTAAAGCTATATCGATCAAAAGCTGCGAATTATTACTCCAAGTTATATCTTCAAGTGGCTGAACCTCATAATATTCATTAGGTTGAATTGTTTGGCCACACCAAACGTGGGCTTGAGTATCAGCATTTTTAATTTTCTTAACCATATAAACTCCTTACGATGCTGAAAAATAATATGCCATATGAGGCTTATTAACAGAACCTGATGAAACACTTACTCCTACTTCTGTCCCTGCGGGAATAGGTATATTAAGATTAGTTGCAGAATTAGTCTGCGAAGCAGACAATGAAATACTATAAATAACAGCAGAAGTTGCTATATTCACTAAATCTACCGTAACTGTGGTAGAGGCCGTTGATCTCAAAGAAACACCTAATAACAAACTATCAACAATTATAGTAAACGGGGATTTTAAAGAGGCCTGACCCGGCCAAAACTCTAAATATCTTCCAGTGTTTGCATTACCATTATAAGAACATAAAACCGGAGCGGTGCCTTGAAAAGTCGAAGACGATGCAACAAATCTATTCCAATCTCCGGCAGTAGTACTATTATCTTTCAGAATTAATCTAACAGAAGCTCCCGAAGTTAAAACAAAAGGCTCACTATCATCATTTCTTTTTACCGTTACAATTTCTGAAGAATCATTAATAATCCAATATTGAATTCCAACTCTCAGTGTAGTAGCATCTGGTAATTTTAAAATCTGTCCAGAAACAGAACCTTCCAATATATAAGCATGATCATCATAAGCGTTAAGCTGAGTAGTTTGTGCTGCGACTGTAATTGTTTGTAGTCCGGTACCAAATCCATGAGTAAATAAATTTCTAGTAATATTATAATCACCTTCAGCATTATCTTGATAAGCTAACTGTAATGTTATTTCTGAATTATTAGTTATTTTTTCTCTAGTTAAAACTCCAATTAATGATCCAACCGTTGAAGGGTGAAGTGCTAATAAATCATCTGTACAGTCTAATATATTAACTTGGCCTACTATATTACCTGCTGACTCTCCGTCATTTGCTATATATATCCCTTCATCGCATCTAATAATAGATGTAGTTGTTAAATCTATTGAAGTTCCGCCTTCTAAATATATACCTGCTCCATTTAAGATATTATTATATATATTTGTAGCAATCATAGATATATTAGCGGAATCACCGTGTATTCCTATCTCACAGTCTATAATTACTAAATTTGCTATAGAAGTTATACTGTTCCCCTTAATATGAAATCCTTCATCGTAACCATCAGCAGCACCAATTATTCTACCACTATCTAATAAAACAAAGGCTAAAGCTCCAGAAGCTATAATCCCCGTAGAAGCAGAAGCTTGAGTATCATCACCAGTTATAACAAAATCTGATAAATTAAAACTAGCTAATACATTATTCTGAGATAATATATAAGCTCCATAAGTAAAAGCTCCTGTAATATTAATATGAGCCATACCTAGAAATGATGGAGTTGTGGAAGTGGTAAACTTCACAGAAGTATCACAGTCTGTAAAATTACAAGAATGAATACTAACTAGCCCCCCATTATCTGCTACAACCACGGCAGCGTATCCTGAACCAACGTCTTGTACATTTAAAAACGATAATTCGGTATCTTGGCTCATAGTAAAAAGGTTTTGAGTTGCTGTAGCGGGTTTTATAATAGAAACTTCTTGGCTAAAACCTCTAATACTAACATAACTTGGTACAGTTAAAGCTGACTCCGTAAAAGTTCCCGGCCCAACTTTAATCAAATAAGCATTATCTTCCGCCGCATCTCCTGCTGCGTTAATATGTGCAATAGCTTTACCAATTGTCAAATAGGGATTATGGTGAGTTCCGGTACCAGTAGTGTCATTTCCATTCTTATCTACATGAATGCAGTGATGGTGGTAGATTAAATGCTCACCACGACCAGCTTCTTCTATAGCAGTTTGAGTATTATCGGCAGTATAGCTATTAGAGTCGTTGTCAAATGGAATACCTTCTGCAGGCTCTATATAAGTGTCTCTTCGTGACATTATGCCCTCTCTGCTACAACCACGGCAACGGTTCCAGATTCTGCTTTAATATAAACAGGCTGCTTATCTGAAGCTTCAAAAGTATAAATACCATTCTTAAAACATAAAAATCCGTCTTCTCCATTTACAAAACTAACATAAACCTTTCCATCTTTGGGTTGAACAGTAATTACTTTTCTTTCACTTAAAGGGGAAGCTCCAACCTTCAATTCCTGTTGAGTTGAAATACTTAATTCATCTTGTACAGAGGGCCCATCAAGGGGATAAAACATAATTATTCCTTGTCTTTATTAGCTTCCACTACTTTTTCGATTTCTAAAATATTTGAATCTATTTTAGTTAATATTTCAGTCTGCATATGAGAAAGCAGTTTAAAATAATTAATAACTTCTTGAGTATTAATTTCAAATTTAGCATGCTTAGCAATAAAATTTAAAAACTCTATAAATTTCTCTTTATCAACTTTTTTAAACTTGCCTTCGATCATATACAGACTCCTTTTAGACTTTAACTAAGCTCAAGAACTCTAATTTCTGATCCACTCTTTTCTGAATCATAATAAACATCTACAGAAGCTCCAGCTCTTAGTTCTAGGTATGCTCCCGGTGATAAAGGAAAACCAGCGTCTTTATCAACTGTAGAACCACCTATATACATTTTTCTATTATCATTATTATATAAAAATAAATATTTTCTATTCGCCAAGTTTGAAGCAACTACTTTTTCGGCTGTCCCAGCTGCTGCTAAAGTATCAGCGCTAGCTAAAATTGCAGTATCAGCTAGTGCAGCATCGTTCACTGTGATGGCATTAGTTAAATAAACATCTAGTGCTCCAGTATGACTACCAATAGCGTTTCCAGAACCGTCATTAGTCCAAGAAGCTACAGAATCAGAAGCCGCAGATAAATCTCTAATATCCAAATCAGTAGCAGTTACTGCGATTGAAGCGTTGATTATATTAACATCCAAACCTATATCCGCCCCAATTGTAGTAGAAGTTAATAAGTTTGTTCCGTCTCCTAAAGCTACTGAGTCATCAACGTGAGATAAATCAACTTCCACATTTATACCAGATGCTACATTTACATCTAACGCCTTCTTGCCACCAACATCAGTATGGGTAAGTAAAGTCCCATCTGATGCCCTTAAAAACGCACCTACACTATCACTATCTAAAATAGTATTAGCGTCAGTAACATCAAAAATTAAATGATCTTTCATAAATTATCCTCCTATGTCCAAAATAAAAATTAAATGATCTTTCATAAATTATCCTCCTATGTCCAAAATAAAAATTCAACCGTTACATTTGGTTTAGTTACTTGAAAATAAATTGTCTTACCTACCAAATCTATACCATCTTCCACATATTGAGATCCGGGATTAATTGTAAAATAATTGCTACCGCTTTGACCAGACGCAAAACAGAATTTAATAACTGCTGCTTGAGACTCCCTTAACCTAATACGAAATTTTTTAGTATTATTAGGTACCACTTGAGATACTTCATTATTAGCTGTAACAACTGGAACATTTACAATATTCGGAGTATCAATATCCGATATATTTATTATAGCATCAACTGGAAAGCGATTACTACTATTAAAAAAATTTCCAGTCTCATCTACCGGAACTACCCTGCGAGCATCAGCCTGATCTTCATGCTCATGCTGTTCTATCTTATTCCTAGATCGTACTTCTTTTTTAGGCAGTCCTCTTGCATTGGTCATTGTCTATTTTCTTTTTTATGATATTAATTCTACTATATCAACATTAGCGCTGCTAGTTTTAACTACCATACCATATTCAGAGGTAGAATCCCCAACATAAAAATTCTCAATAGCTCCTGCTGGAATTGGAATTCCTGTAGTAGCGTCTACAGTTCCCGGAACAGCGTTTTCCTCACCTACCCAGATGTATTGAACTGCTGCGTCAGTGTTATGAACTCTTAAAACTGACACCTGTTGAACTGATACTTCAGAAGTAGCATCAGCTATTACTTGCTGAACTCCTGAGGGAGTTCCTAAAATAACTTTCCGTGCTCCCGAAGGATCGTGGTGTTCTACATTTACTATTCCACTAGGGGATCTTACATGTCTTTTTTGGCCTTTAGTCATTTTCATTATCCTTTATATTTGGATCAAAATATTTATCGTCTTTAGCTCGTTCTTCATCCCGAGCTATCTTTTCCATTTTTTTCTTAATTTTCTCAATCTCATTTCTGAAAAAAAAGAATAAATCTCTATACTTCTTAAAATCACTTCTAGTATACTGAAGCTCTAAATCCAA
>Ga0180433_10010923_pt1 | contig 10845 bp, 10 predicted proteins | sample SS_ome_8_FD_132980 | JGI IMG/M metagenome (GOLD analysis project Ga0180433, IMG submission 132980) | Hypersaline lake sediment archaeal communities from the Salton Sea, California, USA - SS_1_D_1 metaG | ecosystem: Environmental > Aquatic > Non-marine Saline and Alkaline > Hypersaline >...
GACGTGGGCATGGCCCTCCACAGTTGAAACACACCCACGGTACTATTCTAATATTAGAATAGTGCCCGGTTTACCAATTTACGAGGTAGAATAGTGCATAATAGGCTCTCTCATACGACCGAATAATTCTCGTCGTATGCCCGGCTCGCTTACCGCCCCCTTGATGCGTCCCAGAACGGAAGATTACAGAACGAACCGCCTAAAACTGAGTACAACTCACCAAGAAAGACTACTCTTTTCGGCGTATCCATTCAGCATTCACGTATCCGTCTCGAGCTTTGATCCTGAAGTACACGGCTTCTATATCGTTCCAGGAAAACTCATCCTGAAATGCAGTGTAAATGTATTCAATTCTCCCCGGATAGACTATGCTCGAACATTTGAAATAACTTGCAAGATCCCACTGATAGAATCCTTCCAAATTCATCAGATGTACATTCGTGAGTCGCCTTCCATCACTCAACACTACGATAAGACTATCGGTGGTACAATTCCAGATAAAACGCCCGACGCCGGCCTTGTTGTGTATAGTGAGAAACATGAATGTAAACCCGGGACCCGAAAAATCCCTGCATGCTTCGTTGGCTTCCGGGCTCGACAATCCCATCATTCTGACAGATAATGATGTCCCATCGATATTGGCGTCAGCACCGTCACAACCTTCGGGGGGAGAAGCAAAGACAGCGGTAAGACACCAGAAAAAAACGATCAATCCGCTTAATCTAACAATCATCTCATCTCTCCTCGACACAATCACGTGTGATCTTGAGTGAATCTCCTGAGGTCGGATCCCCGGTACAGTTCCATAATCTTATGCTATACGAATCCATTTTGCAACAATCCACACCACTTCAACAGCCCGGGTCTATCGGAAACATGAGGTTGTGATGAAAAAATTCGGTTCATGATGTGGAGGATATGGTGGAGATAGGTTCACCGAAAAAGTGAGGGAATGTGCTCCCAGCAAACACATTCCCTCGAGCAGCCTGCTAATCGCCCATCGTGTCGCTTCTTTGGCTGCACCATTTATTACTAGCAAATCTCATTCCGAATGTGTGATACATTCTAGAATCATTGCAAACCGCATCGTTTCTTTTGCTCCGAACATTCCATAATGTGCTTCTTGATCTTCGCGTTATCTTGACTGAATCCCGCAGATGGATATGTATCTGGTGCAGGAAATTGTTCGTGGACTGCATGGGCCTTATAGACCCGATCATGACATGTGCGCGGATTCATGGTTCCATCATTCACTATGTACCGATTGTATCTAATAGAATCTTTCACACTGTCTGAACGATCATCCAGAAGCCTGTTCTGTTAATCACACCATCACCGAAAGAAGGATCCTATGCCGAAGGAGATCATTCTCGTCGTTGAAGACGAAGAGGATATATTGGAATTGATTCGATATAATCTTTCCCGGGAAGGCTATGGGATTCTCGGCGTCACCACTGGCGAGGAAGGTCTGAGAATCGCCGGCCAGAAAAAGCCCGATCTCATTATACTTGATCTCATGCTTCCGGGAATTGATGGATTGGATGTCTGCAGACAACTCAAAGAAGATCCCCATTCGAAGGAAATTCCCATTGTTATGGTGACGGCAAAGGGAGAAGAAAGCGATATTGTCACCGGACTGGAACTCGGCGCGGAAGACTATATTACCAAACCTTTCAGTCCGAAAGTACTCATAGCCCGTATCCGATCAATTCTTCGCAGAAGAACCAGGCAGATAGCAGACGAAAATGCAACGATCTCAACACACGGTATTTTCATACATCCCGGGCGGCATGAAGTTTTGGTGAATGGTGAACCGGTTCCTCTCACATCCACGGAGTTTAAAGTACTTCACTTTCTTGCTCGGCGTCCAGGCTGGGTATTCACTCGCTACCAGATTGTGGATGGTGTCCACGGCGATAATTATCCGGTAACTGATAGATCCGTGGATGTTCAAATTACCGGCTTGCGAAAAAAGCTGGGCAACGCGGGCAAATTCATAAAAACAGTCCGAGGCGTAGGATATAAATTCGAGGAATAAGTCGTGGGCCGTACTCGTCTGCTATGGCAGATTTTTCCCTCATATCTTCTTATTACGGTGTGCTCCATTATGGCACTTACCTGGTATGCATCACGATCCTTCCGGGATTTCTACCTGGATCAAGAGGCCATCGGGCTTGAATCACGTGCACATCTCCTCGAACCACAGATTTCGCATTTTCTGATTGACGGAATCGCAACGCGGACAGACTCCCTGTGTGATCTTCTCGGTCGACGGTCAAAGACTCGATTGACGGTCATACTTCCCGATGGACAGGTAATTGCGGATTCGGAACGAGATCCCGAAACAATGGACAATCACGCCGATCGTCCCGAAATCAAAGAAGCTTTTCACGGTGCCGTGGGACGCTCAATGAGATTCAGCAATACGTTACAAAAAAACTTGATGTATGTTGCTATACCTGTTGTTTCAGGAGATTCAACTATCGCCGTACTACGCACTTCAACTCCCGTGGCCACGATTCGAGAAGCTTTGAGCGTCATCTATGATGATCTTATAATCGGGGGTATTGCAGCTACGATTCTCGTCGCACTGGGCAGTCTCTTTATTTCACGCAGAATCAGTCTTCCTATTGAAGAGATCAGGCGGGGAGCAAAACGATTTGCCAGCGGTAATCTCCGGCATACACTTCCCACGGGGGGTGCCGAAGAGATGAGTACTCTCGCCGATACCATGAATCAGATGGCATCACAACTTGACGATCGTATTCGAACCGTCGTACAGCAGCGCAACGAACTTAATGCTGTTCTATCAAGCATGGTGGAGGGCGTTCTCGCGGTAGATCGCGAGCAACGCCTCATAAGCTTGAATCAGGCTGCCGCTGATCTTCTATCCATCGACCAGGAATTCGCCCAAGGGCAAAATATCCTTGAGATAATACGAAACATAGAGCTCCAACGATTTATTACTGCAACCCTTTCGAGCAATGAACCGGTAGAAGGGGAGATCGAACTTCACGGCGATTCCGACAGATATTTTCAGGCCCACGGTTCCGTTCTGACAGACGCGACCGGACATGATATTGGTGCATTGATCGTTATAAATGATATAACCCGGGTTCGTCGCCTCGAACGGATGCGAACCGAGTTTGTTGCAAATGTCTCGCACGAGATTAGAACGCCCATCACATCTATTCAGGGTTTCATCGAAACATTACTGGACAGCGACGATCCTCAAACACCCGATACGGAGAGATTTCTCCGCATCATCGCGAATCATGCTGAGCGGCTCGGTTCGATTATTGAGGATCTACTCTCTCTTTCCAGGATAGAGCAGGAAGCGGAAAGCGGCGAGATCCATCTGGAAAAAACGGAACTACGTCCAATCCTTGTGGGTGCAATTCAGATCTGCGAGGGATCGGCATCAGAAAAGAATATTCCGGTCCAACTTGTATGCCGTGATACCATACTGGTCTCTGCCAATCAAACGCTTTTGGAAGAGGCAGTGACCAATCTCATTGATAATGCCGTCAAGTATAGCGAATTCGGCAGTCCCATAATAATAGAAGCGGTCACTGAAGATGAATATGTTGTCATACATGTCAGGGATCGGGGTTCGGGTATCTCCGAAGAACACCAGCCTCGAATCTTTGAACGGTTCTACAGGGTCGATAAAGCCCGGAGTAGAAAACGCGGGGGAACCGGATTGGGATTATCTATTGTGAAGCATATCACACAAGCGCATGGCGGATTCGCTACGGTGGAAAGCCAACTGGGCCGCGGAAGCGTATTTTCCATCCATCTCCCCCGTATTGATACTCCCAGCTAACCAAATTTTAACACCCCCCTCACATGTGACAAATGACGTATCTGCAGTTTTATACACCGGAAAATCAACAGTGACATCACACCGAAATGTCAATCTTTTTTTTAATGGAAAACAGCGATTTTCTTTCAATATCGTGTCATGGTCCGCAAGATACTCTGTTTCATCAAAGGGGGATTTCGGGAACGTGGAACCGTTGATCATCCTGCCGTTGCCCGAGGGAGATCGTATGGTGACAGTGAACAGCGAGGATTTTGCTATACGTACTGATTCGGATCCTTTACAGGAAATCGGCGTATAGTCAAAGATGTAACGGATCGTGGTGCATGTCTCAACGGATGCTATGCAACGCTTTCCTTTCGGATCGCATAACGGCGTCATCTATCCGTAGACGATGAACAGATATGTACATTTACTTACATTGAGCGATTGATATCGTCTCGACGTGTTACGGCGATATCATCCGACGAAGCAGAAAGCCAAAGTAAATACGAAGTAGATGGGATTCGCTCAGTACAGGAAATTAAAACATCCGGTACATCAGATGGGAAGTACGATCGAGTAACGTTGCAGGTAAGGAGTTCGACATGCTGTCCATGAGCGTGGCGATCGTTATAACAATACTAGGATCTACTGTGGTAGCCCTGCCCTTAGGATTGGCATGCGCAGTGGCCATGGTGATGGTGTTACGTGACAAACCCCGGTTATTAGTTGGTCATTCACTGAAAATCCTCTCGGGACTTCCAACTATTACTATCGGGATCATGCTTCTCGTGATAATGCCTCAACTGCAATTGAATAGCAGCCACATATCTATTATTGTCATTCTTGTAGTAGGATCGCCCATGTTTATCGTAGGGATCATTATCATATGCGATATTCTCACTTCAAAGACAAGCTGGGAGATCAGGCGAATCACAAGACCGATTATCACCACCGTAATCATGATTGCGGGCATAAGCGCTCTCGTGAGTCTCTCTCAGAAGATTGGCGAAATGGCGTTTCCTTCAGTACGGAACGCAATGGCACTTTCACTTCTCATTGGTTTCATGGCCATCCCCACCGTAATCCATGTATCGGCTGATAGTCTTTCCAGCGCTGTTAGTCGCTTTCGATCCGCGAGTTACGCGCTCGGTGCGACGCGATCTGAAACCCTCGCTCATATACTTATTCCCGCTTCACGCCGGGGCATTCTGGGAGCTCTTTTTCTTGGAACGACTCGATCAATAACCGAGATAATGGCAATACATCTCAGCGGTGCCAGTTCGTCCGTTACCGCATGGTCAGACCAGACAGCCGACCATCTCGAATTCATATTGAAATCAGTAATTAGAGTAGGTAACCTGGTAACCGGTGAGGAAACGCGACATTCAGTTATCCCGACATACCCGTCATATTTATAATTGCCACCACAACAATATTCGGGGAACTGGCAGCCCGGCATACCAGATCACGAGCAGCGCGATCTATGATGGGTGACAGTGTAGCATCTTGACAGGAAGAACGGTTTATTAATGGTCGAAACGCTTCTCCAACCGGACAACGGTCACGTTCCCGACCGAACTCGCAGTTCAGGAGATTCGATCATAATACGCATGCGGAATCTCACTATTAAGCACAACGACTCCACACTCATCGGATCAATCGATCTTGACATCCCCGGACAACGTGCGACTGCGATTCTCGGACCCGAGGCCAGTGGAAAAAGTATATTTCTCAAATCGATCAACCGTTTAAATGATATTGACAGATGCATCCGTACATCTGGGTCAATTCTATTCAACGGTATTGATATTTACAATAAAGATATCGATATCTCCGCATTGCGCCAACAGATCGGCTATATTGCCCGGATACCGCACGTTTTTCCCCGATCGGTTTTTGACAATATCGCATTCGGACCCCGGTTACGGGGGATCAGACGTCGCGCCCGGCTCGAAACCATAGTGGAAAGAGCGCTTTCCAGAGCCCGCTTATGGCTCGAAATGAAAAATGAACTCAAGAAGAATGCTCTTCTATTCACCCCTGAATTACAACAGCGCATATGCATAGCACGAGCCCTGGCGCTTGATCCTGAAATACTTATGTTCGATGAACCGGCCATCCCGCTCGATTCCCCATCAACCTCTGTAATTCAAGAACTCATTCGGGACCTTTCTCATGACTGTACAGTTATTTTTGCAACACGAAATGGACGATTTGCGGCACGCAGCTCGGATTATGCGGTCTTCATGGTTGGTGGATCAGTAGTCGAGCACAGTGACACAAAAACCATATTCACACGCCCAGCGCATCGCGAAACAGAAGATTATATTACCTCCCCCTGACGTACACTTGAATTAACGCTTCAACTGACATATGGTGAAATGCCTGTCATAGCAGATAAAGCAAACCTAGTGGTGGAAATGTCAAATGAAACGTCATCTTACGCGTGAACTTGATCGATTGAAACAACGGATTCTCGCCATCAGTGCTATAGTGGAAGAGAACGTGCAGCGTGCAGTCCTTGCCATCCAACGTCATGACACGGCTTTAGCAAGACGAGTAATCGAAAGTGATACACAGATAGATCTCATGGAAGTTGATATGGAAGAGGAATGCCTGAAAACCCTGGCGCTTTACCAGCCAGTGGCATTCGAACTACGATTTATAGTCGCCATATTAAAGATAAATAATGATCTGGAACGGATCGGGGATCTATCGGTGAATATTGCGGAACGAACTTCTTTGCTCCCCTATAATGAACACTTCGCCGATTTCTTTGATTTTACCGGCATGTCGAAACGAGTACAGAGTATGCTCAAAAGAAGCCTTGATGCGCTTGTGAACATCGATCCCTCAATCGCAAAAGAAGTATGTGCATGTGACGATGAAATAGACGAGATGAATCGTCGAACATTCGGCCGGATCAAACAGGCCCTAAGAGATAATCCCGCAAAAATCGATACGTATATTCATCTTCTTAGTATATCCCGTCACCTTGAACGAATAGCAGATCTTACTACGAATATCGCGGAAGATGTAATATATATGGCAGAAGGCGAAATAGTCCGGCACAGGACACAGGATTACAATTTGAAATCATAGCGACAAAGAGACACAGTAATGCATTCCTCATACGTGTGTGCGCTTGTTGCCGTTCTCTGCTGGTCAACTGCGGCAAGCGCATTCAAACTCTCTCTGCGATATATCGATCCCATGCTGTTACAGACGATTGCGGTGCCTTCAGCCACGGTATTTTTCATCTGTGTACTTGCATTTCGCGGCCAGTTGCAAACGATACTGTATCAGTCACGCCGCTCGATTGTACATTCAGCGATAATAGGCTTTCTTAATCCTTTTCTTTACTACCAGGTCCTCTTCCTTGCGTATGACCGCCTTCCCGCCCAGGAAGCCGCGGTTCTGAACTATATATGGCCGTTGACACTGGTACTGCTCTCTATTCCCCTCCTCGGACAACGCCTGTCAGTCCGAAGCACTGTAGCACTCATACTCAGCTTCATGGGTGTACTCATCATCGGCACTCGCGGTCATCTTTCATCTCTTGAATTCAAGGATCCTCTTGGCGTTTCACTGGCGGTTGGATCATCTGTTATCTGGTCTCTGTTTTGGTTGGGAAACGTACGAGATAAACGACCGCAACTGCTGAAGTTAACAACCGCTTTTCTTTTTTGTTCATGTTATGTCTGTATGGCGGCTCTTTTCCACGTTATTCGAGGAGATACGATCGTACGGGGATCAATGTGGCATGGAATAGCCGGCGCTATGTATGTCGGTCTGATCGAGATGGGGATCGCGTATATTTTATGGTTGCAGGCTCTTTCCACTGCCCGGTCCACGGCACATGTCAGTAATCTGATTTTCCTTTCACCAGTTCTCTCCCTCATATGGATCAATCTTTTTCTCGGTGAATCCCTGCTCCCGTCAACTACCTCGGGATTCATATGTATTCTACTTGGCATACTCCTTCAACAAAGATCGAAATCGATTACAATCTCATAGCAGCTACATTTCCTCGAATTTACGTGATCTCCACCCTTTGTTGTTTACAGAAGATCGGAAGCCAATTCGGCAAGTCGGGAGCGTTCCCCCTTTTCCAATGTGATATGAGCATAGAGATCCTGACCACGCATTTTATCTATGAGATAGGTCAAACCATTACTTCGGGAGTCAAGATAGGGTGTGTCTATTTGGTACGGGTCGCCGGTGAATACGATTTTCGTCCCTTCGCCCGCACGCGTTATGATCGTCTTCACTTCATGCGGCGTGAGATTTTGAGCTTCATCAACGATAAAATAGACTCGTGACAGGCTTCGACCCCTGATGTACGCGAGAGCCATAATGAGTAATTTCCCATTATTGAGCATTTTCGCTATATTCTGAAACTCGGTTGACTCCTCTTTAAACGCGTTCTGAATGACGGATAGATTATCGAAGAGCGGTTGCATGTACGGATCGAGTTTGCTCTGAACATCCCCCGGCAGATATCCGATATCCCTGTTCGAAAGGGGGATAATCGGACGTGCCAGCAGGATCTGCTTGTAATCCCTTCTGCGTTCCAGCGCGGCGGCAAGAGCCATGAGTGTTTTCCCCGTGCCCGCCTTTCCGGAAAGCGTTACCAGGTGGATGTCTCTGTTCATTAGCGCATCAAGTGAAAACGTCTGCTCGGCATTCCTCGGTTGAATACCATATGCCTTCCTGCGCTCAACCAATCGCATTGCTCTGGTAGCGGGATTGAAAGAGGCTAGAATGCTCTTATGGGCGTTCCTCATGATAAAATACTCGTGAGGATGAGGACTGAGATCGAGTCCTGATTCTTCTATTCCCAGAGAACCGGAAGCCAGGATTTTATCGATGATAATTTCTTCCGTGCCTTCAAGTAGGTTTTTACCTGTGTAGAGATCATCGATGTTTTTTATCTTCCCCGTCTCATAGTCTTCCGCAAGAACGCCGATGCTTTTTGCCTTCATCCTCAGATTGATATCCTTCGATACCAACCGTACGCGGTGGATTCCGTACTTCGATGCCAGATTATGCGCAATTGATAGTATCCGGTGGTCGGGCTTATCTTCCAGAAATATTTTGTTAATCAACTCATCACGTTTGTAGTTGGTTTCAACTATAACATAACCGCCGTCTGGAAGGTTTATACCCTCATTCAAAAGGCCATCTTCAAATAAATTGTCCAATTCCCGGGTGAATTCTCTAGCATTATAGTTAATTGTTTCATTACCGCGCTTGAATCTGTCAAGCTCTTCCAATAAGGTTATTGGAATGATCACATTATGTTCTTCAAATGAATAGATACATCTATAATCATATAATACCACATTAGTATCAAGAACAAATATTTTTGCGTCATTATTAAGTAATATATTATGAGACATGTCTTTATTAATCCATTATTGGGATTGAACGCTTATCCGACATCTATGATATTCTGTGATCGGGCATAGAGAGACGACTTGCGTATAAAGGAGACATCAGCGAAGCCGTCTGTCCGTTTTTGTTTGATGCTTAATTCTCTGTTAGCACATGATCGTCATATTCTAATTCTAATTTCAATTTGTGTTGCGCTTCCTCGTTCGCCAAATTCAATAGTAGATTCCGAAGATTATCGTCTTCAGTTTTACCGGACAAATCCATATACAGCTTAAATTCGGCTTTTTCCGCCTGCATCGCATATATCAGCCCGTCCTGGTAATTCATATCGGGTTTCAGTTCCGCCTTGGTCAGGTAATCGGAGATTTTCAAATCAGAGATTTTTGCCACAAGCCGAACCAGTTGCTTCCCGTCTTTCATTGCCTTGAGGCGAGCTTTGTGCCCAAGTTCCTCTTTTTCCAAGTCTTGAAAGAGCTGTCGGGTACTCGGACTCTTTACCTGCGTGGCCATATGACGATATAAACCCGCCGCATTGTCTTCCTGCGTCATGGCAAAATCGAGTATGTCATCAACTGATTTGAACTCTTCCATGGAACTCCTCCTGTATAAACCGCAATAATAGGGATATCAATGAGCAGGTATATCAATCCGCAGTATTATTTTACATTTGTTGATGCAATGTATTGCAGGCAATTGTTTTGTACAACCGTTCGATGGAACAATGCAACGGGAATAACATGGATGCAATCGCGTCGCCCATCGAGGTTGTTCTCGAAACCATAGGGAGGTTTGCCTTTTCAAGGCGTACACCCGAATACCTTCATGTCGCATCCGGAGAAACGTCGTTTAAGGCTTGGAGTTTCAGTCATATCCGACCACTGACGTAGATATCGGGTTCCGGATGAACACTGACAGTGCATGTTTAGAACATGAAGTAAATAAAATTCGGTGAGCGAATGTGGATTAGCTCGCGGTCAGGGATTCCTGTCCGGCCGCTATGAATTGAGGTTTTCTGAGATGAATGGGCTTCCGCGCCCATAGGGCACTAAATAGGATGGCTCCGATACTCAGCTGGAAGTAGTAGGTCAAAAAACGCCATCCAGCTGTCGCAATACCAATGACATGGCTTGGAATGAAAGCGCTGTATACAACGTAAAATGCGGCTTCCGCTCCAAAAGCGGCACCAGGCGTTGGTATAAAGGTGGCAAGTGTGAATACGATCCATTGAAAGAGGAAGAACTTGACCGGATGGACGGGGATATTAAGCGAGGCGAGCAGTGCGGAAATAACGGAATAACGACACGCCCATTGGACCGCGGTCAAACATAAGGACAGAACAAATCGTGTCTTCCCGCGATCGTTGATCATTCGATAGACCTGAATGAAATCGTTACCTGTCCTTCTGACCTTACCCCACAGAGTCTTCTTTCTTCTCAGAAAAGAGATCAGGAAATATCCAACCGGGACAATGACAACCAGTAGCAGAGGTAGTCTTGATGCCGAAGACGCTATCATGGTGAGTGATTTTGCGAAGATCGGCAATTTATACGCGGAGCTGAGAATGACCGCTACGGGTAGCGCAAGGGCAAAAAATACGCCATCTTCCACTGATCCGAGTGTCATGAGAGATGCCGCCGCGC
>Ga0180433_10010924_pt1 | contig 10844 bp, 19 predicted proteins | sample SS_ome_8_FD_132980 | JGI IMG/M metagenome (GOLD analysis project Ga0180433, IMG submission 132980) | Hypersaline lake sediment archaeal communities from the Salton Sea, California, USA - SS_1_D_1 metaG | ecosystem: Environmental > Aquatic > Non-marine Saline and Alkaline > Hypersaline >...
AGGGCAAGAGAAATTTTTATTAGAAAATGACAATTCATTTATAAATAATTCAAAAATTATTGACAACCCATTTAATAATACCAGGGTTCAGGCGGTAGCTCATGTAATTGAGGACCCAGCATATATATACACATTCCAGCCTAGGAGAAAGGAGGGCAATAGTACAATATTTGAGGTCACAACTGTGGCCAGGAGGGTAGATTAATGAAAAAACCAAAGATGGACTTAGCAGACTTTAAGACAATGGAATTACAGGCTGAGACCCAGCACCACCAGGCTTATGTTACTATGGAAGTAGCAAAGCTCTTATATGAGCACGCCATAGTCAATATTAAAAGGCTGGGAGGAATGACAAATCGAGAAGAAGCAGAAGCGGCAAAGACCCCTGAAACCACCTAAATTTAGATGGGACCCCTGGCAGTCCGAGGTATTGGCGCATGAGGGTAATCTTACTATCCGAGCAGGTAGACAGGTTGGGAAATCTGAGGTTATTAGCGCTAAAGCGGCCCAATTTGCCCGACAGCATCCTGGTACAGTTACGCTTATCATTGCCGCATCCCAGAGGCAGAGTTCCCTCTTATTTGAGAAAGTTCGGGGAAATTTTGATAGACTTGTAGACAAAGGCGAGGATATATATGCAGCACCGCCGACATTGACCAGGATAGTGTTAGAGAACGGCTCTAAGATATACAGCCTACCCGCAGGCCGCACAGGTTATTTTATAAGGGGTTTCACTATAGATTTATTGATTGCAGACGAAGCCGCCTACATCCCAGAGGAAGTATGGAAAGCGGTCATTCCCATGATAGCTGTTTCTAGGCAAGTGCGGGGTATGGGCTTTATAATCCTACTTTCAACGCCATTTGGGAAAGGCGGCTATTTTTATGACTCATTCCATGATGATGATTTCAGGCAGTTTCATGTCAGTAGTGAGGATTGCCCCAGGATACCAAAGGCATTTCTAAAGAAAGAGCAGTCTAGGCTAACTAAGGCCGAGTATATGCAGGAGTATTTAGGCGAGTTCACAGACGAATGGAACCAATTTTTTAGCACAGACCTGATTAAAAGCTGCATGAAGTTCATTAGTTGGAGCATAGAGGAAAGGAAGCCAGGCGCCAGGTATTACCTGGGTGTTGATATAGCGAGGTATGGTGGTGATGAAAACGCTTTTGTTATCTGTGAGCTGATAAAGACCAATTTAAAGATAGTTAAATGTATCACTACAGCCAGGGTAAGCACAACGGACACCATAGGCCGCATAATCAAGATAGACAGCCTTTATAAGTTCAATAAGATATTTATTGATTCTACAGGCGTAGGAGGCCCAGTTTTAGATGTATTGCAGGAGAAGCTAGGCCGTAAGGTCATGGGGTTAGAAAATGCGAGCCGTAGGGTCCAGGTCCAGGGCGAGGAAAAGAAGCGAGGCATTTTAAAGGAGGACCTTTATAGTAATGCGCTTATGCTGATGGAGACAGGCAAGCTCCAGCTCATTAACGACCTGGGCCTATTGAAGAGCCTCAAATCCATAACATACGAGTATACAGCGGGCAAGACCCACAGGAATATTAAAATCTTTGGTGATTATTCACATTTGACTGAGGCAATGGTGCGGGCTTGTTGGTGCATAAAGGAGAGGGGCCTAGATATATTTATCAAATTTTGACCAAATTCTTATAAAATTTAAGCAAAAATCGAAAGTTTTATATAGATTTGTCACAAATTTATAAATTATGGCACATACTGGGATATTTGCAACATCAGACGAGATTCTAGTTAAAGCAGGTGAGAATTATGACACAAGCATCACTGAGGCAAGAATTAACGCACTTTGTGCTCAAGTGGAAAGTACGATTAATTGCATTTGCAGGTATAATTATTCTGATGATTACGCTGGCCTTAACGCTGATGTTAAAGGAATTTTGTCCGAGGTTGCCTCTAATCTTGTTGCTATTTATATTATTTCTTTTAATATGGCAGGATTTACTTCCCGCATTGAGGCGGAAGATATGATTAATATTTTGAGAGACGGAGCTTTAAGGGGCCTATCACTACTCAGGGACAAGAAAGTACAGGCTTTTATTAATGGGGCATAAGATGGTATTTGAGCATGACTATAAAAGATACCCTGAGCTAACAAACACAGAGCTGCAAACTGAGGCTTTCTCCACCCCCTTTCCTCAGATAACGGAGGATTTCTATGCAGTTGTGGTTAAGGTCCATGATGGTGATACAGTAACCTTAAGGTGTGATTTCCGAGACTTTGATTTCCCTTTAAGGTTCTTAGATACCAACGCCCCAGAATTAAGCGAAGAGGGCGGCCCAGAGATTCGGGACTGGCTAGAGGCCCAGATATTGGATAAAGAGGTATTGGTAATGATTAACCCATTCAACAGGGTAGGCAAGTATGGCAGGCTTTTGGGCTCCATATTTGTGCATGGTATGAATTTAAGCGAGACTATGATAATGCAGGGAAAGGCCACGCCGTTTGAGGCGAGGAACGAGGGCCAGATTCCCACATTCACACAATATTTAAAGGGTGGCTAATGGCAGGCTTTAATTTTGGGAGTATGTTCCCAGACAAAAACGAGTATGACGACGGAGGCAGGCTAAAGATAGCAGGCCAGGCAGATATGGGTAGCTTGTGGTATACCCAGGTTTTTGCCAATGCGAACCATACAGTAGCCTCAACACTCACTATTTACACAGTCCCAGCGGGTAAGGTTTTGTTTGTGCATCATTATAATATGAGCATCAGCAAGAACGTAGCGGGAGCCGTTACAATCTCATTTGACAAAAGCGGGGCAGTATTGCACAGGTGGGACATTCCCACAGTCCCGAACCAATGGACTGGAACAATGGCCTTAAATCTTACTGTCCCAATCAAGTTTATAGCAGGCGAGACAGTCCAGAGTACAGTCAGCTCTAATAATGTTCATGTATCTAGCAATGTTCAGGGGTGGTTAGAAGATGCCTGAGACTGATATAGGTAGCGCTTCAGCGGCAGACGTGGAAAACGTCATAACAGACTGGAGCATCACAGCCGTAGATACAGATGCAGGCGGCAGCCAGAAAGAGTATACCTGGCAAAACACGAACTGGAGCACATGGCTGGGCTATTATAAGGATGTGCCAGAGCTCCAGGTAGCTATAGACACTAAGGCCAGGTGGACAGTAGGCGCAGGCTATGAGGCCGACCCAATCACGCAGCTTCTATTAATGTCAATTAAGGGCAATGGAAAGGACAGTTTTAATACAATTCTAGATAATATGATTCGGACATATACCATTGCAGGGGATGCTTTCGCTGAGATAATCAGGGACAAGACCAAGAAAGAGCTTTTAGTCAATCTCAAGCCATTGGACCCTGGCAGTATTGTGATAGTCACCAACTCAAAGGGCCGTATAATCAGGTATGAGCAAACAAGTAAAATCAAGAAATATAAGCGCAGGTTCAAGCCTGAGCAGATGTTTCATTTAAGCCGTAAGCGGATAGCAGACGAGATTCACGGAATTTCAGTTATTCCAGCTGTGGAACAGGTTATCTTGATGCGGAATGAGGCTATGAATGACTGGAAGCGGGTACTTCATAGAAACATAGACCCCCTTTGGGTTTTTCATTTGGATACAGACGACACAAGCGAGATTTCAGCTTTTAAAACTAAATATGATAATGCCAGGGCAAACGGAGAGAATATGTATATTCCAAAAGGTGCGGTGGTTCCTGAGTTGGTTAGTACCGCACAAAACGCCAACTTAAACCCATTAACCTGGATAAATCAGCTTAATGATTATTTTTTCCAGGCTGTTAATGTGCCTCAGATTATTGTAGGTAATGCTAAAGAGTTCACAGATGCCAGCGGCAAGATAGTTTATTTGAGTTACGAGCAATCAGTTAAGGGTGAGCAGCTCTATGTAGAGGAGCAGGTTCTTAATCAGCTCAATCTAGAGATAAGTTTAACATTCCCAGCGAGCCTACAGAACGAGCTTTTAAGCTCAGCAGAGAAACAGCCAGAGATGCAGGCAGCACAGCCGAATGATACAACGGCAGAATTGGAGGGTAAAAAATGATAGAAGAAATGGTTTTAGTCTTTTTTGGCTTCATGCTCAGTTATGTGCATGAGGTAGTGACATGGTTAAAAGACAAATATTGGCCTTAGAATGGAAGCGTATATAGATTTGATAACAGCGGTAGGCTTTCCCATAGCTCTGAGCTTATGGTTCATGTTCAGGCTAGAGGGAGTTATCAAGAACAACACAAAGGCCCTCATAAGGGTAGAAAAATTACTGGATGATAGGTTAAAATAAAATGGGATTGTGGAGCAGGATAAAGCAAGCAGCCAAGAAAGTATATACTACTGTTAAGAGTTATGTAGCTCCAGCACCCGCCCCAGCTCCAGCCCCGACACCATCAGCCCCTAAAACCTCAGTTTTTGGGCCAGTCAGGGATAAGCCAGTCTCTAGCCCATTAGTCAGGCAGATGACAGAAAAAGTAGTTAGTGCAGGGACAGCCCCGACAGCCAGCCCAACATCTAGGAGTTATTCCAGCGGTGGGGGCTCCAGCTCTCCAGCTCCAGCCCCAAGTAAGCCGAGCAGTTCAAGCGGTGGCGGTTCAGCTCCCGCACCACCGCCCCCACAGGTCCAGGCTCCCGCTTCAATCCAGCCGCAGCCTGTTTATAGTACAGACCCAGCCACAGGCAGAGAGATAGTCACAGTAGGAAGTGAAACCAGGTTTGTAGAACCTTTCGAGGGTGTAGACCAGGCAGACCCATTTTTCAGTATTGAGGGCCAAAAGGCCAGAATCAAAAACGCATTTTATACACCAGTCCAGGCTTTGGGTTCACAGTTTGGTTTAATGCCAGATATTGAAAGTGACGAAGCTCTTTTAAAATGGCTGGCTAATAATCCATTAGTCACAGCCCTGGGAGCAGCCGCAGCCGTAGAGGTAGGCGCAGCTATTGCCGCATCTGAGGTATCAGTAGGCACCATTAGCACAGTAGGCTTAAAGGGTACAGGCACAATAGTGGCCGCAAACTCAGCCACAGCCAAGATACTAGGCACAGCTCTGGGTACAGTCTTGAGCAAGAAAGCACTCTTATTTTATGGAGCCTGGGCCTCAAGTGTAGCTTTTGGTAAATGGGGCCAGGGCGAAGCAATCGAGCAATTCACATTTAACAGGAACAAGTTTTATATTCCTCAAGCTATCGAGACAGGCGACTGGAGCCTGGTAGATGCTAGCAACGAAGCAGCCGAGGAGTTCAGAGACCCAGGCATTATTAAACAAATAGCTCTATGGAGCCCAATAAGCGGCCCATTGGGCGCAGTTATGAAATTAGAGGCATTACCGAGGAGCCAGGAGATATTAAACAAATACACAGAAGATAAGAAATTCCAGCAGGGCCTAGACCCAGAGACAAACGAGCCCAGGGTAGACCCTGAGACTGGCCAGCAAGCCGAGCCTCAGAGTGAAGATGATTTCTGGGCTGAGCGAAGAAAAGAACAGGTAGCTATGGAGAAAGAGATAACAGACTATTATAATGAGGAACGCAGGAAACAGCTCTTATGGGAAGAAGAGCAGAAAGATAGAGATATGCGAGAAGATGCAGAGTTCTGGGCCAAGCAATCAGCTAAAGAAAGGGCATTGATGCAGAAACAGCGAGAGGAAGAGGCCAAGTTCTGGGCCGAGCAGGCCAGGTTAAGGAGCCAGCGAGAGGCAGAGGACCGAATAGCTATGGCCAAGTTCTGGCTAGAGTACAGGGAGATGGTAGCTAAGATTGAGGATAATAGCAGGCCATCTAATCTTAATTTCGGATTATTGTAGGGGGTAAAATGGAAGAAGAACCAAAGAAAGAGGAAAAAGAAGAAGTACAGCCCGACCCATTGGCTGATAAAATAGCCGAGGTAACAGCAGCAGCGGCCAGGCTAGAGAAAGCTAATAAGCGGACTGAGGAACTATTGAAACATCAGGCAGCAGTCAAAGCAGAGGCCATTCTAAGCGGTACAGCCGAAGCGGGCAGCCAAGAGCAGACCCAAGACGAAAAGGAGATAGCAGCAGCCCGCAAGATGTTAGAGGGGACAGGTTTTGAGGATATTGACCTCAGCCAGAAATAAAATGTTTGTGGTCAAGAAGTGCATAAGATGCCAGAATATGCGCAAATTTATGATTGGCACAGAAAGAGATAAGCTAAGTATTTGTGGCGAATGTTGGGACTGGGGCCCTTTATAAACAAAACATTTAAATACTTAAAGGTTTTAAGCATTGCTTAAAAGGTGATTCTATGGCAAACGAAGCGGTAATTATTGAGTTGTTTAATGGTGGTAGGCCCATGGATTTTACTTGTGCAGACGGCACCACTATAGAAAAAGGGACACTTCTTGAGCTAACTTCTCCAAGAACTGTTATAGCAAATACTAATGATAACGCTCCAGTTGTGGGTATTGCGGCAGCTGAAAAGGTAGCTAATGATGGAGCTACTACAATAGCAGCATACACAGATGGGGTTTTTGATATGCTCACAGATACAGGCACGGATGCAGTAGGCGCTATTATGGCTAATTCTGCGACAGAAAACACAATCCAGGGGGCGGATGCTGCAGACTTGATTCAGGGTTCTGTAGTAGGAAAAGTGCTGGAAACGTGCACTAATGGCGGGACACACGCTGTAAGGGTGAACTTGTAAAATGGCAGACAGCACAGGACAAGCAGATTTAAGAGCAGAAAATTTCTCAAGAATAGTTAAAGGCTTTGCGCTTCAAGAGTATAAAATGAAGCAGCTCTGTATGATAGAATCATCCAGCGCATGGACTGAAACTTATTACGCTGAAACAGCAGCAGACCTAACAGCAGGCGGGAACAGAGATGTTAAAGGAGTATCCAGGCTAGCTAATTTTCCTTATGGTGAGGTCACATGGACCAAAACCTCAGGCAGAAACTTAAAGCACGCAATGGAGGGAGTAATATCCTGGGAGGATGTTAAGACCAATAACGTGCCAATGATTGCCAGGACATTGTTAAGGATTGCTAGAGCTGTGGCTAAGAGTGTAGATGCCACAATAGCAGCCGCAATTCTGGCCAATGCAGGCAACACCCAGGCAGCTAATGCAACCTGGGACAATGCCGTAGTATCAGACCGAGACCCGATTCAGGACATCCTAAACGCTAAGAGTCTTATTGAGATTGATAATTATAATCCCAACAAGAATGGCTATCTCTTAGTGCATCCAACTGGCCTTTCCCATTTGCTGGGTAATGCCAATGTAAGAAATGCAGGTCAGTTTTATACTGATGCTGTGACCAGGAACGGAGTAGTAGGCAAGATACTGGGCTTAACAATCCTCTCTTCTAACAGCATCACAGACGGCGGAGCGCAGGTAGTTGTGGCTAAAGAGGCTTGCACCTGGAAATCAGTTGTAGGTTTGACAGTCAAGACTATAGAGGACCCTGGTATTAAGTACACTATTCGGGCCTGGGAAGTGGGCCAGATACAGGTAGTTAATGCCAATGCAATTTGTAAAATTACAGGTGTCTAAAAATGAGCAAAGCAAACAGAAAACGGATGTATGACCAGCTGGTGGAAAATGACCGCCTGGGGCTTAAGCCTGGTTTGGCTCAGGATGATGGTGCTCTGGTTAAAGAGTTTGGCGAACCAAAGAAAGAAGAGCCAAAGGCAGAGCCAGTTAAACCAAAGCCTAAAGAGGTATCTAAGAAAAAGGTGTCTAAATAATGGCAGCTGGAGACGAGACAATCCTGGGCCCATACGACACAAGCACAACAGGTGTAACAACAGCAGGGGCCGCAATGGATGCGGCATACGTGGGAGCAAATGACCAGTATATAGTAGTGCATGGTGCTAATGGTATGCAGTTCTGGGTTATTCATATAGAGGGAGCATAAAATGCCAAGCGCAGACGTATTTAAGGATATTCACGCACAGAAAGTTAATGTAGAGACTACCTCAGCAATGGATTCTCTTTTCATTAATCAGGATGCAGACGCTAGAGGTATCTATATAGATTCTGAGGCAACCACAGCAACTAATTACGCCCTGGAAATATCGGCATCACAGGGTGGCAGGCCAGCTATGCTAAAGCATAATGGTAATGCTTATGTAGAGGTTCGAGGCGGTGGAGATGCCGCAGGGATGCTATATGTTTATAGGAACCTGGCCTCAGCAGACACAGCCGCCCCAGTTGTCACAGTTCTACAGGATAATACAGGAGATGACCAAACAGCTGTAAAAGTTCAACAAGATGCACCCGCCAGCGGTGTATGGATTGACCATAACAGCTCAGCCGCAGGTGATGGCCTATTGATTGATAAGGCCGCAGGCTCAGGCTATGGTATTAAGATTAATACCACAGACGGAGCCACAAGAGCAGCTTTTCTAATAGCAGGCAATGGCCCCGCAGGTTCTAATGGTTATGACGGCTATATGATAGCCATTCAGAACAATGATACAGGCGCAAGTGGCGGCATCCACATAGATGGAGCTGGCACAAACTCAGCTATTACAATAGATACAGACGTAGCCAGCACAGCCAGCACAGTTTATGGAATAACTGTTACTGTGGATGTTGCAGCTGGCGGTGGAGCAGGCGCAGGTATTGACCTTTCAAGTTTCTCAGCAGGTGAAATTACTATTAATTTTCCAGATGGTAATGCCAGCACAGTAGACCCAGGAAGTGCGAACTGGGAAGATGGCTGGATTAATATAGGCGTAGCAGGGACACTTTATTATATTCCTTATTGCGCTGGCTCATAATCATGGGGGTAGATTTAACGGAGCCTGAGATAAAGGCCTTAATCCAGATAATAGAACAATCAGCTATTAATGGGGCCAGTATTTTGTTTGTTTCTGATATATTGAAAAAACTCCAGGCCTCAGTTTCAGGTACAATGAGAGTAAAGGACCTTAAAGATGCCAACCTTAAACCAAGCGGCCCGCCAGTTAAGCCAGGCCAGCAACCGAAGAAGAGCCACACCTAAAGGTGCGGCTGGCTATGACAATGCCAGGGAGAACATAGACCCGCATATAGTTACTAAGGTAGTGGCTACTCAAGAGCTGGCAGGTAAGCCAGTTTTTACTAGCCAGGGCGGAGGCTTGCCATTGGGTGAGATATATATTTATAATAATTCTACAGGTCAGACAATAGCCACAGGCACATGGACCCAGGTAACTGGCTTAAGTGCTGGCAATTCTGTAAACATGACCCCAAACGCAACTGAGGACCATATAGAGGTAGAAAAGTCTGGAATTTATTTTGTAACAATGTCAGCATCATTTAGTGGTGACGGAGGGGTCACATGGTTTGGCGGAGTATTCACAAATAACGGCTCAGTCCAATACAATAATATGCACACTCATAGGAAGCTGGGCGCATCTGGAGACGTGGGCTCTGTATCAGTCTCAGGTATTGGAAATTTCAACTCAGGTGACACAGTAGAGCTATGGTTCAGGCATGAAGCAGGTGTCAATAAAGATATAGTGGTCAAAGATTGCACGCTTTCAATGGTTCAGATAGGCGCACCGCCATAATAAAATATAACAGAGATTGCCCTTATTTAATATATATTCTTCTTCCCAAGCTGGCCGCCTACTTTTGCCGTATCTCTATCTTATGTCTCTTTTCACCATGCCCCGCCGCCAGTTTTCCTTTATCTCTTTAGTCCAACTTTCTAGGTTTAATTTCTTATTTTTTCTCCCTTTTATGTTTTCCTCAATAGTTTGTTTTAACCTCAAGCAAGTAGAGTTAAAAAAACTCTGGAGGAAAACTAAAATGGAAGAAAAAAGCGAATTAATACCAAGAAAGCCAGACTGGCAGAGTAATAGGAAAACAGGCTTTAGTGCCTGGGAAAATGAGACTAAGAAAGAGAAACGGCCTTACCTTGTTGTAGTCGGCCCTGATGGTCAGAAGATATATTTAAATAAGGTCCCTCTCTGATTCTTTTTTTTTGCGGTGCTTGTACTACTACTACAATACTCTAGCTTTGCTTCCGTATTGTCTCTTATTAAAAAAATCAGAATTAATAATAGCCTTATGTCTCTAGTTTACTAGAAACTGTAGTTATTAATAAAGATAGCGGCGGTAGAATATCTATAACGTAGCACAATAATATATTTATAATAGTGTTGTAGTAGTAGTAAGTAAGGGGGAAAAAAAGAGATGAAGCAAAGCGAGGCAAAGGTGCTTATCTACCTCAATCAGGTAGATAGGCCCTTTCGATATATTGCTCAGATGGCCCCAAAGCTGAATATGGATAATGCCTACCTGAGCAAGATAATTAAAGGGATGCTCTTTAAAGAGTGGATTTCTAAAGCTAGAACTCTTCAAGCGGTTAAAGTACACTACAACCTAACCCCCAAAGGCCGCAGACGAATAGAACAAGCAAAGGAGGTATTGTCAAAATGAAACTAGAAGTTAAGGAAAGAACACAAATTCCAGACGGATTGCACGCAGGTGCTATTATTGATGTTGAATATAGAGATAGCCCCTTTGAGTACACAGACGTAGTAATAGAATTTATGGTCAAGAAACAGAAAATAGTGCTCAAAGCTGGCTACCCCACTAATGTGTCAATGTCTAGCAAGTTGGGGAAGCTCCTCTATAGGTTTGGAGCTGTGCTAGATGTGGGTAGCCAGTTAGACCCTAACGAGATTCTGATAGGCAAAAAGTGCCAGTTCCAAGTGATGACCGAAGAGACCAAAAACGGCACGTTTGCCAGAATCCTGGCTGATTCTGTCAAGCCAAAATGAGCCTGGTAGTAGAGCCTGAGGTCCTAGATGGTATCAAATTAACCAGGACCACTAGAGGCTATACCTGGGAGATTCGCAGATATTATAAGTTCG
>Ga0180433_10010925_pt1 | contig 10843 bp, 8 predicted proteins | sample SS_ome_8_FD_132980 | JGI IMG/M metagenome (GOLD analysis project Ga0180433, IMG submission 132980) | Hypersaline lake sediment archaeal communities from the Salton Sea, California, USA - SS_1_D_1 metaG | ecosystem: Environmental > Aquatic > Non-marine Saline and Alkaline > Hypersaline > Sediment...
GTGGTCCAGATCGACGGCATGGGCACCAGCAACCGGTCCAAGGCCTTCCACGATGTCTGCTGGAAAAACCTGGGGGATGCAGGCTTCCCTGACCGGATCCTCTGGCACAAGGCCGTGGCCGCCAAATACCCCTACTACGACATCAGCCGGGTGGGGATATACGGAAATTCCGCAGGCGGTCAGAACGCCTTGGGAGGACTCCTTTTTCATCCGGAGTTCTACAAAGTGGGCGTTTCCTCCTGCGGCTGCCACGACAACCGGATGGACAAGATCTGGTGGAACGAGCAGTGGATGGGCTGGCCGTTGGGTCCGGAATATGCGGCCTCATCCAATGTGGACAACGCTCACCGGCTGCAGGGACAGCTTCTCCTTATCCTGGGCGAGATGGACACCAACGTGGATCCTTCCTCCACCATGCAGGTGGTGGATGCCCTGATAAAGGCCGACAAAAATTTCGACCTCCTTGTTATTCCAGGCGGAGGGCACGGCATGGGAGGGGATTACGGTCAGAGGAAGATGTTTGACTTTTTCGTCCGCCATCTCCATGGCATCGAGCCCCCCAACTGGAATGAACGGTAAATATGGATTTGAGACATTTTGTTCTGCCCGATCGTTTCTAGTAATGAGAACAAAAATCTTTCGTCTCTGCCCTTAAATGTGTATAATATGATTAATTTATACACATAGGAGACGGAGATGAGGACCAATGTCGTGATAGACGATCAGCTGATGAAAGATGCCCTCGAACTTTCTGGATTCAGAACGAAAAAAGCCGCTATCGAAGCGGGCTTGAGGCTCCTTATCAAGTTCAACCGGCAGGAAAAGGTGAAAAAATTCCGTGGGAAGCTCAAGTGGACGGGTGATTTGGACAGGATGCGGACAGACGAATGATCCTGGTCGATTCTTCAGTCTGGATCGATTACTTCAACGGAAAAATCACGCCTCGGACCGATTGGCTGGATTCTGTTCTCGGCAGGGAAACGATCGTGGTGGGGGATATCATCTTTGTCGAAGTCCTCCAGGGGTTTAAAAGAAAACGCGATTTCGAAAGAGCCAAAGAATCGTTGTCCAGTTTTCCATTCATGGAGATGCTGGGCCGGGAGCTGGCAGTAAAAAGTGCGGAGAATTACAGGTTTCTCAGAAAGAAAGGCGTGACCGTTCGTAAAACCATCGACGTGATCATCGGAACGTTCTGCATTCACAACGAGCTGGCGTTGCTGCATGATGACCAGGACTTCGTCCCCATCGAGACGCACCTGAAGTTGAAGGCGGTAAATCTATAGCCAAAGACAGAAGCTTTACGATTGTTAATAAATCTCAATATCTTGAGCAAAATTACTCAACATATTGAGTAAATTGTCATGCTTATAAAGTAAAACGCATAAAAGAAAAAATCCCGACGATTCTACCTGCAAAAGGGCGCGTTTTACCTCGATTCGATTCTGACCCACCTACCGATGGAGGTGAAGTAGAGGCCGGCTTCTTTGATGGGCTGTTTGGTGATCGCTGCCCAGTGTCGGCAGTAGATTTGGACCTGGGGGGTGTAAAAGTCGACAAAACTTTGGAGTTCTGTGCCGACGTCGTCCGTTTTGAAGTCGGCAATCACCCAGCCTTCGCTTTCCAGGAAGGCCAGGTCGATGGCGCCGTTCAGGATGGTGGGTGGATCCTCTTTTGATGTCAGGATCGAAAACGGGACCTCGAAGAGTTTTTTCTCGGCCTTCTTCACTCTTTCCCAAAATTCGCTCTGCATGATGGACTGGACCAGGCGCACGAGCTCGCCCTTTTTATCCAAACTCATCTCTTCTGTGACCAGAACATTTTTGGCCAGGCGATCGAGCCTCTGAAGATAACTATCGCCATCCCATCTCCCCACGGTCTCGAGCATCTTGTGCACGGCCCGTCCCCAGGCCATGCCGTAGCTTCCCCGCCTCCACTCGGGCACTTCCAGGTCCTTTTTGGCCAGCGACGTTACACTCTCCACAGCATAACTGGGCACTGCCACCGCTTCCCGCCGCTCCTTTATCTTCTCCTTCGCCTTTTCCCAATCCCCCTTTGCAAGTCTCAGTTTCTCTCTTTCCTCTATTGTCCGCACATCCGGAACCTCGAGCTCAGGAACGGCGTGAATGTAATCATCCAGAGAGCTCCAAGCACGCCTCCTCCCGAGCGCTCCCTCATACGTGCTTACCACCAGGCAATCCTTGGCCCTTGTCGATGCCACATACATCAGCCGCTGCTCTTCGGCCTCCTTATATAGGTTCTCCTCATCCATCTTTTTTTCCCAACCAATAGGTTGAGAAAGTGTGATATTTTGAAATTGTCCAATCTTATTTTTCAACAGGAAATACCCCTCCGGGGTCATCCCCTCTCTTATGATGTGTTTGTCCGGATCATGCCCCTTCCCCCCTACAGGATTGGCCAGAAAAACGAACGAGGCCTCCAGTCCCTTGGCTTTGTGAAGGTTCATCAACCGCACAGCGTTTTTCCTCCCCGGAGTCAGGCTCATCTCCTCGATCTCGTAAACGGAAACGAGCTGCTCCAGATAATCCACCAGCTCGGCAAAGGATGCCGTTCCCTCCCTCTCCTGGTCGCGCAGTATCGCCAGGAGCTTGAAAAGATTTCCTGCTCGACTGCTCCCCATCTCGGAGGATGCGGCGTAGTTGACGATGCCTGAATCCTCGAAGATCATCTCTAGAGCCGCCGTCGCAGGATACTCCCTAATCCATCCCCGCCACTGCCTGAGCTTGGAAAGATCCTGCAAGACTCTATCTTTGCCATCCGGCTCCATCCGGTCTTCTTTCCCCAGGAAATGGAACCATCCGCCCTTCCTCTTGTGATCGTAGAGTTCCTCATCGCTCACGCCGAAAAAGATACCCCGCAGCACAGCCACCGTGTAGATGGGATTGTCGGGGTCGTTCAAGGCCCTGGCCATGTTCAAAATCTCCCTCGCCTCCTCGGACTCGGAAAAAGCGCCGCTCCCTGTGATCTCGTAGGGGATACCCCTCTTCTCCAGTGCCCGGGCATACACGGTCATGTTCTTTTTGTACCGGAACAGGATCATAAAATCCGATGGTTCCCAATTCTTTCCTTTTTCCCCGTCTTCCAACGCGCTGCTTATATAATCGGCGATCTTTTCCGAATCGATCTCGACGATTGCCTCTTCCTTGTTCCATTTCTGCTTGGGGATGGAAATTTTGTAAATCCCGTGAAGCCTTTTCTTGTCCTCCCTCACCGTATTCATCAAGGCAAAGGCGGCCTGGTATCTGTCTGCATCCTCAGGAAACACATTTGCGAAAACACCGTTGTTCCATTCTGCAAGCGCATCCAGAGAGCGGAAGTTCGTGGTCAGGTGAAGCACCTCTCCGCCCCCCTTCTCGATCCGTCCCTTCACCAGGTTGTAGGTGTCGATATCGGCCCGCCGGAACCGGAAGATGGACTGTTTGGGGTCGCCCACCAAAAAAAGCGAGCCGGGCCTCGGCACGAGCTTGTGCCAGTCCTTCTCTTCCACATCCGTCCCTGCCAGGTAAAACAAAACCTCTGCCTGGATGGGGTCTGTGTCCTGGAACTCATCGACCAGGATGTGGGAATAACGCCGGCCGAAATACTGCCTGACCTCGGGATTGTCCCTCAAAAGCCCGGATGCCAGCATCAACTGGTCCTGGAAATTGAGTTTGGACTGTGACAGCCGCCTCTCCTTGAAATAATCCAGCGCCGGTTTTAAAAACGCCAGGATCTTCGAATGGCGGAACTCCCGCCACTGCCCCAGCGCCTCCCATACTACCTCCTCCCTGAACGTCTCAAAAGACACCTGGAAATCTTTTGCCTCCTCCTTGGACGGCCACCTGTTCTGCGTGACATCGCCCTTTTTATCCATGGACTCCAGTGTCTCCATCAGCACGATGGGATCTTTAAAATCCAGGTTTTTCTGGCGCAAAAAGCACCGGTTCATCAATCTCTGAAGCCCGTCCCAATCCTTTTCAGGCCTCTCCCATGGCACCTTCCCCCGGGCCTTTTTCAGAAAACCTTCGAGCTCCTTCCTGTATTTCGCGTAATCCGGTTCCTCGTCGCTGCCCCCGATGAATGCCACTTCTGGGTAAAGCGACAGGGAATCGAACGGCTCTTTGAGCTCTCCTGCCGTGAGGCCGGCCTGATCCAGCGCCAAAAGCGCCTCCGCATCCTCGAGCCGGGCACTCACCAGGTAATCATGCCAGCAGTTTTCCCGGAAGATGGCGTTTTCGATCTCCTCCAGTTCTTTAAAATCGGGGTCCAGCGCGATCTCGATCGGCCTCTCTCTCAGGATCTTCGCGCAGAAGGAGTGGATGGTCCCGATAAAGGCCTGCTCCAGGTAATGGAGGGCCTCTCTTAACCTCTCGTGAATTTCCTCATCTGCCTCCCTCTCCCTTGCTTTTAAAACAGCCTTTTCCAGCTCTGTCTGGAACCGCCCCCGCAGCTCGGCCGCCGCCTTCCTCGTAAAGGTCACCGCCGCAAAAGTGTTGATCCGTGCCTTTCCCGATGCGAGGAGTGCCAGCATCCTGTCCACCAGGCTGTGGGTCTTTCCCGAACCGGCCCCTGCCTCCACGAGCAGGGTCGTATCCAGCGAAGTCCGGATTTTGTCCCGTGCTATTTCATCCAAAAGCGGTCTTTTATTCATACTCTTTGAGCCTGTCCACGACCCCGAATTCCTCAGGATTGCTGTGTCTCTTGGCTTTGGCCCTGTCCACAGCCCCTTCCCCGCAGATGGGCAGAAAATCGCAGTAGCTGCATGTCACATCCAGGCCCACGATAAAATGCCCCTTCGCCACGATATCCAAAAGTTCACCCAGCAGCTCCTTGAGCCTTCCCCGGTCGAATTCCCCGATCAAGACTTCCTTGCCTTCTCCCCTCCGTGTCGGGAAATAATAGCCGCTCTCCACCACCCGGGGCTTTGCATCCATACCCTCTTTTTTCAGTATCTCCTCAGCGGCCAGGGCATAGAGCACGTGCTGGAGGGTGCGCCCGCCCCCGAAACAACGGAGTTTGTCATACCGGGAGTAGCGTCCTGTCTTGTAATCGACGACCCTGTAGCGGCTTTCACCCACCCGGTCGATCCTGTCGATCCGTCCGCGGAGCCGGAAGGAAGACTTCGGAGAAAGTGCCACCTCCACCGGTTCTTCCATGCCCGTTCCTTCTTCCTCTGCGATCCCGAATACGACCTCGAACATCAAAGGTTCCACCTTTTTCCCCAGTTCCTGTTCGGCCGCCAGAAAAACGTCCAGCGCCTGCATCGCCTCGGTCTTCTCTCCGGCAAATACTCCCTCTGATGGCGGAGGAATGTCTTCTTTGTAGCGGGTGATGATTTCCTCCGCGATCTCCTGGATCAAGGAGAGGTGTTTTTTTGCCTCCACCTTTTCCTTTCGTTTTTTCACCTCGGACATGAACGCGCAGAAGATTTCGTGGATCAGGCTGCCGCGCTGCAGGGGATCAAGCCACGCCGAGGGATCGTAGGCAACCTCTTCCGGCTTGTAGAGGCCGAGGATGTAATCCAGGAAATACCTGAAGGGGCAGGATGCCAGAAGCTCGAACCGCGATGAAGACATAACGATGTCTTTATTGAAGGCCGGATGGACATCCTCTGCTTTCACCTTGACCATGCCCTCGTAGGGACCCAGTTTCCAGTCTTTCCTTATTTCCAGAGCTTCGATCCCCTGTCCGAGATCCGGAAAACAGGCTTTCACGGCGTCGATCCCGTCTAAGAGCGTGCCGTCGGAGGAAAGCTTACTCATCCACCAGTCGATCGTGTCGAAGGTCTTTTTCATCTCCTCGGGCTGAAACCCGTGAGGTTCCGGAAGCTCCTCAAGGAGCGCTGAATAATCGAGCCGCGGGTTCCCCTCGACAAGACGGAAAGCCTGGAGCATAAGCGATGAGGGAAAAGACGGCCTTTCCTCCAAGATGTCGTAGGCGGAATAACTGAAAACAGCCCTTCCCCGGAGGCCGGATATGAGCGATGCCATTCCGTAAAGATTCTCCCTCAGGCTGTCCTCTGTGGTCTTGAGCGTGCCGGATATCCGCACCCGTTCCTCATCCAGAAGAAAGGGGTCCTGATACCCGGTCACGGGGAAATGCTCCTGGTTGAGCCCCACGATAAAGGTCAGGGGGCGTCCCGAAAAGCCGCCCACCCCAAAGCTCGAAAGGTGGAGATGCCCGGGCTGCGGCCCGGACACATCTACCCTAATGCCGTCGAGCAGGATGCGAAGTCTTTCCAAAGCATCCTCTCTTTCTAGTTTAGCTGTCTCCAGCTCTGCCGCCTCATCGAGCTTTGCCCTGGTCGCGGCATAGGCCTCCCTGTCTGTCTCGTTCTTTATGCGTGCAAATTCCTTCAAAAACCGGGAAATACCCCGGCACAGTTCCCCAAAATCGATTGCCTCGGTTTCATCCCACACAGGAAGGCAGTCGAGCATCGCTTTGACGAGCCTTTTGATCCTTCCGATATCCTTTATGATGGCCGCATATTCCTGCATCCTTTCTTCGACCTCTTCATCCGGTACGGCCGAGGCCCTGCTTTCGTAGTTTTTCTTCAGGTTCTCGAGCCGCTCCCTATACCGCTCCCTTCCCCAGCCGATCATGGCTTTTTTCAGGTAGCGGCTTGTCTTCTGGGCCGAAGGAACGCCTTTTTCCTTTCCGTAGAGTTTCAAATCGCCGCCCTCGATCATGCGGCAGAGTTCCGTGCTTTGAAAATCCCCCTCCATCCATCGCAAAACCCCGCTGAATACTTTGCCCGGCGAGGTGAATCCAGGCGGGATGCCATCTCCGAAGGTCACTTTGAGCCCGGATTTTGTGGCAATCACATAAAAGATGGAAGGATAGGTGCTCCCCGGAGGGCAGACGACTTCCACCTCATCCATGGGGATTTTTTCGCTCGTGATGCGCCGCAGGATTTCCCGGCATTCGTTCGCAGGCCCGGTGGCCCTTGCGAGCTCCAGCGTGCGGTCTTTGAATGGGGGAGGGGCATTGTAAGGAGCGAACAACCATCGCCCCCTCTCCAGATCCGTCTTCGGTGCTTCGGTGACGGCTGCTCCTTCGCTGTCATTGCTTATGTATTGCCTCGGCCTCTCGATTCCCTCGACTTCATCCTGCGGAACCAGGACCTGTCTTTGCCCCGCGACCTTCGTCAGCAATTCCTTCTCCAACTTGCTCAACGATCTGTTCTGGAGTATCAGCAAATGTTTTTCCTGATTTATGGGTAAGTTATCGGCATTTTGAAGCGCCATAAAATAAAGCCCCGGCAGATCTATGAACTTTCTTCTCTCAAGCTCCTCCTCATAGCTTTTCAGGATAAGCTTGATTTCCTGTCCTTTTTTCTCGTTGGTGAAACTTTCAGGGCCCAAATCGCCGCTTTTGATCCCATCCATTCTCAACGCATGAAGGGAATGGTGCAAAGCCCGCACTATCCTAGGCGACGGTTTGAGCCCCCCGAAGTATTCGAGCCTCCTCTCATCCAGCAAATCGCTAAAAACCTTGTTCAAAACAATGATCGCAGACGATTGGGAAATCTGCCGCGCACCCGCTTCCGAAACATCCATTCCCGCATACTCCTGGGCCAGTGAAAGCAGCGTTGCAAACCTCAGGTTCACCCATGACTCCCCGCTCTTTGCCAGTGATTCCCCGATCTGGTGTCCCACCTGATAGGACGGCACCACAAAAACTTTTTCATCCAGCAGATGTCCCCTGCAAAACTCCCCCAAAAAACAGGTAAGCGAATTCATTACTTCTTTTTTAACTCAATTATAAGTTAAAACAAAGAATTTTCTGAACCTGGAACTTCTCAATTTTAATCCCCAGTCCTCATCTTGATGAAATGGAATCATTTCATTAAGCGCAAATGCGAGGCAATAGCCTTTATCTACTTTTATCCCTCATCCAGTTTTTCACTCGGGTTCTTAATTTTTTTGCCAGAGCGATCATTTCTGTGACCTCCTGGTCTGAGACCTCTCCGGCTCTCAAATAATCACTTATATTTCTTTTTTTTCTGAACATATCGAAATGGATAATCAGCTTATTATCTGCTTGAATTGTATGTGCCAGGGACTGAATCAGTCGATAATGATGGGATTCTCTTGCGGGTCGATATCCTGCAACGGCGAGTGCTGCCTTTGCGCACTGAAGAGCTGCATTATAGGCAATGTTAAGTCGCCAATCAGGGCTTATTTTGGTCGCTTCGCAGTCTTTGAGATCACAATCCACGATGCGGAATAGGTCTTCGATCTCTTGTTTGCTAGTTTCGTGCTCAGTCAGCCATCCGTTTTTCAGCCAATCGTTTAAGCTCATTCTCATCCCCGATCAAACAGATAAAGTCACCTTTCAAAACAGAATTGAGAAAATGATGGCCTTTTTTAAACTTGTCTTGGAATTCCTTGGGATTAAAAACCGCAGGATTAACTTCCCTTCCGAGCGTTTTTTGGGCAGGAGCTAATCTTTCGGAAATTTCTGCAAAGGAGGGGTCGCCGACGATGAGAATGTCGACATCGCTGTCCCTGGATTCTTTTCCTTGTACTATGGACCCGAAGAGGAGAGCGATATAGATCTTATCTGCAATTGGCGCCAATTGTGCGCGGATAATATCGGCGACTCCTACTGTCTTTGTGATGATGTTCTTAAGCTCCAGAAAAATAGGGCAATCGCTATTGGCTTGGTAGTAAACTTGATGCCCGCTGACAGTTCTTCGGATTATCCCAGATTCTGAAAGCCATTTGAGCTCTCTCTGGCCGGCTCCGGGAGCGATGCCTACAGTGCGAAAAATTTGGCGAACATAGAAAGATTCGTCGGGATGAGAGTAAAGAAGAGAGAGGATTGATCGTCTCGTTTTTCCGAAGAGGGTAGAAAGAACATTATGATTTGGGTCTTTTGTACTCATAATGAGTACAATTGTACCTAATTTAGGAACGAAGTGCAATTCTTTTGCCATCATTATCATTATGTATGACGGTTTCAACTCTCATTCGATCTCACTTCTTTCCGGGGGAAATTTTTCAATTCCATCATACATAGCTCTAGGAAGCAAAGCATATGAGAAATTGACATGAGGTGCATGAAATTCTGCTGCGCTCGCTGACCTAAAAAAAATCAGATAATTTTTTCTTGACTATATGTACAAATGTACATATTATATAACAATGGAAATCGAATGGGATAGCAAGAAAGGTTGTATACACTTTGCGTGAAACTAGGATTCGAATTATTTTGGCGAGGAAAGCGACAGCCGGGGAAATAAAGCAATATAAAGGTTAAGTCAATGAATAAAGAATATGATTTTGGCAAAGGAAAAAAAGGCCCAGTGATCAAAACTCCTAAGGGCAAAACACGTATCACCATCAGATTAGATGATGATGTCCTCGACTGGTTCCGCCAGCAAGTACACTCTGCGGGTGGAGGAAATTATCAGACACTCATCAATATGGCTCTCAGAGAATACATGAACTCCAAAAAAGAACCACTCGAGGATACTCTTCGGCATGTTATTCGTGAAGAATTATCGGCATACAGCAAAAAATCAAACCGCTGACCGATCGTGTAGCCCATTGCTGTGGCCGTAGCTGCCCGCGTAAGATTTTAATCCAAATGAGGATGGACCCAGCGGGGGATTTTGAGAAATTGAGATTTTGTCGGTCGTCATATTAATGTGATCCTGAATATTCGGAGAATGGAGAAGTCTTCGGAAAGATTCTTGTTTGACAAATGGATACAAATGCAGTATATTTAACGCATAATAATGCGTAAATGTTGTTCAAGTGTGATAAGGACCGGAGGCTTGAATGAAAGATGTAAAAAATTTGTGTTTGCGTCTTCCTGAAGAAGAATATGCTGCATTCGATCTCGTGTGTAGAGAGAAGGGCTACAGTAAAACGGGGAAAATTCGTGAGCTCATCCGTAAATTGGTGAAAGAAGAACTGGAAAGTGTGAAGATCAGTGCTAGAGAATGGTCGGAAATAGAAAAGGGTATTAAGGAAATTGAAAGAGGCGAGTATGTAACCTTTGAGGAGCTAAAGCGTGGCCTCAAAAAGATATGAATGGAAAATAACCAAAATTTCAAATAGTGCCAGGAAAAAAATCGAATCCTTTGATTTGAATTCTCAAAAGGCTTTAATAAAAAATTTGCATGGGCTTCAGAATAATCCCTTTCGAAAGGATATTAAAAAGGTCGAGGGAAAGAAGAATATTTATAGAGTCCGAGTGGGAGATGTCCGGTGTTATTTCCGGATGATTTCGGAGACAAAATCGATTGAGATACTGATGGTAGATTTCAGAGGACAAATAAAGAGAAAATCTATTCAGAAATTGAAAAATTAGTTCCGTATCGGCAACGAAAAGTTTCCGAGTCAGAAATGTTTAGCTAGACAGCTATTACTGCCCCTCATATTCGTCCAGAATATTCGAAAGCTTATCGAAGACTGAATCCCTCCGAGTTCGATCCCAAAAAAATCCGCTTCGAAAACCCGAGGGACCGCTTCATTATGGCCCTCTATTTGGAATGAGAGCCTTATTGACTAATACAGGATGCTGTACTATAATATATAACAGTTGTTTTATAATATAGTACAGGAGGGGAAATGTTTATTTCTAAAACTAGAGAAAAAATATTACGGCTGTTTTTCGACAATCCCGAATTGCTCATTCATCAAAGGGGGATTGCACGCCAAGCAAGTGTTGCCCCACATAATGCCAACAAATATCTCAGGGAGTTTGTAAACGATGGGCTGTTGATAAGAAACGAAATATCAAACCTGACCCTTTTCAGGATAAATCCTGAAAACGATTTCCTTTTCAAAATGTTCGAGATATTCGAGATAAGGAGGAAAGACCGGTTCTTCAA
>Ga0180433_10010927_pt1 | contig 10842 bp, 16 predicted proteins | sample SS_ome_8_FD_132980 | JGI IMG/M metagenome (GOLD analysis project Ga0180433, IMG submission 132980) | Hypersaline lake sediment archaeal communities from the Salton Sea, California, USA - SS_1_D_1 metaG | ecosystem: Environmental > Aquatic > Non-marine Saline and Alkaline > Hypersaline >...
CAACCCGCCACACAAGGAGACCAGCCATGACAGCCTGCCAACAACAACCCGAACTCGCACGTCTCTACACGTCCGACCAGGTTGCCGACATGCTCCGCCAACGCGGCATCGTGGTCGAGTTCGACGATAATGTAGACCCGATCGCCGAATCGATCCGTCGCGGCGAACAGATCCGACGCGACCTCATCGCCCGAGGCGTAATCCCGGATCTTTCGCAAGATACTCAACGGCCGTTGCCAGCTGAAGCATCACTGCATACACACCCCGAAGATGCAGGCGTATCCGCTCGTGCTCAATCAAGAGCGGATCGCCCTCGACCACATTCAGGTTTTTGTTTATCGCCGTCATCGCATCGCGGCACTCTCGTAAAGCGTCTTCTGCGGCCATGGTCGCGGCTCCTTTCGATTTTTTCCCGGCGACTGGGCATCGCCGGTTACAGCGGTGACCGATTGGACCGCGCCATGGCCGACAATTCAACCCAAACCGCCAATCGCAGGGAGCTTTAACCTATGGCCGATTCCGCCGACATCCCAACCGCAGCCGGCGACGGCCTCCGCCGCGAATTTGGCGTGAACCTTGCCGAGCTCCGCAGGCGGCTCGGGCGTACCCAAGCCGACATCGGCGAGCTGGCAGGGCGTACGAAGAATAACGCCATCAGCCGGCTCGAGCGCGGGCGGGCCACGGCCGTCAGCTTCGATGTCCTAGCCGCCCTTGTCGCCTTGGCCGAATCGTCCGGCCACTCGGCCCAATGGCTCTTCACCGGGCGCGACGCCTTGCGCACCACGCAATGCCCGTTCGAAAAGTGGCTCGCAACCCACGGAGACAAAGCCTCATGACCACCGCACCCGAACACCTCGTTACGGACAACTCGGCCGCAATCAGTGGTAGCACAGGTTTAAAACCTGTGCCCACAAGCCGTCACAGAGGCCGCATCGTCCGCAAATTCCTCGCCATGACGATCCGCCACGCGCTCAGTTGTCGGCGCAGCCGCCGCTGCACAGTTACCGGCACGGTTTGTCCGGGCGAGCGGCTGCTCGTCGGCGATGCGGCCGTTTCCCTCCGCGCGACGGGCGAGCTGATCGTCGACCTACCCAACGGCGACCAGGCCCAACTGGCAATCATTGACGACGGACGAATTGCATACACGGTCCAGTCCACCCGGCCGCAGGCCGTGCCGCTCGTCCGACTCGGGCCCGGCGGGGCCTACACGCGCGACGCCAACACCATAACCGAGATCCTCGAGGGGTAACGCTCCATGAGCCCACAGCCCGCCACCTCACAACCCCCAGAGCCGACGCCCCCGCCTCAGCACTGGCTACCCGCGCCACAGGCCGCCGCGATACTCGGCCAGTCCACCCGGCACGTCCGGCGGATGTGCGTCGAGGGCCGGCTGTCGGCCAGCCAGCATAACGGATCGTGGTACGTTGACCCCGCCTGTGCACCTGCGCTGCGCCTCGCGGTGGGCATTACCGCTCCCGGCCCCGTCGCGGCCGACAGCGAGCTGGCCGGCCTCACCGCCTCCCAGCGGCAGCGGGCCTTTGCCCGGCTAGAGACTGTCCGCTCGTATCAGGCCGCGCTCGAGCACAAGCCCGAGTCGATGACCGTCCGCAAGTTTGCAACGCGATGGGTCGAGCTGCACAACGCGCAGCACCCAAGCCGCCGCACGTCGACATCCACGCTCTACGACTGGCAGGCACGCCTGCGAAAATCCGGCGTCGCCGGCCTCGTCGATCGGCGCGGCGGCCCGCGTACGCCCGTCGCCTTTTCGCCGGAGTGCCGCGAGTACCTGCTGGGTCTGTACCTCAAGCAGACCAAACCATCGATACCTTATATATACCGCATCGCTCAGGCCGAGGCCCGCGAGCGGGGCTGGGACCTGCCGGCCCTGCGGACCGTCCAGCGTTTCCTTCGTAACCGCGTCGATCCCAAGCTCCTCGACGCCGGGCGCGAGCCCAAACGGTTCCGCGACCGCTGTCTGCCGTACATTAAGCGGGACTGGTCGCTGGTGCCGGCGATGGACGCTTGGGTCGCCGACCATCGGCTGCTGGACCTCTGGCTGCCGCGCCGCAAGTGGGACGATTCCACCCGGCGCGAGGTTGTCTCATGGCAGCGCCCGTGGCTGACGGCGTTTCTGGATTGCCGCTCGTGGTACCCGGTCGGCTGGATTCTCGATTTCGACAGCCCCAATGCGCACCGCGTCGCGTCGTGTCTGGTCTCGGCCGTCGAGGCCCACGGCACGCCCGGCCATGCGATCCTGGATAACGGCAAGGATTTTCGCGCCCACATGGTAGCCGGCGGCCGCAACCGCAAGAGCCGCCAGAAACTCTTCGACGAACGGCGTACCCAGCCGATCATGGAGGCCCTCGGCATCGAGGTGCACTGGGCGATCCCCTACAACGCCAAGGCCAAGGTGATCGAGCGTTGGTTCGGCATCTTGGCCGCCCACTTCGATCGCCAGTGGCCCACATACTGCGGCCACAACACAGTCAGCGTTCCCGAGCAGATCGCCAAGCTCAAAGCCGCCGACATCGAGCCCGGCTATGACATTGCCGCCGTAAGGGCCGCTCTTGCACAGTGGATTGACGGCGACTACGCACTGGCACCCTCGCCCGCCGAGGCCGCGGGCGGCCGCTCGCCGCTGAGGGCATTTGCCGAGCTGCGGCCCGTCGATTACGTACCCGTCCGTCCGCCGTCCGCCGATCTGGCGATGCTGCTCACCCGCGGCAAGCGGGTGCGCGTCGAGCGCAATGGAGTATACGTCCATGCGTTCGGGCAGCACTATTGGTCTGACGAACTGGAGTCCCGCCGCTGTGCGTCCGCCCGCGACATCTCTCGCCAGGTTGCCTACCGCTACGCCGAGTCCGACCCCTCGAGGGTCTGGGTATTCGACGCGCGCACCGACCGCTTCTTGTGCATCGCAAACGCCCTGCACCCGCTGGCCGCGCCCGGCTCTGCCGATGCCGATAAGCTTTCCGACGCCATGGCGATGCAGCGCCGCCTCGCGGGTGGCACCACGACGGCCGCACGCGAGCTCCGCAAGACAGCCGACAACGTGCTATTGGACGCGCATCGGCGCGGCGGCGAGGCCGCCGGGATCCTCGACGATCCGGCCACCATCAAACGACCGCCCGAGCCCAAGCTCCGCATCGTAGATACCGAGCTCACACGCGCCGCCCAGGCCGGCCAGAGGCACGACGCCAAGGCCGCAGCCCGCGCGGAGCGCGAGCAATCACTTGCCGAGAAACTGGCCACCGGAACGGACTCCGCCGTGGCGCCCGAGATCGCACGGACGCCCACACTGCTGGAGCGGCTCGCCCGCTCCGACGAGGAGCCCGCCAATGGAGACCGACCGAAAAACGACACTGCTTGACTCGCTGACCGCCACACAGAGGAGACACGCGATGAGCGAAGGACCGCTCAGTAAGGCCGAACGGCAGGCCATTGTCAAGGCCGTGGAGCAATACATCGCCTCAACTTCGGGGATGAACTACAGCAAGCTCTCGCGGATCATCGATGTAGGGCGTACCACGTTGACGAAAACGCTCAAGGGCGATTACAGAGGCGACGTGGACAAGGTCCTGCGCCTGTGCCGCACGTTCCTGGAAAAGCGCGACTCGGCCGTCCTCGACGTGCCCGACTTCGTCTATGCCGAGACCTCCATCGGTCGTCAGATCAGGACGATCTGTGAGCTGGCCGTCGATCAGCCGTCCATAGGCATCGTCAAGGCGCCCGCGGGGGTAGGCAAGACAACCGCCTTGCGCGAGGTAGAGCGCAGGCTGGGCCGATCGCAGGCCGTCTACCTCCGGGCCGGCGAGGCGTTCGCGACCAAGCGCGAGCTGCTGCTGGAGCTCGCCGACCGCCTCAATATCTCCACGGCCCGCACCGCCAACGCGTTTAGCCTCTATCGCGCCGTCCGTTCGCGCCTGGCCGGCCACTTCGCGGGCGGTGCGGGTCTATCGTTCCTCGTCATCGTCGACGAGGCCCGCACGCTACGCCCCAACGCGATCAACCTCCTGCGGGACCTCCACGACGACCCGGCCACGCAGGCGGCGATCGTCCTGGCCGACACGATCAACCGCATGGACGATTGTCTTTACGCCTCGGCCTCGAGGGGCATCACCGGCGGCAACGAGCAGCTCCGCCGCCGCGCGACCGCCTGCTACACCCACCCGGCGGGCGACGCGATATCCCCCGCCGACGTTCGGGCCGTCGCCAACGCCTACGCCAAGAGCCTCGGCTACGCCGGTAAGCTCGGCCGCCACGCCCACGGGTACCTGCACAAAATCGCCAATCGCGAGGGGGCGCTCGGCAACGTCACCGCCGCGCTGCACCAGACCTACTACACCGCCGTCAAGCTCGGCCGTCAGCCCGAGTTTTCGGTTGCCGAACTGGACGCCGTCCGCCGCGAGCTGGGCGGGCGTCGCGGCGAGCTCAACCCAACCCACGCCGCCGCTTACGACGCGGCGGACACAGAGGCGGCATAACGACACAGAGGCGAAGAGAGCATTAAGGAGACAACGATGCCAGGCACAAAGCACACGCCGGGGCCGTGGTGGATTTGGCAAGAGCGGGCTGCTCGGGCCGAGGGGCTAGACGGCGACGATCTGGACATGGACCTGATCGACGGTGCTGTAACTGGGGCCGACTTTTCGATCTATTCCGGCGAGCCATTGCAGATCACCAGAGGGCACATGTCCGGCCCCGTCGCTCGCATCTGCGATATCAGCGATTTTTGCGAGGCCAACGAGGACCCGGCCGTCGCGCTCGATAACGCCCGACTAATCGCGGCGGGGCCGCCCCTGCTAGACGCCTGCCGTAAGGCGCACGAGGCCCTGCTGGGATGCTGCCGGTTCCTGCTGGGCACCGGGCCCCAGCCCACGCCCGAGGCTATGCACGAGGCCACGCGCGCAACCCGGTCGGCCCTGGCCAAAGTCAAGGGCCGGGAACTCGCGGTGAAGCCATGACCGAATTTCATTCCGAGCGAATCTACGACCCGCAGCGGCGGCAGTACTCCATCGAGGTCTACGAGACCGACACCGGCGAGCACCTGTTCACCGGGCCGGCCAGGGCGACGATCAAGGCCGCTGCCAAGGCCGCCGCCAGGCAGTTGTGCCGCATGATGGACTCGCTCGCCAAATACACCGCGTGCATGATCCTCTTGGCTGCGTGTTGTGCGGCCCAGGGCTCGACGGGGGTCCCTCCTTCCCCCGTCGACGCCCGGCGAGACGGCAGGGCGCCTGCCGAAACTCTCGGGTCGGCGTCTCCCCCTACGCCGATCTGGAGCGCTAGGCAGGCGCCCGCCGGGGCCCTGGCGGCGCTCACTGTTGGCGGCGTGCCGCTGCCGGTGATCGCGGACTACACACACCTGCGCGAGTCCACGCGCGGCACCGACCCGAACTATGACCCGGCGGTCCCCGGCCCAGCGGGTGAGCTCGGCGAATACCAGATAACGCCCATCTTCACCGACGAGGTCTTTCGGCTCTGCGGCTTCCGCCCCGATCCCCATAACAATGACCAGTGCGTCTATGGCCTATACGTATGGCTCGGCTACCACGCCCCGCGAGTCGGGGCTGAGGGCCGCGATCAGCTTTACGAACTCTATCGTCGCGGCCCGTCAGGCTACCGCGAGTGGAGGTCCCGGCAATGAGCCCACGCCTCAAGGGAAATCAGGAGAGGTTGGCTAGCGACGCCGAGTCTATCGTGAATCGCCTGTTGACCACGTCAACCACGGTCACGCAGATTGCCCGGCAATACCACGTTGCGACGGAGGCCGTATGTCGGCTGTACGCCGAACACACCACCGCGCAGCAGCGGCGACAGGCTCGCATACGCAAGCTGTCTTACACGGGCAAGGGCCGCTTTCCCAAGGGGCACGCCCCCTGGAACAAGGGCGTCAAGGGAATCCGATTATCCCCCGCCACCGAGTTCAAGCCCGGCTGTATCCGTGGCAGGGCGGCCCGACTCTACAGGGGCCTCGGTGCGATCACGATCCGGCGCGACAAGCCCTCCAGGCGACTACGGGGGCGCAACCGCAAGGCGGGCATGCCGCCCTGGCCTCGGAAGAAGCGGAGATACATCAAGATCGCCGATGACGGCAGGCCGCAGGACCGCTGGATACCCTACGCCAGATATGTGTACGAGCAAGCCCACGGCCCCATTCTGGGGGGCATGAGCGTCGTTCATCTGGACGGCGACACAATGAACGATTCACTAGCCAACCTTCGTGCCGTCCCGAGGCGACTGCTGCCCACAGTAGCCCGCACCTTACACCCCGCGATGGAGACCAACCGGATCGCCAGCGTGCGAAGGGCACGAAAATACAACCGTAGAGTGCGCGGCTGCCGCCGACGGGCCGAGCAGCTGCGAGGAGATACTGAATTGGTCTGGCACTGCACGGCATGTGGGCATGGCGAACACAAGGCAAATGCACCTTCCCGCTGCATCAAGTGTGGCGGCGGCAGTTTCGAGCAAATCAAGCTCCAGAGGACTGGCTAACGATTATGGCTGTAGGGCGGGCGACAATTCGGCGGCGGCTTCGCGAGATACTCCGTGGCGGGCTGGATCGCGGGGACCTTCTGGTGCTGCTGCTGGGCTATGCGGACGGACTCACGGACGAGGAGGTCTCGCAGGTCCTCGGCAGCACCACCGCCGCCGATGTCGCCGCCCAACACAAGCGGGCGATCGCCGCCATACGGTCACGGCTCAAAAACGAGGGCCTTTTGAAAAATGCTTACCAATAAGGAAAAGGCGCTGCTGCACATGATCCCGTCCAAGCTCGGCATCGCCGCCGCCGAGCGGCGCGTGATCCAGCGCAACGTCGGCGGCTTCCATTCCGCCGCCGATCGCACGGCCACGCACGAGGGCTTCGCCGCCGTCATGGCCTTCTACGAGGACCGCTCCGGCGGCTGCCTCGACGGCTATTCGCCGGGCTTCTGGTGCGGGCGGGCCGAAAAGGCCCTGCCCACCGATCGGCTGCTGTATCGCATCGCCCGGCTCGCAAAGTCGATGGGCTGGACGCCCGGCGACGTGGACCTGTTCCTGGCGTCCGACCACATGTCATCGGGCGGGTATGCCAGCGTGCAAGAGGCGCCAACCTACTGGCTCACGCGCCTGCTGGAGGCCCTAAAGAAGATCTCGCAACGCCGGGGCAATAAGACAGGGAGGTCAACACATGCCAATGTATGAGATATGGGCTATTCCGCATCGCGGCGATCGGCTGTACCCGCTGCCGCACACCCCAATGTCCGACACCTGGGACCCATACTCCCTGACGTCCGCGATCGACCAGGCAAATCGGATCAAGTTCGGCTGCGGCTATTACGCCGTCTTGGTGCGGGTCTGCGACCCCCAATCGCCAAACCGGCCGATCGCATACGTTCACTCCGATGACGGCCCCACGCGCGACACGCTCCGGCCGCCCAAGAACATGCTGCAGTTTACCCGGCGCGAAAACGAGCTGGCCCAGCAGGGGCTGCCCGTCCGCTCAAGGGCCAGCCGATCGCACGAGCGGAAGATGCTACCGCCATGACTCGTACAGACGACAACCTGCCGCCCATGCGGCCCAGAGAGGAGCACGATCATGGATGATCGCTCAACAATCCCGCTGGGCGTTCGCGGCCTGCCCGCCGTCCGCGCCGAGCTCGACGCGATGGTTACCGACCTGTGCAGCCGCCTGGCCGCAGCCGGCGACGGGGGCATTCGCGGCTCGCAGCTTGCCGAGGAGCTCGGCCTTGAGGGCAACACGCGCCCCGTTCGCCTGTTGGTGGCCTACGCCCGCACGCACCACCACCGCCATGAGATCCTGGGCGTCCCCGGCGAGGGCTACTATTGGGGCCCGGCGGTAGGGCCCGAGGCCGCCAGGCGTATCGCCAACATGGCACGGCGCATGGGGCGGTGTTGGTTTTTCATCGGCTCGCTACTCAAGCGAGAGGGCGCGGCTATGGCCACCGTCCAGATGATATTCGATTTCATGCAGACCGCGCCGGGCTCTGGCGAATATGACGACTTGGCCACGCTCGTGGCCGCCGAGGGCACGTCCGTTGCGCACGTCCTGGACGGCATTATCACGCGGCTTGGTCAGAGCGACGAGGGGCGTAAGGCCCTGGCCGACATCGGCCGCAAGCACGCCGAGGTAATGCTGCCGGCCGGCATCCTCGACCAGGTCGCCCGGGAAGTCTCCCAGGCGATGGACAAGCTCCGCGCATTCGCCAAGGCGAGCTAACAACGCCCGACACAGAGGCACAGAGGACACAAAGAATGAACAATACTGAATGGCAGCGCATTAAAGCTGTTATTGAGGACCTCGGCGAACGCCGCAGGACGTTTTCCGGCCGGACCTTGCGCACTGAGGCTATGGTCTACATCGATGGGCACGTCACGGCCAGGCTACCCAATGGCCGATGGGCGAGTACACACGCGCGGCGGGGAGGGGTATCCATCACAACCGTAATGGGGTTTGCCCACGCCAATGAGATTCAGCTTATCGGCGCCCTGTCCCGTCTTGGCCTGCTCGCCCAATGCGACGCGGACGCCTACTGCGCCCGCCTCAAGGACCGCAAGGCGGCTTGGGACCGGGATAACTGGATCTCTTGGGCCCGCGCTCATGCTCGCACGCTCGGCTACCGCCTGGTTAAGGCCAAGAAACGGACGGCGAAGAAATGAGCCAACTAAAGTGTTCTCATTGCGGGGCGGCAACAAAGGCAATCTCGTATAGGGTTCGGACAATCTCATTCTACGGGGACCAGGGGAACCCTGGCGCCTGCGTAGCCGTCGAATGCCCGGCTTGCGGCGGGAGCTTTTACTTTCACCCCCCGACGCCCTCCCATGTGTCATTGCTGGAGAAACAGTTTGCCCTGGACGCCGGGGAATATGGAGGCCTGCTTTTCGTGGCGGCAGGCCTAGTCACCCCCCTCGCGGAGTGTGCGGACGTGGAGCATATGTATGTCCTGCCGGCCCCTGGCGCCGCCGAGAAAGCGAGGCAATCATGACCGACAACGACACGTGCCCGAAGTGTGAAGAACTCCGCGAGCGGTGCAAGATGTATAGAGACGAACTGGATTTCGTGACGGGGGTGCTGCGGGGCATGGTCAAATCTGTCGAAACCAGTGTTGAAGCCGCTGAGAAAGCGAGACAAGAATGAGTAAGTCATGTCCCCATTGTGGCAGAGAGGTTTGGGAGACTTGGGGTTCATGGTATCCCAAGGAAGTTTATTCTGGCAAACAGCACACAGCAGAGCGTTGTGAATTTCGGCGAGAGCTACGTAAGGTCAAAGCAGAGTCCGACGAATGGCGTCAACGCTGCCTGACGGCTGAGAAAAAACTTGAGGCCGTGATAGTGGAATGCCAACGAGCCGAACGAGTTCTGCCAGTTAACGACGACACACGCAATGCTCGCTATGTGCTCCGAGAAGCGATTGACATAGCAAGGGCCGCCGAGAAAGCGAGCCAATCATGAGCAAGAGGGTAACGATACAAGGTGGAGCCGTGCAGTTCCGGTGCCCGGGCTGTGGCCTACTGCATAGGGTGCCGTTCGACGAGACGGCGTACAGTCCAGCCGACCCCAAAAAGAATCGCCCCATGTGGACGTTCAACGGAAGCGAAACGGCACCAACGTTGTCGCCGTCGCTGCTGGTTAGGTGTTCCACCGGCGACGATTTCAAGAAACTTGTCTGCCATAGCTTTATCCGTGACGGCAAGATTCAGTTCTTAAGCGACTGCACACACTCCCTTGCAGGCCAGACTGTTGACCTGCCCCCAATCGCCCCCGCCGAGAAAGCGAGCGAAGCGGGCTCCGATGGCTGAATCATACAACAATAGAGATCGCGTGGAGGCTTTGCTGGACGAACTTTGGCGCGATCTTTGCGGGCGTCGAGGCTTCGACGCCGAGAGTTGTGACCGTGAGACGATTCTTTCGTGGCGCGAGAAATGGCGCAGCATCATCGCAAGGCATCTTAACGACCCGTCCCCCCGGGGGCCTGCCGGGGGAGGAGGAGCGTGACATTTAGCAAGGATACGCGGCTTTGGAAGTGTTGTCGTAATTGCATCTATTTTTTCAGAGAGGGCGGCGAGGACTTTCCTTACGGACGTTGTTGCCCGTCGGAAAAGTTTGGTGGCGGTTCCATGACGTATATATTCAGTGGTGCGCATTGTCCTTGTTTCCGCCCGCGGCCGCTACCCTCGGGGCCGCCGCCGCGTTATAATGGGCCCAGTGAAAATCCGGAGGCACCAATAATGTCAACTGACCGCAATACCACAAGTCGGCTCGTCGGCTTCGTCTCTATCTCGCTCGCGGTGGCCGCGCTGGCTACCTACGGGGGGTATGTAATCGGCGTGGACGCCGGCACCCGCGACGCCGTCAACCGGATCAGGGCCTGGGGCACCACGCCCCCGGCGGGATCGGCCACACAGGCCCCCGCCCCCGGCCCGGCCCGCGTCGGCGGCCCCGGGCGTCTCTCGTGGTCTCGCCTGGGCCGGTCGGTTTCCTGGCTGATGCCCGACGACGCCCGCATAGGCACGGCGATCGTCAGCCAGGGCCTCGTCGGCGAACGCGGCACGTTCGGCCACTCGACTTACGACCCCGGCCGTTACGTCCAGACGCTGCAGAGCGACGGCCAGATCATTTACAGTGGCGGCGTGGCCTATCAGTGCGCCAAGGGGTTCGTCGAGGCCGTCAGCCACCGCGCTTGCCAGCTCAACGATCGCGGCGGCCTGTACATCGCCCGGGGAGCCGCCGGTATCTCGATCGATGTTATCCCCCCGCTCGACGGCATCCGTCAGGCCGACCTGTTCATCGACGCCGACGGCCGCGCTTTCGATCCCCGCACCCAGCGGCCCGACCGCATCG
>Ga0180433_10010930_pt1 | contig 10837 bp, 14 predicted proteins | sample SS_ome_8_FD_132980 | JGI IMG/M metagenome (GOLD analysis project Ga0180433, IMG submission 132980) | Hypersaline lake sediment archaeal communities from the Salton Sea, California, USA - SS_1_D_1 metaG | ecosystem: Environmental > Aquatic > Non-marine Saline and Alkaline > Hypersaline >...
ACTATAAGTCTTCACCAATAAAACAGCATCTATTTGACATAATAGATGAGCCAAAATATTTCAGTGTTTGTGAGTACAGAAAACTTCTTTTTGATACTGCTGAAAAAATTTGGGCTGAAAATGAAATTCCTATTTTGGTCGGTGGCTCGGGGTTTTATTTGAAATCTTTGTTTTTTCCTCCTATTTCTCATGCAATGGTGCGTGATGTAAAAAAAGATGAAAAAACACAAGATATTTGTGGGATTAATTTGTGGAGTGTTCTTAACAGAATAGACCCTGAAAGAGCTTCTAAAATAGATAAAAACGACACATACAGAATTCGTCGCGCATTGGATATATGGGAAGAAACAGGAAAAAAACCTTCTGAGTTAACCCCTGTGTATGATTTTCCAAGTAATTTTCTATTTATCTTTTTAAACAGAGACAGGAAAAAGTTATACGAGAGAATAAATGAGCGAACTCATCAGATGGTTCATGAAGGATGGACCAAAGAGGTGCAGGGACTTATGTCAACAAAATGGGAACCCTTTTTGATGAAGAAGAAAATAATTGGATATGATGTTATAATTGAGTATATAAAAGGGAAAGAAAAAGAGCTTGAAAACACAATAAAAATTATTCAAAAAAAGACAAGAAACTATGCAAAAAGACAGGTGACTTTTTTCAGGTCATTTAAAAAGCAGTTACAAAATGCAATTGAAAAAGCCGAAAAAAAAGGAGTAGTTCAGAGTAAAATAGAGGTGATCGACTTGACTTTATTTGACCTTGATTTATATATAAAACAGCTGTTAAATTATTTAAAACCATTATTTTAATAGGTTTGGGGCCATGGAAAAAAAAGGAATATTTTTAACAAATCGACATGTAAGTTGGGCGTTATCATTTTTTATAATTTCGTCTTTTTTTGTATTTATTTCAGGATATTTTTTGGGCAAAAAGAAGGCCGTAGAAAAATTTTATAATAAAATTGATCAGGATTCACTTGCAGATCACATTTACTATTCTGTTTGTTCTATTTATGATGCAGATAAAAGTTCCAAGCAGGAGTCTACAGAAGACCCTTCAAATGATTTAGAACTTGCAAAAGATAGCTTGGCTGAGGGTGACTCTGCGAAAAAAACAGTCGATGCACAAAATGTTGCAATAGAAGAAAAAAACAATAAAACGCAACCTCCGCAGAAAGAGGTTGTTATAGATGATTGTAAAGCTTCGAATGATAATTTCTACGCAGAGCTTATCGGTTTTGGCACTTTAAGGGCGGCTAATAAGTTTTCTGAGAAGTTGAAAAAACAGGGGTTTTCTGTTGTAGTAAAAAAACGAATAAGCAGAACTGCAAGGAAGAAAAGAATTACTTGGTATCAGGTTATAACTGAAAAATTCGATAATAAAAGTGACCTTATGGCATTTGTTGATATAATTAAAGACAAAGAGAGGCTAAAAGGCGTTAGAATTGTTCAATGTTAAATTTGTAATGTTAGAAGGACCAAATTAAATGATTACACAGTTAAGAAGAAGTCTAAAAAGTAAAACAGCAAGAAGCATCGTATTGTGGGCAATTATAATAATGCTTGGGTCAGGATTGGTTGTGACGAGGTTTTTCAAGAAGGATTCTCGGGCAAGAGGAGCGACAACGGTAAATGGTAAAGAAATATCGTCTTTAAGTTTGGCTATTAAGGTTGATGAAAATCAAAAAAAGATTCAGTTTTTTAAAAGATATTTTGGTGTAGAAGCGGCAAAATATTTAAAAATGATGGGCCTTGAGAAAGATCCTCGAAAAGCTGCTTACGAGACTGTTTTGCAGCAGGAGCTCTTAGGTCAAGCTGCAGATCGAATGAAAATTAATTTAGATTCAGATTTTGTTGCCAAAAAAATGTCTGATAAAGAGTTCTTGCAGAGAGAGTTTAGCTTAATTAATTTTGAAGATTTAATAGATGAGTTCGGATTACTTGATCAGGAAAAGTTAAGTGTGTATTTAAGAATGTTGCGTCTAACGACTGCTCATTTTGAATCTATCTTAATTGAAGCGATCAAAAGGGATGTTTTAGGTTCAATTGTTTCTGGATCACTCTATATTCCAGAGTTTACATTAAAACATAAATATATGCTTGAATTCCTTGCTCGTAAATATTCGGTTTTGCGGTTTGATTTTGATTCATTCTTTGAAAAAACAAAAGAAAAAGAGATAAGCAAGGCGGAATTGAAGCGTTTCTATGATCAGCAAAACAAATTAAAGAAACGGTATTGGGTTCCTGAAAAAAGGTCTGGCATTGCGTATGTTTTTGATGCTGACAGCTACGGTGTAAAAGTCGATGACGATGAGATAAAAAAATCTTATGACGACAACAAGAGAAAGTTATATGTCAAAGAAAATGCAAAGATCCAGACAAGAAGAATTTTATTTAAGTTTGAAGACCAAGAAGATAGAAATAAGCTTCTAGAAAAAGCAAAAAAAATCCAGTCGGATCTCGTTCTAGACTCTTCAAAGTTTGAGCAAGTGGCAAAAGAGATGTCTGATGACAAGGAAACGGCCAAAGATGGTGGGTTGCTTCCGTTTTTCTCAAGAGGAGAGAGAAATCGCGAGTATGAAAAAGCGGCCTTTTTATTAAAGGATGATGGTGACGTTTCTGCCGTTGTTGAAACTGATGAAGGTTATGAGATTGTACAACGCGTAAAAAGGAAAGAAACGGTATACAAACCACTAAGTGATGTTAAAGATGAAGTGAAAAAAGATTTACTTTCCAGAAAGTTCAAGCGTCTCTTTGCAACAGAGATGAATGAGGTTTTAAGATCGTATGACTTTGATGAAAAAGAATTTAAAAATCTTATTGCAAAAGCTTTAAAAAAAGAAACTATTGAGCTTCAGGTTAAAAAGGATGATCGCAAATCTAAAGCATTATTTAGAATAAGGGAAGGTGTTCCAGCGTTTTATGTTGATAAGGACAAAGGTGTTGTGGTTGTGTTGAACGAACGTAAAGAACGGCATTTGCCAACATTGGATTATATAGAAGATACGGTCAAAGATGATTATTATGAAAAGGAAGCTTCTAAAGATCTTGACTCTTTCCTTAAAAAAGCTGTTAAGCAAGCCCAATCAAAGGGGTTAGACGAATTGAAAAATATGTATAGCGAGCGATATAGGGTCAAGCTTGATCAAACAGGATGGGTAAAGCAGGGTGACGCAGAAAAAACCGCAGTTTTGCGAGAAAAAGGCTATCCGGTTGAAAAAATGCTAAAAATGGTGAAGGTTGGTTTTGCCGATGACAGCAGAGGTGGGCCGCAAGAAACGTCCGATGGGTATCTCGTAAAACTTGACGAGATGGAAGCGTTTAATGAGCAGGAGTACGGCTCCAAGAGGCAAGAGATTAAAAAGGGCTTAATAGCCGAAAGAAATCTAGCTCAAATAGAAGAATTTATTGCATTTTTGCGTAAAAAAGCTACAATAAAAACAAATAGGTAAATTTAAAAAACATGAACGCTAAAAACAGGAAACTTGACAATATGAAAAGCAAGACATCAAAAGGGTCTTCTGGAGCTTCTTTGAGCAACAAAGACGTGGATTTTAAGAAAAAAGCATTAGAGGTAACATTTGCTCAGATAGATAAGCAGTATGGAAATGGTGCCGTAATGCTTTTGGGTCAGGCTGGAAATACAAAGGTTGATGCTATTTCTACCGGATCGATCTTGATAGATCAAGCTATAGGGGTTGGCGGTTTACCTAAAGGGAGAATTGTTGAAATATTCGGACCAGAGGCTTCTGGTAAAACAACTTTGGCTATGCATGCGATAGCTCAAGCACAGAAAAATGGCGGCATATGCGCTTTCATAGATGCTGAGCATGCGTTAGATCCTACACATGCGGCAAAGCTTGGAATAAATGTTGATGATTTGATTATTTCTCAACCGGATTATGGTGAGCAAGCTTTGGACATAGCCGAAATGTTAATTCGATCTGGGGCAGTGGATGTCATAGTCATAGACTCTGTTGCAGCGTTGGTTCCAAAGGCGGAGCTTGAAGGTGACATGGGCGATACCCATGTAGGGTTACAGGCGCGTTTGATGTCCCAAGCCTTGCGTAAGCTCACATCAGTTGTAAACAAATCCAAAACTGTGTTGATATTTATCAACCAGATAAGACATAAAATTGGTGGAATGGCTTTTGCCAACAAAGAAACAACATCTGGTGGAAATGCTTTGAAGTTTTACTGTTCTTTACGTTTGGATGTGCGTAGAATAGCAAGTCTTAAAAAGAACGATGTACTTTTTGGAAACAGGATAAGAGTTAAAGTTGTAAAGAACAAAGTTGCGCCTCCGTTTAAGTCTGTTGAGCTTGATTTGCTTTTCAGTGAAGGTATTAGCAGAGAGCTAGACTTATTAGATGCTTGTCTTCACTATGGTGTGATCAAGCAGTCAGGGGCGTGGTTTTCTTTTAAAGACAGTAAGATTGCTCAGGGGAGAGAGCGAGCACTCACATTTCTAAAAGAAAACAAGGAAGTGACTGATAAAATTTTTGCGGTTTTGAAGTCAGAGATAGCTGGAAAAGAGGCTGCAGATTTAGCAGAATAAGGTAATGGAAGTTTGATTGTGGAAACTTTTTTAATTGAATTTGAAGAAAGAGGTAGTCGTAACCTTGAAAGATAAAAGAGAAAAATTGCCACCTATAAATGAGCAGATTAGAGCGCTAAAGGTGCAAGTTATTAACCAAGACGGAGAAAATGTAGGTGTTATACTGCGTAGAGAAGCATTGAGATTGGCAGACGAGGCTGAGCTTGATCTTGTCTTGGTTGCTGACAAGGGCTCTGAAGGTGTTCCTATCACAAAAATCATGGATTTTGGCAAGGTATTATACGATAGGAAGAAAAAACAAGCCGAAGCAAAAAAGAGGCAAAAAGTAATCCAAATAAAAGAGATTAAGTTTAGGCCTAAGATCGGAGAACATGATTTCCAAACAAAGGTAAAGCATGGGATAGAGTTTCTTCAGGCCGGGAAGCATTTGAAAGTTACGCTTATGTTCAGAGGGCGTGAGGCTTATAACAAACGTGAGTTAGGCGCAAACTTGTTTGAACGAATAGAGAAAGCGTTTAAAGAACATGAGATTTTGGATGATTTGGTAAGAGAAAAAGACTCAAGAGCAGGACACTTTTGGTCTCGGATTTATTATTTAAAAAAACTAAAAGAAAGTTAAATGGGGAATGAACCATGCCTAAAGTAAAGACTCATTCAGCAACAAAAAAGAGATTTAAGAAGGTTGCAAAAGGAACGAAAATTAAAAGGTCGAAAGCCTACAGAAGGCACCTTTTGACAAAGAAGACAAGGAAAAGAAAGCGAAACCTTAGAGGTTCCGGTTATGTGAATAAAGCGGATGAAAGTATATTCAAGGTTTTACTTCCTTATTAGTTAATTAGTTTAGTTGTTATTTAAAAAACGTATTTATTTTTTAAAAATAAATTACTGGGGTGTTATAACATGAGTAGAATAAAAAGTGGTAAGACCACAAGGAAACGTCATAAACGCGTATTAAAACAAACAAAAGGATTTTGGGGACAGCGCAAAAATGTCTTTAGACGTGCTAAAGAAACGCTTTTGCGGGCAATGGCTTTTGCTTTTGAAAGTCGTAAGCTGAAAAAAAGAGATATGCGAGCTCTTTTTATATCCCGAATAAGTGCTGCGGCAGAACAAAATGGTTTGTCATACAGCAAGTTTATAGGTGGTTTGAAAAAAAACAATGTTGAGCTTAACAGAAAAATGTTAGGCCAGCTTGCGGTTTTTGAGCCAAAGATTTTCTCTAAGCTAGTGGATGTGTCAAAGGGTTAATTTTATATTCTTGACAAGAAATTAGTTTACTGATTACGCTTTCTGGAAAATATTGTTGAAAGAAAGTAAAGGGAGATTGGTATGGAAGCACTTGGCCTTCTTGAAAAGAAGATAAAAAATTTAGTTGAGTTTGTCGGTAAACTCAAAGGTGAGAATGCTAAGTTAAAAACAGAAAACTCTAGATTAAAAGATGAAAACGTTAAATTGTTGAAAGAAATTAAAAGCTTTGAAATAAGAATGGAATCTACAGAAGGTTCGATTCTCGAGCAAAGCAAAAATCTAGAGGAATTGAGTCAAGAAAAAGAACTGACAAAAATTGTTGTCGATGATTTGATAAAAAACATCGACTCTTTTGTCCAAGAGAATCAGCAATGAGTATTGAAAAAAAGAAGATAAAAATAGAGATTTTTAATGATCAGTATTCCTTGATAAGTGATGAAAAAGAAGACGAATTACTTCAGGCCTCACAGTTTGTAGATTCGCTTATGAAGGAAATATCTGACAAATCAAGCTTGAAAGATGAGAAAAAAATAGCGGTTTTAGCGGCTTTACGAATAGCTAGTAGGCTTATAAATTTGGAAAATTCTTTGCAATATTATGAGGGTAGACAAAAAGAGCTAGCGGAAATGATTGATAAAAAAGGCTTGAGTTCTTCTTTTTAATTAATTTTTAATTGATTTTTCTTGTTCTCTGTAACTTGTTTTTCTGTTTTTTCCTTTAAAAGTTTTGTTTTGAAACTTGCTTTTATTTTTTTTTAGCCTGTGTTGTGGGCTATGTTAAAATAACAAGCAAGATTTAGTTTATTTATATTTTGAATCTATTAGTTATAGGGATTAATATGGTTAGTTTAATTTTAGCAGTAGTGGGCGTAGGTGGCATCTTAATTGCTACTTTTCTGTTGCTGTATTCGAAAAAGAGAATCGATCAAGCAAATCAATTTTTATCCGAATCTCGTGTAAAATGGAAAGATGTAAAGCGTGACATAGAAAATGAAAAACGCGAAGCTTTCTTAAAAGTAAAAGACGATATTTACAAAAAACGTCAAGAATTTGAGATTGAGATAAAACGTGAAAGAATGGAGCTTGATCGCCTACAAAGCAAGCTAAATCTCAAATACGAAAGCTTGGACAAGAAGGAAGAAAGCCTTGACGAACTAAAACGTGAATTGCAGCAAAAAGAGCGTGCACTGCTTCGCTCCGAGGATAAAATTCGTTCAGATGAAAACAAACTAAAGAAAATGTATAGCGATCTCGTTTCAAAATTAGAGAGATTGAGCAATATGACGCAAAGTGAAGCAAAACAGGCTCTTTTGGATACATTGGAGTCTGAGGTAAAACTTGCAAGTCAAAAATGGATACAAAAAGTTGAAGAAGATTCCAGAGAAACGGCAAAAGACAAGTCGAGAGAGATTCTTGTTTCTTCCATGCAAAGGCATGCAGCGGATCTTGTTGCGCCACATTCATCAGGTATTGTTCATCTTCCGAGCGATGAGATGGAAGGAAGGATAATTGGCAAGGAAGGGCGAAACGTAAAAGCCCTTGAAATGGCAACAGGCATGGAATTTGTAATTGGCGATACGCCAGAAGTAATAACTATTTCTGGGTTTAACCCGATCAGAAGAGAAATTGCTCGTCGTGCATTAGAGAGGCTTATTGCAGACGGAAGAATTAATCCGACAAGGATTGAAGAAACGGTTGAGCAATGTGAAAAAGAATTGGATGACATAATAGAAGATTACGGTCGAGAAGCTGTTTTAGAGTTTAATCTTCAAGGGGTGCATCCTGAAATTGTAACACTGTTGGGAAAATTACACTTTAGAACGAGTTTTTCACAAAATGTTTTGTTACACAGCAAGGAAGTTGCTCAGTTTTGCAGAATGATTGCAGAAGAGTTGGGATTGGATAGTGAAATTGCTCTCAGGGCGGGATTATTTCACGATATAGGAAAAGCGGTATCTGCCGAGATTGAAGGTCCTCATGCAAAAATAGGTTCTGACATTGCAAAACGCTGTGGTGAATCTGCCTTAGTGGTAAACGCTATAGGTTCCCACCACGAGGACGGAGAATTTAAATCGATCTATGATCCTATTGTGGTCATTGCTGATACAATATCTGCTTCAAGGCCTGGGGCAAGAAGAGAGACTTTGGCAGCATATCTAAAACGTCTTGAAAACCTTGAAAAAATAGCAAATTCGTTCGAAGGTGTGAAAAAGGCTTACGCGCTACAGGCCGGAAGAGAAGTGCGTGTGATTGTAGAAGAAGATAGATTAGATGATCAAAGCGCAAAGAACCTGGCCCAGACAATAGCCAAGAAAATAGAGGAAGAAATGAGCTTCCCTGGGCAAATTAAAGTTAATGTAATTCGTGAAAAACGAGTTGTCGAATATGCAAGGTGATGAAGTATGAGTAATGTACGAGTTTTATTTTTAGGCGATATTATTGGCGTCACTGGACGTACCTTATTCCAAAAACATATTGGTAAAATCAAAAGAGAATTAGAGATAGATGCGGTTGTTGTCAATGGGGAAAATAGTTCGCATGGTCGAGGAATTACTTCAAAAATCATGAGGTTTTTTAAGCATAATGGGGTAGATGTGGTTACTTCTGGCAACCATATTTGGCGTCAAAAAGAGATATATGCATATCTTTCTGAAAATAACGATCTGCTTCGTCCTGCAAATTATCCAAGTTCTTGTCCTGGTGTTGGCGTTACAACGTTCAGTTGTAAGGGGTACGAAATTGGGGTAATTAACCTGCAGGGGCGCATTTTTATGAGAGACCATGTTGAATGTCCGTTCAAAACAGCAGAAACACTTGTCACGTATTTAAAAAGCAAAACAAATATTATTTTTGTTGATTTTCATGCAGAAGCAACATCTGAAAAGATGGGGCTTGCGTACCACCTAGCAGGCAAAATTAGTGGTCTTGTCGGAACTCACACGCATGTTCAAACAGCGGACGAGAGAATTTTTCCTGGTGCAACGGCGTATATCTCAGATCTTGGAATGTCAGGATCTTTAAATTCTATGATTGGCATGCAAAAGGAGCAGATTATAACAAATTTGATGACACAAATGCCGGTTAAGTTTTTGGTTGATACGCAGCCTCCGTACATTATGACAGGTGTTTACATCGATGTTGAACCCTCATCTGGAAAAGCCATTGACATAAAACGTATCAAAATTGTCGACGAGGAACCTTTGACTGGAATAGGCGATAAAAACTGATATTTTGTCGAATCCGGTCGTTTTCGGAAGAATTTTGGTTTTATTGGCATTTTTTTATTTTTGTCTTGGCCCACTCGAAAAATTTCAAATTTGCCGCTTATTTTTGGGATTTAAGCTATTTTTGGGGCTTTCTGATTGCTTTTGGTAGAGGAATTTGAAAAGTACTTTGTAAATTTTGAGCAAAAAATAAGGGCTCTCATGTAAAAAAATTACACGAGAGCCCTTATTTTTTACTTAAAAATCAGCTTATCTTTTTTTTCTTTTAGCTGTTTTTTTCTTAGTTACCTTACGTTTTTTAGTAACTTTTCTTTTTGTTACTTTACGCTTCTTAGTAACCTTTTTCTTAGTTACCTTACGCTTTTTGGCAACTTTTTTCTTTGTTACTTTACGCTTCTTAGTAACCTTTTTCTTAGCGACCTTACGCTTTTTAGTAACTTTTTTCTTTGTTACTTTACGCTTCTTAGTAACCTTTTTCTTAGCGACCTTACGCTTTTTGGTAACTTTTTTCTTTGTTACTTTACGCTTCTTAGTAACCTTTTTCTTAGCGACCTTACGCTTTTTGGTAACTTTCTTTTTAGTCACCTTACGCTTTTTAGTTACTTTCTTCTTTGTTACTTTACGCTTCTTAGTAACCTTTTTCTTAGCTACCTTACGTTTTTTGGCAACTTTCTTTTTAGTTACCTTACGCTTTTTAGTTACTTTTTTCTTGGTTACTTTACGCTTTTTAGTTACTTTTTTCTTGGTTACTTTACGCTTTTTAGTAACCTTTTTTCTGGTTACCTTTTTCTTTTTAACTGGCATAATATTACCTCCTGCGTTAAAAAGGGTTAACAAATTACTTATCAAAAGTATTTTTATTTCTATTTTAGTTGCAACAGAGCAACGAGCTGCTCTGGTTGCATTGTAGCCTTAGCATTTAACGTATTGTTAAACCCCCTTTCATTTTGGGGTTGGGCCTTAGGAATTTCAAAGATAATTATTCTTATTGTCAATTTTGTTTTGCGAGTTTTCACATTTCAAATTTATCTTTTTTGCCTTTTTTATTTCGTTTTATTTCAATTGTTTTTATCCTCAACAACAATCCTACACAAACTGAAATATTAAATGCAAGGGTTTGGGGTAATTTTTTTTTAATTCTTTTACTGTTTTCTTCAAAAATTAAAAAAAATTTGTGTTTGAAAACTATTGTTTTTTTATATTTTTTATTATTTTTGTGATGTAAGTATCGTCCGAAAACTCCCATTCAAAGAATCGATTCAAATAAACATTTTTGAGTCTGCTTTTTTAAAAAAAAGAGAATAAATTGTTTTTTCAGGCTAAAAATTTATGTGATTTTTTTTGGCATTTTTGTCAATTTATGCGAAATTTTACCTTAAATCTTTTACACAACAATTTCAATTTTTCTATATTTATATTTTTTATTATAATCAAAAAGAAATAAAAAGCAAGCTTTTTTCGTTTTTTTTAAAAAATTTTTATGATTTATTGTAAATTTTTTTTCAGAATTCTTTGTAAAAATCCATTTCTTTTGACCTAAGTATTTGCTGTTTTTGTTTTTTTGCTTGTTCCAATGTGTTTTGCAGGAGGCCTTTTTCAGCTTATTTGGGCGAGAGGTTTTTTGGTGTGGTTTTGTGTGCAAATATAAGTCACTTTTTGTATATTTCATAAAATTTACCATACATGTTACATTAAAAATAAATATCAAATTCAAGAATTATCGGGAAATTTAGGAGATTTTATGAATTTACAGACGATTTCGGCATTTGTGATATACGCATTGTCGTTAATTGGCATAGGTTA
>Ga0180433_10010932_pt1 | contig 10836 bp, 13 predicted proteins | sample SS_ome_8_FD_132980 | JGI IMG/M metagenome (GOLD analysis project Ga0180433, IMG submission 132980) | Hypersaline lake sediment archaeal communities from the Salton Sea, California, USA - SS_1_D_1 metaG | ecosystem: Environmental > Aquatic > Non-marine Saline and Alkaline > Hypersaline >...
AAATATGGTCGTTTGCATAATATGATTATTAGGCCCGATATCATTATTATTACTGGCGTATGGAAGCCTGCAAAACCGACCATTCTCTTGACTCGAACGAGATTCCTAATCTCGGGGTAGATTTCTCGTAACTACTTCCAGGGCAACACTTTACAAAACCGACCATTTTTTTTGGTTGCGTTTTGGTTGCGTTTTTCGGGGAAAGTTTTGTGCTCTTTCAATTTGTTTCAGTGTGATCTAGTGTAATATAATGTTAATAAATGTTTGACAAGATCATACAAAGGGTCTATTGTGTGTGCCAGGATGAATAAAGGAATGGATCAGTTCATGATGTTTGAATACTCCAATTTTGCGACGCTTGTAGTGCGGATCGACCATAAATGTGATCCGCCTATTGAAAAGGTCTTTATCAACGATGTGGGATTGGATTTGCTGCAATTTCAACGAGATGAGTACATGGCGCAGCGTTGGGGCAAACGGCTGGAAAAGAACCAGCGTGATAGGATTGCCGGGATATTGGTTGGCTTGCGTCCTGGGGAACAAGCGGAAAAAGAAATAGCCGTCTTCCGAAAAGACAAAAAACTTGTCAGGTGTTACAACTATGCGAGGAAACTTCTCTTAGGTGGGAGCGAATTTGTTCTGATTGAAACATTACCCCTTCCAGGTGACGAGAAGATACAGCAAAAAAGCGTAGGTCTTTTTGAAAGCCAATGGTTTGAGTTGCAGAAACTAGCGAGGTATGGAAGTCGCGACGCCCTCCTTAGAAGAGCGGTTGCGGAATACTTGGAAACGAAGCGAGAGGATACCCCGGTAGCTCAGTAGGACAGAGCGGCGGTTTCCTAAACCGCAGGTCACAGGTTCGAGCCCTGTTCGGGGTACCAGGAAACATGAAAAAGAAATGGCCTCCAATTAGAAAAAGAAAACGCGGGGGGTATGTTGTTGATTTAAGGAAGGTTGGCGGTGGCCAGGTCCCCGCGAACACCCTTGAAGAAGCAGAGGCGCTGGCCCAAGAGAAACGCGATGAACATGATCGGCTTGGGGCTTTGGCTTTCTCCCTCACACATCGAGAGAGATTAGAGGCGGCAGAACTCTTTCAGGCGATCAAAGAAAAGCTCAACAACGCGGTCACGCCCACACAACTCCTTTCCTATTATATAGAGCATCATGGCGCGGTCAACGAGATGCGAACGGTTGGGCAGGTTTACGAAGAACTGCAGAAGAGCCAAGAGCGGAAGGGGCTCTCCGATGGACATAGGTGCGCGACTCGGTACACCCTGGGTAAATTCATTGATGGGTATTCCGATTGCGGGGTGGGAGATATCACGTTTTTTGATCTGGAGAAGTTCCTTGATGAGCAGGGGTTTACGGCCACTGTGACTAAGGCGAATAACATCCGTTATCTGAGCCTTTTCTTTAGTTTTGCTAAGAAAAGGGGGTATATAGAACACAATCCAGTGGATAGGGTAGACCGGCCAAAAGTGGTTAAGGGCTTGCCCAAATTCATCACGGTAGAACAGGTGCGGGATCTTCTTTTTCTTGCCCAAGAGAAAGATTCTGTTATGGTTCCCAAGCTGGCGCTTGGGTTCTTCACGGGGATACGTCGAGATGAGATGGACCGTATGGACTGGTCCGATATCAGCTTCGCAAATAAGCTTGTTACAGTGAGACCAGAGGTGGCAAAAGCCAGTGTCCCGCGCCATGTTACGATGAGCAACAACCTGGTTGAATGGCTGTTACCCCACCGCGAACAAAAAGGGGGCATAGGGCTCAAGAAGAAAGCATTTAATCGCCACAGGAGGAAATTACAACAAACGGCTGGAGTAGAACACTGGCCCCATAGCGCCATGAGAAAAACTTTTGCTACACACCACCTTGCGTTTCATGAAGACGCGGCAAAGACAGCTTTTGAGCTTGGACATACTCAAGGGGTACAACTTCTCTATACCCATTACCGGGGACTCGTTACCAAGAGTGACGCGGAACTGTTTTGGGAGTTGAAGCCGAATGACGAAAAAACCGTTGTGTCGGTGTCAGCATAAAAAAGACAGGAGGTAGCTACAAATGAGTGTGAAAAGAAAAGCAGAAAGAGACAGGCAGACTAGGATGTACTGCGAGACTATCGAAATTCCTAAACTGCGCCAAAAGCTCATTGCCGCGTTGCGCGTTGTTACAGGGACCGAGGGTAGAACAACTCTATTTGAATTGATGGACGCCTTGGACGAAAGGCAGTGGCGGATTTGTGTGCAACTCACACAGGCAAAAATAGAGATGATTCCCGCAAAACATCTTAGTGCGGTGATAAAGCGGTGGAAGACAGGCGACGATGCCGGGCGTTCTTTCTGGCGGCGACTGTGCAAGAAGTATAAAGTTGACACTTCGCCAGCAGGCTACACCAGGAACATGGAGGCTTACAACCGGGAGAAATATTTGTCGCAGGAGAGGGCGAAAGGAAAAAGACTGTCGATGATTTTCAAGATCAAAGACTTGGTGGATGATATGATAATCTCAGATGTTTCGGCCATGGACTGCAAACGAGTCATGCCGCAACTGAGCAAGATGCTGGAGTACGCTATTGAACAAAAATAATAATTTATCAAAAAAAAGGTTGACAGGTGATGTGTCATGGGTTATGTATTGAGATACTTTTTTTGGGGGTGGATCGACCAATTCTGGTACACAGTCCGAAAGGTGGCGCTATGCGCTTGATTACAAAAAATGAATTGGCAAAACTTCTCAAAGTAAATCCTGTCACCATCGCCCGACTTGTAAAATCACGCCGACTTCCTTCCTGTACCCCCTGGAGACCTCGTTTCCGCGAGACCGCCCTTTCCAAATCTTTGGCAAAGTTTTATATTGGGCATGACTTCAAGACCACTGCAACGTTTCCCCGCGACTGGCTGACACCATTTGAGACTGCTGAGACACTCGGAGTTTGCAAGGCCACTGTCCTGCGGTGGACACGGCTCAAGAAGATCCCCTTTTATCGTTTCGGCAAACATGTACTTAGGTTCCGTGAACAAGAGCTGGGAGACTGGCTGCACGAACAGGAGGGCGGGAGACAATGAGAGTAAATGTTGTGAGGGCAGTAAAGTTGCAGAAGGTGCATAGCAGTCTGCATACAATAATGGTTAAGTTAATGGCGATTGAAGATACCGCACAGTGGGCTAAGACGGTGGCCCCGATTGCAGATGGTATTACCAGCGCCATGAGCCACACAGAAAACCTACTACAGGAAATAGAGCAATAGGAGAAGAAAAAATGTCGCAACAAGAAATTCCAAAAGAGCAAAGAAAAGTCCCAATGAAATTTGATGCCTTGGCTCTCAGGACAAAGAGCGGAGTGATCAAGAACATCCAGACATCGGTGAGACTGAATGTAGAAGACGGTACGTTGGTCAAGATGGGCAAGATGAAAGAAAAGGATGAGAATGGGGTTGAGAGACCCGTCTTTATTGTTACTGCCGCAGGGCGCAGGGAAGAGGCGCAACTTTGCGGTGTTGTAGCTATGCCTCCGAAAACGATTATTGTTAACGGAGAGGAACAGCCAAACAACTACCAGGACCCGAAAACCGGGAAGGTTTATTCTCAGAGCATAGCGGTCGGATATACGAGGCTTGGTCAGCTAACAGCGGTCTCGCGAATGATGATCTACGATGCAGAGCTGGCGAATATTCAGGACCTCATAGCCAAAGCCAGTGCGAAGTGGAACAAGAATTTTTTTAAGATGGCCCCGATTAAAAGGGACAAAGACGGGAATATGATTCCACCAAAGGGCTGCAATGATATGTGGGCGGGGTACAAGGTTGACGAGGCAATGGCGATATGGGTGGACTGTTCCGCGCCGGATGTATTCAAGTGGCAGAGAGAGATGGTAAACAAGAGAGACAAGGCCATTAGAACCTGTCAGACCTTTGCCGAGCGGAACGCTCTCGCAGCTCACCCCGCTTTGCCAAAACAAGGCAAGTTTCATCAGCCATCAGTAAAATTGACCTGTACGAGTTGGTTTGCCGCAGAAGGCACGATGCGACTGGATAATGCTATTGCAGACCTGGACGTTGAAAAGCTCTTGGAGGCTCATAACGTGGCAATTGAGGACGAAAAGACTGTGGATCTAAACGAAGAGATTCCACAAGAAGAGCGTCTTGGGGCCGACGACCGTGTTGAGGAAGCCGATTACACGGAGGTTGAATCCGTTGAGGAAGATAATCTCGACATGGATGATGAGGGAGAAGAGAAGCCTGCAGGGAAAAAGCAGCAGCCCCCGAAAGAACCGAAAAAGAAGGCAAGGGGGAAGGCAAAACCCAAGGAAAAAGCAGATCGTGAAGGAATGATCAAAGAAATAGACGGAATAGTTGAAAGCGGCAAGTTGCCCGCCGGGCCTCGGGCTCGTGCAAACACGGCAGTAGGCTTTGAAGATGATATGAGCCTGGATGATCTGTCGGACGAACAGCTTATTTCTCTACGGTCATTGTATCGGGCTGCTATGTAGTTTTTTTTGAGCGGGAAGCGACCATTTTCGTGACGCGCTCCCATATCTGAACCTGTATCGGAGGTACACATGATTGAATCCATTGAAATTCGCAATATCCGCGGGATAACTGGACGGATCGAACTGGACCCGAAAACCCTTATCACGGGGGAGAACGGTGTAGGCAAAAGCGCATACTTGGCAGGCGCACACTTTGATTTCATGGGAAGGCTTCCTGGATATCAAGCCAAGGAAACCTTTGCGAATGCGTCAGGCCAAGAGATGTATACGAAAGTTCTCTGCTCCGGAAGGATCGTTGAGCGAAAGCTCACACAAGGCAAGACTCTTTCAGAAGAATTGGCGATAGATGGGACGTGGGCAAAAGCCAAGGGTGGAGACGCGAGACTAAGAGATGCGTTTGGCCCGTCGCCCAAGTTGCTTGACATGCCAGGTTTCTTTGCATGTACGGATACACAGAAGCGGAGAATGCTTCTCGGAATGGTGTGTGACCGGGAGAAAGTATCAAGTCTTACCGAGAAAGAAGAGGGGGCGCGGAAGGCCAAGAATGCGGCAACCAGTGAAAGGCGTACCGCGGACAAGGCTGTTGAAGAGCTTACCAAGCAAAAAGCGGGAATCGAAAAGCCCATCGGCAACTTGGCGCACATGCAGGACGAGAAGCAAGAGCTTGACCGAGAGCGAAAAGAGGTCATGCAAAGAGTGGCTACCGGTAAAGCCAATGATGAAGCCCGGAAGATGGTCGAGAAAGCCGTATCAAACAAGGATAGCGCAGAGAACTTAGTTAAGGAGTTGAAAGAAAAGGCAAAGACGCGCAATGCGGCAGTTAAGAAACTTGTGAAGGCCATTGCAGAACATCAGGCGGATGCTCCAGAAGAAATCAGGAAGCCTGTCTTTGGTCCCGGGATAGTAGAGAAGATCGAAGATGCGTTGAGCCAAGTCAACATGATCATTGAGAAGAAGGGTGTTGCGGATGAATTTGTTGGCAACATGATTGAAGTCAGCGACACGCTCTGCAGCATCTTCCCTGATCCAGAGATGATAAAAGTATCCGAGAAGGCCATGAAGGAATGGCGGGAGGCGGCTGACGCTTTTATTGCTTCACATGCAGGGGCAGAGAAAGAGCTGAAGAAGGTTCAGCGGGAACTGGGCAACGCCAAAGCCGAACTGAAGTCCATAGTCAAAGCCGCAAAGCAACACGAGAAGATAGGTCCCGGGTTGGATACTAATGACGTATCCTCTCTGGAAGGCATAGAGCGTCGCATTGCCGAACTAGACGAGAAGATCAAGCCGTTACAGGAGATTGCGGCTCTTGATAAGTCCATCGAAACGGCACGGGTAAACGCCGAGAAAGCTCTTCGCGAAGAGGAAAGCGCGAAGGCTGAACTCGACAAAGCTGTTCGAGAGCAGAGAGCCGTTGTTGAAGCGGCGGCAGAGAAGCTTGCAAGGCTTTCTAAGGAGGTACTGCCTTACGGTAACCTCCGCCTGGAGATTGACGAGAAGAACCTGTATATCTATTGGGCCAAGAACAAAGGCACGAAAGTCCAGCGGACAACGTTGTCTGGAGGCGAGCAAGCATTGTTCGATTGCGCCCTTGGTCATGCCATGGCCCCGGAAGCCAGTATTGTGATAGAGGGTGCAGAGATTGACGACAAGAATATTGTCGCAGTTATGGAACATCTCGGACAGTTTGACTTCCAAGTGATACTTGCCACATGCCACACCCCGCCCTCGGTCCCTAATGGGTGGACGCATATCAAGATGTAGGAGGGCATCATTAGAAAGGAAGGTGGAGAGGATGCGAACCAAGCAAGAGACATGGACGGCAGAGCAGTACGACCACTGGGCCAAAACCGGGGAGTTTCCAGAGGACTCCAACGGTATACCCCCTTGTGATGCCTTTTCGCCCTCAATCCAGAAGCCGAACAAGGCCGATCTCAAGGCAGAAAAAGAGCTGCAGGCTCTCTGCGAAAACTACTTGGTTCAGAACAACTACCTCCGACTCACTGCGGATAACGCTACAGCCGTGCGATCTGATATGCCCCTCGGTTTCAAGGGGTGGTTTGGACACATGCACAAGCCAAAGCAAAACCCCCTTATGCCAGATCTCTTCATATTCGACATGAACGGTCGATGCCTGAATGTCGAACTGAAAGTAGTCAATATCTGGCAACCAGGACAGAAAGAGATGGTGGAGATGGGCTTCTGGCAAGTTGCGTGGAGTTTCCAGCAATTTGAAGAACTTCTTCACGATTGGGAAATACATCAGGAGTACTGAGATGGACATGAATGAAGTCATAAAACAGGCAAAGAAAGAATTACAGGAGGAACTCTTCAGGGAAGCAGTTGAACGCATAAAGGAAAAACTGCGGAAGCGGAGAACTGTGTGGGATAGGATATTCCCATGGAGAATTGTAATAGTCAGAAAGGAGGCTAGGTAAAATGGGAGAAGCAAAACAAATGAAGAAGTCTGTGCGAGAATTGGCCGAACAGGAAATTCGAGCAGAAATGATTGAAAAAGCCAAGGGGCGAATCAAGGACAAGCTTCGGGAAGTTGAAGCGGCGAAGAAGGTTCTGGCAAACGCGGAGCGTGAATTGCAGGACCTCTTCGATGAGATTGATCAAGACGAGAAAGATAGTGACGTATAATCCAAACAGCCAGATGGGGGTTGTCAACCCCATCTTCAAGATTCACTGGTTGGGGTGGGAGTCCGATTCTCTCACCCTCCAGCGGCACGGATGGCAGATCATGATGGAAGAGCAACGCGCGGCTTACACCTTTGGCACTATTCTCCGAATCGCCATCGCTCACCCAAAGCATAACGTGTACGGGCTCACACAAGAGTATGCGTACAACGTGGTTGAAATGTCTGACTTCGATCTTGTCCGTCAAAGGGAAAGCATGCACCTAGATATTTGCCTCAATGTGATTGACCTGTGCAAGGATTTCATCTTCACGTCCACGTCAAAAGACGAACTGGAGGGCTTTGTCCCCTACGATGCTGAACCCCGCTATGAAGTTAAGGATCTCCACATGCACAAACTATCTGACCTTTTCCCGTTCAAACCCGCGTCAGAAGTACAACAACTGATAGTAGACCCCAACAGCGTTCCCGAACTGTTGTGCCGCATAAAGGATTTACAGGCCCCGAAGCAGAAGGAACTTCGGGAGAAGTATCGAAAACAGAAACGCCGGGAGCGACGCTTACAGGCACAGGTTCACGCAGAGATACTGAGCGTTAAGGAGATAGCGGCATGAACCTCTCTGAACAACAACAAGCAGTAGTTGAAGCGATTGAACCACGAATCGCTGTCTTGGCTACACCGGGAAGCGGGAAAACCCGGACCCTGGTAGCGCGGGTACAACACATGATCGAAGTCCGGGGGATTGCCCCCTCTTCGATTGTGTTGCTTACCTTTACCCGTTATGCTGCACGCGAGATGCGAAACCGTCTCGGAAGATGGGCCAACAAGCTTGGATTTATTGGAACCTTTCATGCCTATTGCCTTGCAATCGTACAGCAGTACGGCCATACGCGGGGATGGGAGCCTGAATGGCTCACGCTCATGGACGAGGAAGAGGCTTCTCTTGAACAAAAAGAAATCTTGGCGGACTTGGGCCTCATCGACAGAAAAGGTAGGTGGATGAAGTGCAAGGCGTCACAATGGATCGCCTATCGTGAAGCCAGAGTGAACGGAAGTGACATACCGGCCTTGGATAAAGTGGTCTTGGCTAAGTTTCATCTGGTATGGGATACATTCTGCGACAGGTTAAAAGCCGAGAATGTGCTAACGTTTGGAACCCTTATTCTGGAAGCTCTTGAGCTTCTTGGCCTTCCGGATGTCAAGCAGAAGATCAGGGCGGAATGGCAACACTACCTGGTGGATGAATGTCAAGACACTGATGGGCTGCAGTTCTCTATTCTTGAAATGGTGCAACCCGAAACCCTTATTATAGTGGGGGACCTGGATCAGTCCATCTACGGATGGAGGAACGCCCGGCCGGACCTGTTTTTTGACTACGCTCAGAAAGCCCAACAATATCAACTTACGCAAAGCTACCGGTTTGGCTTTAACATAGCAGAACCGGCAAGCAAGCTGATTGCCCATAACGATAACAGGCCGGATATCGCCATTGATGCCATAGCCAACAACTCCGGAACGGTGAAGGTGGTAAAAAACGCTTTGTTCCAGAGTATAGCCGGGCTCATAGAATCGGAGTTCAAAGACTATGCCCCGGATGATACTGCCGTGTTGGCGCGGCGACACGCCACACTGGATTGCCTCTCAGAAGAACTGGACCGCCAGAAAGTCGCGCACGTAAGGGTAGGGGGCGCGTGTGCCGTGCCGGCTACCGGGGAGTTTCGGACAGTTAAAGGCTATCTGCGTCTTGCCGTTAATCCGCGAGACCGTAGGGCTTTCATGGCTGTAGCAACCGCAGAGGGCATTACGAATAACCAGTTATGGGAGATTCGGAAGATAGCCAACGATACAGGTGCTTCACTCTACGAATCGTTTGTAGACGTTACAGAGCGTAGCAAGTTTCCCGATTCTATCTCGGGCCTGAAAGAATACCTCCCTGCTATCGACAAGAAGAACTATTACGGTCCTGCTTTTTCATATTTGGATGATGTTGTTTCGAAAGAAGGACTTCATGACCCAGGGGAGTTGGTGCGGTATCTTCAGATGGAGAGCTTGCAGGATCAAATGAGATCAGTGGAACCGGGGAACGTAACGCTTTGTACGATCCATGCGGCCAAGGGCCTTGAGTGGCCCCTAGTCTTCTTGGTGGGGATGAACAGCCGTGAGTTCCCTTCTCCGCGATCCGTGCGCGAGGGTAGGGGAGAGGAAGAGAGAAGGCTTTGTTATGTGGCCATGACCAGGGCAGAGCGGAAACTCTACCTGATTCAGTGTGCTTCGGAGTCACCCGACGATGGAAGTAGTGAGTTCTTCGACGAAATGGGGTGTGATGCCTAAGAAGCCAAAGAAGAAAATACCAGATCCTTACGAAACACTTGGAGTGGACAAGGATGCTTCTCCTGATGAGATCAAGAAGACGTATCGCAAGAAGGCCATGAAGCATCATCCAGACAAGGGCGGGGATCCGGAAACCTTCGCCGCGCTTTCACTGGCCTACGAGATATTGGGCGATGAGAAAAAAAGGGCTGAGTATGATTCTACAGGCAAGATCCGGGACGAGATGAACGCTCACAAAGAGGCGGTTGAGGTTATAGGCCAGATGTTGCAGGAGTGTTTGAACCAGTACGGCTCGTCTATCTTCCGTGTGGATATCTTTGAGGGCATGAAGCGGCGGATGGCCGATTCTATACATGAAGCACAACAGCAGGGCCGCAGGAAAGCAGCCGACGCGGAAGACAAGATCGGACATTTTGAGCGTGTTCTCGGGAAGATCAAGCGGAGTGATAAGAAGCAACCCCCGATCATCGAACACATTATGAATGCGTCCATTGCGCTCAACAAGAGGGTTGCAAGCACCGCAAAAACGAAGATGGAACAGGACGTAAAGACATACGAAACAGCGATGGCGATTCTGGAAAACTATGAGTTTGAGTGTAGTAGTGGTGGCAGTGGGTCGTATACATGTTCTGACCTGCGCCGTGCGAAAGAATCTTTTTTTCAGATGCAGCGACCAGATTTCGGATATACTCACTAGAATGTACTGCATAATGCAGGCAAACAGGAAGGAGAAGGCATGGGAAAGAAGAAGAAGGAAGAGGAAAAGCAGGCACCCGAAGGGCAGGAAATTAAGCACGTCGACACGAAGGAGGGGGAGGAATTGTTGAAGTGCGATCTCACCGACGAGGAATTACTTGCCTACGGTCGGCAGTTGGCCGATGCACAGAATGACATGGTTGAGATCGAAGGTGAAGAGAAGGAGTTCAAGGCTAATATCAAAGGTCGCAAAGAAACCGCACAGGCGACGAGCGACCGCCTTACAAGGCTCCTACGGGCGGGATACGAACACAGGCATGTGGTTGTTACTACTGTGTTTGACTACGACGACGGGACCGTTACAAAAACCCGGAAGGATACTGAGGAAGAGTTCGAAACAAGGGCAATGACTGAAGCCGAAAAACAGCGCCATCTTGACCTGGAAGGGAACGGTGATCCGGTGGAACCGAAAATTCTTGAACAGGCCAAGGAATTGATCATCGAGAAACAGAGGGCAACGACAGGGACCATCCAGCGTGGTCTGCAGATCGGATACACACAAGCCGCACAAATACTGGACACCCTGGAGGCTGAAGGTTTCGTGGGCCCGCCGCGCGGTTCTGAACCCCGAGAGATCTTCGGGGAACAAGAGCCGGAAGAAGAAGGGACACAGGAAGAAGA
>Ga0180433_10010936_pt1 | contig 10835 bp, 21 predicted proteins | sample SS_ome_8_FD_132980 | JGI IMG/M metagenome (GOLD analysis project Ga0180433, IMG submission 132980) | Hypersaline lake sediment archaeal communities from the Salton Sea, California, USA - SS_1_D_1 metaG | ecosystem: Environmental > Aquatic > Non-marine Saline and Alkaline > Hypersaline >...
AACTACATTATTACTCCCTTCTTTACAACGCAATACTGGTTTCCCTCTCTGAAAACCATTATTTAAAATTTGTACTATATCTTCTGTTTCATCGCTTTTGTTAAGTGTAAATTCGTCAAATATTGCTGTGCCTCTCCATTTATCAATAACCCTATAAATTGGTGCTGATCGTACACTTCCACCTACAAACATTGGTTTATAACATATACCACCAATCACATCTAAATATCTTGTTTTTCCTGTTCCATAATCACCAAGTGCTCTTAGATAGGGTATTGTATGTAAATTGTCACTTACCCATGTAGGCATAACATAACAAACTCCTTTTTGTAAATGTTGTTCTGTTACATCAAGCCATGTTTTAATAAAACATTCGATTTCCAATTCTAAATCATCTTCTGTCTCATATTCTTCTATTTTGTTAGGTAAAATAACTACTTCTTTTTGTAATAGATCATCAATTATCGGGAGATATAAATTACCATATTCTTCAACCCTATCCATGTTTATTACTTCATCATTTTTTTTATCATATCTTAAAAAGTATGTTTGTTTTTTTTCTGGTATATATATTTGTTCAAGTAAATCTCCATTATAAATATATTTACTTGTAGTGAAAAAAGGAGTTTTATTCTTTTTTTCACTCATTCTTTTTCCTCCTGTGGTATGCAGCTTATAAAATTAGAACCAAGGCCTATTATAACGGTGTCTACTATTATATATGTTTCATGTACTTGTTTTAGTGTTCCTTTTATTACTTTGGTTTTTCCATTGTCTAAAAATAATACTTTTACTTTTTGTCCTTTTAATTTTGAAAAATAGTCATCCATATCTTTCCACTCCATTTCATTATCATTTTCTCCTCACCATTCAAAAAAAATGGTGTGTTTTATTTTATATGGGTTTTTTGTTTATAAGTCTTTATTTTTTTTTTAAAAGCAAAGAGGGAGGGTGGTGAAAGAAAAAGAGGTGAATTAGAGAGAAGATGGGATCGCACCTTTTTCATTGTACTCCCTCCCTGCCTTTGTTTTTTCATTACCCCAAAAAAAACATACATTAAATGTGGTTTTTGAGGCTATTCCGTTGAGAACATGTTTTGAGGTAATGAACCTAAATTTTGAATTTATATTAATACCAGACAATGACGGTCACCATCCATATAACCATTAAAGTTTTTGAGTAGGTAACAGGCTTCAAACACTGTTAAAAAACTATTGTCTATAGTTAGCATACTGGTATCCTCCATGCTATACCTGTTATTGTCCTATCTCTCCTCATCACCAGCACTTGCTTCCCACTTGGCATTGTCCTGGTAGTTGTTTTAGTCATCCCTGGCTTTATAACCCTTATCTTTTTTTCTTCTCTCATTATTATCACCACTTATTAGTATTTGTATGATTTTGTCAAAGGATAAAATGTTTTTTTGTTTTGTTTCGTATTTATGTTTGATTTTTATGAGTTGTTGATATACCTCATCACTTAATCCTATGCTTTTCATACAACCACCGTATTGTTTATATGGTTTATAAACATTATGGTATTTTTACGTTTTGGTATTACTCCAAGTAAACATTAAATACTACTAGATACAAAACACAGTAGTATGAAAGAACTAAGTCGTAATGAAATAAACTTTAGACGTTATTTAAAAAAATATCATCCTGAGAAATATGAAAGACTAATATTCCTAGAAAGTATGGGAATGACCTAGACGAGGGGAGAGGAGCTATACAACAAATTAATTCTTAAATAAATCTTATTAATTATACAATATCAATATCAAAATCTAGATAATACGCAAAGAAAAAAATAAATTAGTCTATACATCTAATCTATCTAAAACACTCTCAAGATATTTGAGTTTTTTCTCAAGACTACGAAGTTTTTTATCTTTGACTTCTTCTTCTTGTTCTTTTTCATCTACCACTACTATTTTTTCTACTTCAAAAATACGTTTAGGTGGGAAAGCCTTAAAAGTAATTTTACCAAAACGGCTTTTAAAATCAATAGCAGCCTCACCAATATTAAGTTTATCAACAAGGCCCTGATCTATGCGGCTAATATCATCAACTTTAGAACCATAAAGATAAGAGCGCATCATAAGTTTATTACGAATAAAATGAGAAACATCAGCTTTAGCCTGTGTATTAGCAAACGTATTTACTAATCCTTTACGTATATGTTTAGCATTTTTACTATAAAGAATGTTTCTACGCCACCATTTACCACTAGCATACTGAGGAGCAATATCTTCATATTCTTCAAGAAACACACTTTTCCAACCACTCCCACGATGCATATGACGTCTAAGATAATTCAAAAAATCAATCCAACTATATTCTTTATTAAAATAAACCACGTTAACCGTGTATGGATCAACTATATTATAAAGATGTTCAAAATCATTAAAAACCGTTACAGGAATATCAAAATAACTATTAGTATCATAATCACGGAAATTAAGAGTTACCCCTTGTTCTGCATATAATTTATAATCATCAACACGGTTAAACTGTACTGGGCTTTCTACACTATCACGATAAAAAATAAGTTCCTCTGGATATTTTTCTCTTACCTTAGTTAATATATGTAAATCCATGCTTGTTTTTCCACTACCTTGAGGGCCAACTGTTTCAAGACTAACACCACCCTCTGATTTGTCACGTTGGTATATGCGTTTAAGAATTTTTTCTCCTTCTTCTGTTAACCTATCTCTAGACATCTTCAAGACTGGCCCCTGGACTCATCTCTCTCTTTTCACGTTCCTTGCTTATTCTTATACTCATCGCAAGTGCATCAGGGTATACACCAAATATCTCAAATTTTGTCACATACCATAAAAGAGAAATAGGTACATCCTGACGTACAACTGTGTTATAGTTTCTAAAAAAAGTTTTATCCACCATGTTGCTTTCATTGTAAGCTAGATGCCTTATAAATTTACCAAGGTTTCTAACATCAAGTACGCTTCTATCATCAAGAAATAATTTACATTCTTTACCATATTCCATTCCAAGTAACGAATCAGCTAATAAATTAAAAAAACCTGTTTTGTCTTTTACTATACTATTGTTTCTTTCAAGAGTATCCAGTTTAGTTCTAAGTGTTTCTTGAGCATTTTTTGTATCATTAAAAGTTGCTCTTACCTGGCTTTCAGAAGTCATATTTTTTAGTTAAAAAATCATAGAAGGTTACTTTCTGTTCACACTTCCAAATCATAAGTTCTCTTTCTATCTTTTTTTCTTCACAAAATATTATGTAAGCTCCTTTATCTTTCATCTTGTTTTTCCGGTTCTCAAATTCTTTATGAAACATCTGGTTAAGTTCTTTACTTTTTTTGTTTAAAATATCCCATGGTTCTTCATCATGAATAAACACGTTAATGCTCTCTAGTGTTCCTTCACAGGCCATGCACATATCAAGTACACGTGGGTCATTTCCCATTTGTTCAGCTTGTTTAAGATAACTACTTGCTTCCATTACCAAATTTTTTACAGGTTCACTCACCATATTTATATCACTCCTAATAAAAACATAATTAAAACTGTTTGAAAAAAGAAAACAACCATAAACAGGTTACGCTGATTTTTAAGACTCTCCACACGTCTACCCAACAACATAAGCTCCTGTTTAGATATAATAAAATCATTTTCATCATCATTCATTTTTTTTACCCCTACCAAGTTTACGTTTCCACCAACCACCACGTTTTTCCTGTCTACGCACCTTCTGGATTTGTTTACGTTCCTTCTTCTTAATCTCTTTCCATTTATCCTTATTATGTTTACGATGCTCTATAGGTATCTTAACAGAGGTTGTACGCCTGAACGTGTTACCAGCCTGATGGTATCTATTCGCTTTCGCCATCACTATCACCTATGTTAAGATACGCTACAAATATTACACTGATTAAACCAACAACTGCGAAAACAAGGCTAGAAAACATAGGATAAGTATACAGACAAAGAACAGCACAAATAAAACCAAGTATCAAAAAACTTTTACCAACAAAAACCTTTTCACCACTATCAAGTTTCTCCTGTTGTTTCTGTTTCTTATACTCATAACTACTTTTAAAAACCTTAACCGGATCAGTTTCACCTGTCTGCATATGCCATTTAACACTACCAGGCTCAGCTGGTTTATTCATCCAACTACGTAAACCCATAATTTATTTCCCCTTCTTGTTTTTCATATCTATAGCTTTTTTCATAATACCCTCAATATCAAGAGGTTTACTAATAGATTCTTTCATCTTCATAAACATATACCAACCAGTAATCAAAAAACCCATAGGTATACCAACAATTACACCAATTATAAAACCTATCATTAAATCACGACCCCAGATAACTCATAAGGATAATAACAGCCATAGCAGCCAACATCATACCCACACCTATAGGTATAAGGTTGCTATAATCAAAACTACTACCAGGGTCTTGATAATTCTTTTCTCTCATACGGTCATTAAGATATTTCTGTTTAACAAGTGTATCAATCTCATTAGGAGTAGCACTCTCAATAAATTCTTCTATTTCTTCATGATGATGAGTAACACCATCGCAACAAAATATCTCAATGTTTTTAATCTTATCAAAACCAAGACGGAGTAACTCCTCTCTTTTTTTCTCATCTTTAAGAAGTGGTTTAAAAACATCAACCTTGTTTAGTTCCTTTTCAAGCAGGTTTTTATCAGGGAAAGGAGGTCTGACCATATCTCTTATTTGTTTAAGTGTTTTAATCCATTCATCACGGTTACGTATACCAAAATCTTTTTTGACATGATAAAAATAATCCATAAGCCACTCAGGGAGGTCAAAGGCTATAGTCTCATGTGTAGTACGGCAATCATGCCCAGCGAGACGAAAACCACCACCTGTGTCTTTAAAGATCTTACCTTTACTACTAATATATTCAAGGTCAAGGAGTTTACCCACAAGTATTGATACATTAGGGTTTTTACCACGTCTATGATGAAACAAAATAGTATGTTTATCACTAGGAAGGTCAAACAAGGCACTAGCACCAGTAGAAAAACCACGTACACCTATAACTATTACACCTACTATTATAAGCATCATCCCAAAAAGATTAGATATACCCACCATCTGAGAAGTAGCCATATCAACAACTGGTACAAAAATATCCATAGTTGTACCCATAAGACCCAGAAAGATAAGAAGCATACCTATAGCAAAAATCATTGTTCTACACCACCATCCCCATAGTAATGCACGACCTCTTTAGGTTTCTTACGATTCCTAAGCCATCCACCACGGTCACTGTTTTCAACCTGCTCCTGCTTCTGACGTACATCATACGTATGTTTCTTTTCAAATACATGATTACCCTGCCATCCTTCAATACTTTTATTATAATTCTGCATAAGATACCCACGGATAAGACTATGAACATAATTTAAATGTGGGTTGTTTTTTTTACGATATTTAAAAATCTTGAACTCCATCCAGAGTTCCTCAAAATCATTAAGGAAAACCATGACCTCGCCACGGCTTACCTGAGTCATACTTGCATTAACGATATATGGAGTTATATCATCTATAAACTCGGCTTTAAGATCATCATTAACTTTTGCTTTATCAAGTTTAATCTCTATAAGCTGAAGTATCCATGCTGCCTCTGCACCAATAGGTAGATTACCATAACCACTTTCTTGTTGTTTATCCGGTGGCTTGAAAATAAAATCATCAGACATAACGATATACCCCTACAATACCAAAAACTCCAAAGACAACCAAAACACCACCTAGTATAAAAATAGAAGCGATAATACCAGAAGGAGCCTGAACAATCAAACCTATAAAACTAAACACTAGACCAATAAGAGTCATAAGTAAATACAAACCAGCCTGATTCCATTTATTAAAACGATTCTGGTTCATATCACGTTTTAGGTTTTCTCTACAATAATTAGTCCAACTATCAATATTTTCATAGATGAAGTTTTGTTCTTCATCCGTGGGTTTAAAAAGATGTTGTTTCAAACTCTATCTCCCATTTTCTTTTTGCTAGGTTCTAATATTTGTTGTTCATGTATTTAAAACTATATACAGGTTTTATTAAAAAAGGGAGATAGGGGTATAAAAAACCCCAAATTTTTACAGTTCTTATCTTTTACGTATCATCAGGACAGCTGCTATGATACCTACTGCTGCGATCACGACAATGTATATTGGTCCAAGGTTATAGAACGTGCTTAGATTAGTCAACAGGTTGTCACTCGCATTAGCTGCAGGTGTCGTATTAACTCCGCCAAGGCCACTGTCATAGGTTGTGTAGTCAATACCTCCAAGAACTGCGTATACTATTGCGATACTGATAGCGAATACTATAGCTGCTATAACAGCTGTAAGTATCATATCAACATTCGCAACCTTGTTTTTAAGTAGTCTACGCATATTTATTTCTCCTTGGTTTCTATTATCTTCCACGTACCATTAATACTGCTGCTATGATACCTACTGCTGCGATCACGACAATGTATATTGGTCCAAGGTTATAGAACGTGTTCAGGTTGGTTATAAGGGTGTCACTCGCATTAGCTGCAGGTGTTCCGGTTAGTCCTGAGTCGTATGTGGTATAATCTATACCTCCAAGAACTGCGTATACTATTGCGATACTGATAGCGAATACTATAGCTGCTATAACAGCTGTAAGTATCATATCAACATTCGCAACCTTGTTTTTTAATAGTTTTCTCATGGTTTTTTTTCACCAAGTACCCTATTTAACTAGTTAGTATTTAAAAGAATTTACAGGTTTTTGTATATACCTTGTTATATAGTTTTATATATTACTCCTGTTAGAGTTTTTTGTTGAATATTAGTTTGTTTTTCTTTATTTTTAGATCTACTCCATGTCCTAGATGTATGAAACTTGCATCATCATAACAGTAATCACGGGTTATTCTCACGTCTTTTCTTATGGGTTTTACGACCCATCCTATTTTTTTGCTTATGGTTTTATCTAATATCTCTGCATTTCTGTCTTTTTGTACTCTATGAAATATTTTTAGCACGTCTTTATCTTTTATTATTTTTTTGTATGGGTATTTCCCCATGGTTTATCTTTTTCTCCTTACCATTCTACTTTTTTAGCTAGTTTTTTAAGGTCTTTGCAGTAACCATGTTCTATTACGTACATCCCATAGCTTTGTTTTTTTTGTTTTTTCTTTTCCATTTTTTTTCACCATTTTATTTCAAAATCAAACGGGTCTTTTGTTTTTTTAGGCTTTTTTTTATTGGTTTTATGTATTTTGGGTTTGTAGATCGGGTATGCTACACCATTTCGTACGATATATTGTTTTTTACGGGGTTTCTGCGTACTTAACTTTTGTTTTTTAGGTGTTGGTGTACCCTCTATCCAGTCAAGTGCTTTATTCACCGTTTTACCGGCTTTTTTGTATCTTTTAATCCATTTGTCACGGTTTGCTTTTGCTACTTTTTTTTGTTTAGCTTTTATTTGTGGTTTAAGTTTGTCATATACTGGTGTACGACTATCTTTTTTAAGTCCTTGTTTCGTTGTTATCCATCTAGCTTTTTTGGTTTTAGGATCAATATATAGTTTTTCTTCTCTTTCAAACATATCTATTTCCTCCTTTTATCAACTATAAACAATACGGATAATAATCCTAGTATGCCTATAAGCCCTAGGATACCGTAATCAAAATATTCTACCATACTACCTGTATTACCTGTTTCTCCACATGGGCAGTCATCAATACTTTCTTCTGTTGTAAAACTATAGATGTCACTATATTCAGCTCCGTCTCCTACGTTGTAGACAACACGCCAGTAATATGTATAGTTGTACCATACAAACTCTGGTACACATAGACAATAAGTAGCATTAGCTGGTGCTATACGTTCATCTTCTAACGAACTCCAGATACCTGTATAGTTACTCTGGAAAGCAAACTTTATGGTATCTGATGTTAAATTACTCATTTTAGCACAAATGCTAATGCAACATGGACAGTTACAGCAGCTATTGTTGACAGGGTTTATATGTGAAACAGGGCAGTCACTTGTTGTAAAACTATATGTATGGTTCTCCCACCAGATACTACCACTACAGTTAAAAATAGTGTTAACACTCCAGTAATATGTAGTACCACAGTTTACACTAAAATCTGCACAATAGGTATCTGTCACAGTACCATCATCTATTTCTTGTTTACCAGTTGTTAAAAGCCCTGTTGTCTGGTTACAGGTATCAAAAGTAAGATTAACCCATGCAGAGGAACGAATAGTTTTTGACATTCTTAATTCATCATAATCTACATAATTTCCACGTAATTTAAAATCAGGATGTGCCCCCCATCCAATCGTTGAAAAATCACTACTTTCATTATCTGTTACAACACCATCTAAATAAAAATGTGTATAACCATCTGCCTTCCAATCAAAAATAGTGTAATATGTATGATTAACAGTTAAACCTGGATAATCTCTCATATATCCATTATCACCAGAATCGTTGTAATAACTGGCTTGTAAAAAATTAGAATCCCATCTATAAAAACAATACCATCCTGATAATGGACCATTATTTTGAATATCCCAAAAATAACTAAAACTTTCTGTATCTTTTCTATGTGTCAAAAAACCTTCCATAAATATTTCATCTGTGATTTCAAGTGATGCATCATTTGGTATATGTATTTCTGGAATATCTGATAAATATAGACTATTTCCAACAACACCTGATGTCTCAGTGACAGTGCCAACAAACTCACCATCATTATCATTACTTGTACTATCCCATGTATGTGTAGCATTATCCTTGTTCATGTGCCAGACACCAACAAAGTTACTATCCCAAGTACCAGCAGGGTTCGCCATACTAGAAACAGAAGGATTTCCATAATACATATAAAAAACCGTATCAACAGAACCACTAACACTACTAATATTCACCCAGGCTGTAAGATTACCAGTAGAAGCATTAAAACAATCAAACTCAAACGGTAACAAATTATTATCACTATCAACAAAAACAACATCATCAAAATCAGCCTGAGCATACGTTACAAGGTCTGAATCCTCAACTAAATCAACAAGAAACGGAAAACCAGAGAGAGAACCATCAACAAACGTATGATTTATAGTAAAAGACTTCCTATAATTCCAGTCTCTATCATACCAGCTCTGACCATACTCAACCCAAGAACCACTACTATTCTCATAGAAATACATATCAGCCGTGCAACTCTGACCAGGAACAGTAATATCAACACAGGTAGAAACATTATCTGCATAACTAATACCTGTCTCAGTATCACTTGGTGTAGGACTATCAACATAATCAATAATAGCTGAAGCTGTAGAAGAAAAAACAATAACGAATAATAAACCAAAAACAAAAACAGTTGTTTTTCTCATAGTTTTAACTCATCACCTCATATATTTTTGTTTATGTTCCTTCCATAGTCTAAACAATAAACGAGGGATAGTACCAATACCATATACTATTTCAATAACACCCATCAAAATAAACAGGTACATAAGACTAACAGCCGTGCTATCACCCCATGTATGAACACCATTAACTATAGTATCATCACTCTGTATCGCTGTATAAGGAAACTCTATTTCAACTATCGCTGCACTAAGAGTAAACCATAACACAGTTGCTACTAATACAAAAGTAGTAGACAATAAAAGGTTCTCACGTTCTACATAATAATAGCCTAATAATGTAAAAAGAATTGCTGTTATAAACAAAAATATAACCATTACACTCCACATGTCTTTTTTCACCTCTTTTGTAACAATATACTAGCTATAAGAGCAGTTATCCCAAACGCTGTAAGAACCGTATAAATAATGCTCATAGTAGTATTACCCATGAATATGTTCCCACTACTAAATAACGCACCACTAGCTATAAGAAAAACACTAACAGTTATCGGACTCTCAGTTTTAGTATAAATAGCTATGGCTATCACACTAATAGGTATAAGCCAAAACGCACCAGTAACACCTGTTATATCCCTAAAAAAATCAGTAAATGGTTTAAAACTCTCGTTAAAAGGATCATTAATCCAGTGACTACCATTATATGCCATGTTTTTTATCCACTCCCACTAAACATACCAGCAAGGGCTCCCATAAACAATATTATCATACCAACTGTTATAATAATTAGAAAACCACTTAATGGTGCTGATGTAAAAATACCATTAATATTAATCACACCTATACATCTTATATAACTAGTCCAGAACACCGTGAAAAAGATATAGACACCTACAGGGATAGCACTATGCATAAGGATAGCTACAGCGATACTAGCTATACCACCAGCTGTCATAACTGTACCCCATATATCAGCGACACCGTTAGGGAGACCGGGTAAAAACTTTTGAAAAACCGTGTTACTAGTCTCATATTCAGCATCTGTTATATCACCTACATTAGTATCATAACCAGTATCAACAGTTGTATCACCAAATACACCTAATGCATTAACGAAATTGATGCTTAGTGTAAAAATTATTACTAATATGCTAAATATGATACATAGCTGAAAGAAACTCTCTCTCATATCGTTTATCGCCTCCTATACTTGTAAACAGCTGGTTCACGGCTGAACATTTTAGCTACAAACCATACCACGGGTGTTGTGATACCTATAGCAAACGCTAATCGTGCTGCTAGTTTATAGTTAGGAACCATCTGAGTTTGTTCTGGTACAACAGGGTTACTGGTCATACTATCAAATATTGTATCAACAGGTCCACCTAGTACAATAAATAAAACTATCATTAGAAACAAGAAAAATATGAAATATATAATACTGAAACAAAA
>Ga0180433_10010937_pt1 | contig 10834 bp, 9 predicted proteins | sample SS_ome_8_FD_132980 | JGI IMG/M metagenome (GOLD analysis project Ga0180433, IMG submission 132980) | Hypersaline lake sediment archaeal communities from the Salton Sea, California, USA - SS_1_D_1 metaG | ecosystem: Environmental > Aquatic > Non-marine Saline and Alkaline > Hypersaline > Sediment...
CATGGCATGTTTGACGTAAAATTGACTGCGAACGGCGATCTTGAAGTAGGACAGCACCATCTCGTTGAAGATATCGCAATTTGTTTGGGTCAGGCGTTGGACAAGGCTCTTGGCAAGCGAAAAGGTATTGTAAGAATGAGCAATGCTATGGTACCCATGGATGATGCCTTGGCTATAGTTGCTGTGGATATTAGTGGCCGCGGATATGCTCAGGTCGATGTTGATCTGGAGGGCAGGGATATAGGTGGTCTGGACAGTGACATGGTGCGTCATTTTTTGGAATCATTTGCCAGTGAAGCGAAGCTCAACTTAAACGCCAGGATAGTTTCCGGTATTAACGATCATCATAAAGTAGAAGCCCTGTTTAAAGCGCTGGGAAGAGCACTGGATGGAGCCACCAGAATTGATCAGCGCCTTGGTGATGATATTCCGAGTACTAAAGGGGCAATTGTCACGGAAGCGGACGAGGCATCGGCCAGTGAATATAATGTAATGACACTAGATGATGACGAAGCGCTGCATGTAAAAAAGCTATCCAAGGAAATTATTAGGGATCTTACGCTCGCTGATGCAGGAGCCACTCTTTCAGCAAGCTGCGTAACCTTAACACCCACACTCAAGGATGTAGAAACTAATTCGCCTTTGTTTATCAAGGCGCTTCTTGCACTTAAATGCGCCAATTTATTCAGACTCAGCACTACCAGCTTGTCCATCGGATACTACGCAGGGGCTGCAATTCTTCTTCGATCTGCCTTCGAAGCTCTGGTCTATATGCACCTGTTCGATGATGATTCCGATGAGATAAGGTTATGGCTAAAAGTCGAGCTGCATCCAAATCTGGATGCCAAGGAGAGGAGCGAAGATCGGCGCGCTCAGTGGGATCGAGCCAAGGATTCGTTTATTAAACGTGGCCCCGATGAGACACGGGAAAGGGATCTGGTGAAATTCCTCTGGGATAAGACCTCTCACAGCTCCGCCGTGGGACTGGCGCAGGTATTCGACCTCGATTTCAGAAGGTTATTGCCCGACGATTTCTGGGTGGCTCTGGAAAGTGCTGGCGATGATTTGGGATTTGCCCTTGATCTGCTTTCATGGCGGGCGGTAGATGGTAAAGGAATGGATACGACCAAGTATCGTGAGGCGTTGGGGAAAGACAGGGTCAGGTTCGAACTTGTGGGTAAATACGATCAAGATAAATTGGGCTTGCTCTCCACGATGACTCTCTATTTAGCTCAACGATTAACCTATTTTGTCTTCGGCATTTTTGAAGTCTCAGATTCCGAACTGAAAAAAGACTTTGATGAGTGGGTACATCAGGTAAAAGGCAGATAAATGGCATGCTGGAAATCGTGGGATGCCGTTGAGAATTCTGGTTATCGCGCCACACCCGGATGATGAGACGCTGGCATGCGGCGGTACGATAGCTAAGAAGATCAAAGAAGGCCATGATGTTCGGATCGTCTTCCTAACCGATGGCCGAAACTCACATTTACATACATTAGAAATATACACCGATCCCTCCCCTGAGCAATTGGCGTTGATAAGAGTACAGGAAGCTCAAAGTGCCACAGCGATTTTAGGTGTGCCCCCAGAGAACCTCATCTTCCTCGATCTCACAAGCGATGCCTTGGTTGACGGTCGAGAAGCGGTAATCAAAACGATTCGACAGGTATTCCTCGGTATTATGCCTGATGAAATTTACTATCCCGATGGTTTGGATTCGCATAGAACGCATAAAGCTGCTTATACGATACTACGCAATGTGCTGGAGCAGGTGGATTCTTCTCCGCAGGAATTTCGATATATTGTTTGGCGTGATGCTCAAGCATGGAAAATGGAAAATGTGCGTAACATATCTGTCGATGTATCAGAGGTTATTCATCTCAAGAGATTAGCTATTGCCGAATATAAGAGCCAGGTTACGGTATTCTCAAAATATCAAAGGCAACCTTTGCTTTCAGAGGCTTTTTTGCAGGATTTTTTGGTGCATATCGAAACGTTTTACCGGTAACCAGATCATTCATTTGATGAATTATGTCTGTAGGCTATTACATTAACATACTCCATTGTAATTAATCCTTCCTGTATCATGGTGTCCAGTTTAGGTAGAAAATTCTCGATTCGTTCCGGTTTGTCGACGATTTCAATTACGATCGGCAAATCTTCGGAAAGTCTGAGTATTTTAGAAGTATGAATTCGGCTATGAGCACCGAACCCCAGAATGCCTCGTAGCACTGTTGCTCCGGCCATACCGCGGCGTCTTGCTTCTTCTACGATAACTTCGTATAGCGGGCGCCCTTCATACTTATCGTTCTCCCCGATGAATATTCTGACGAGTTGGGCTTCGGAAGGTAGTTTCATGAAGCGATTCCCTCCTTACATCGAACGTATGATTGTGAATCCGGTAAAGAAAGCCAATATTCCGACAACATTATGCAGGGCGAAATTACCGATAGCCTGGAACCATTCGGCATCCCGCATTAACTCACCTGTTTCCAGTACAAAGGTTGAAAATGTGGTAAATGCACCTAAGAATCCAATGAGGATTATAGCCCTGGTTTCTCCGCTTACGGTTAATCGATTTTCAATAAGTGCCCATACTAATCCAGCAATTAAGCAACCCACTACATTTACGGTGAGTGTGCCCCAGGGTAGTGTTCCTCCTGAAATACGCTGAATAAAACCCGATAAACCATATCTGGCCAGCGTTCCGACAGCTCCGGCCAGGCCAATTAATATAATTTTCTGTACCAATTGTAGCTCCCGTTTGTGTGGATGTTATATGGCTTAGTGTTCTTTCCTTAAAGGTATTTCTTTGATGAAAAAGTTTACCAACCAGGCTGATAATATAACGAAAAGACTAATAAAGAAAACATGGGTTATTGCGGAACTCAATGCTGGCTTTATCGGTGCCATAATATATCCGATGAGTTCATTCACATCGGGGCCTAGCTGTTCATTTATTTGAAATAGAACATTCTGTGTCTGCTCGCTAAGGAGTTGTAAAGGATCATCAGGAATAGAATTTATTAGAGCAAGGTCTTTGTCAGAGATTACGTCCTTTAACTGATTGATTTGATTTTGTATTTCATCAGGATAGGCTGATGGATATTCTTCTATAAAGCGATTATTCATCACCGAGTTAAGGATCGCAAGGCCAAACACTCCACCAATTTGACGAAAAAACGCTGTAGATGAGGTAGCTACTCCTAGCACGGAATGCGGAACCGCATTCTGAACAGCAATAACATATAGCGGCATGGTATTCCCAAGTCCAAATCCTGTGATTACTATATAAATAACGGCTATAAGATAACTGGTATTTGTAGTCATTGTGGAAAGTAACCACATGCCGAGAGCCATGACAGCCAGGCCAAAAATACCCTGAATACGATAATGCCCGCCTTTACGTGAAAGTAGTTGTCCTGAGAGCACGCTTCCAGCTATTACACCTAGCATCATAGGCGTTAAAAAACTGCCGCTAGCGGTAGCAGAAGATCCAAGAACTCCCTGGAAGTATAGTGGAATAAAGATGATACTGCCCATCATGCCAAAACCGGTGATGAAAATTACAATCATAGAAATGGATATAATTTCGTTTTTAAATAACCATAACGGCATAATTGGTTCTTTTGCTCGACCTTCAACTAAAATAAATATGCCGATCATTACAATTGAGAATGCGAACATGCCGAGTATGACAGGGGATTCCCAAGGATAGGTTACACCAGCCCAGGATAGTGCCAACATACAGGGAATAATAGCAAGTATTAGTGTCGCAACGCCGGCAAAATCTATTTTGTGCTCTAAAATATCTGGTCGAATATTAGGGAAGAAGATTATGAATAGTGCAATGATTAATAGTCCGAAAGGAACATTCACAAAAAACACCCAGTGCCAGGATAGTTCATCAGTTATAAATCCGCCAAGTATTGGCCCTATAATAGAGGATAGACCAAATACTCCAGCGACAAGCCCCTGGTATTTGCCGCGTTCAGAAGGGGGAAAGAGATCGCCAACGACGATAAAAGCATTTGCTATCATAATCCCGGCGCCTATGCCCTGTAAGCCGCGAAATAAGATAATATGCAGTACTGTCTGACTGAGCCCACAAAGTACCGAGCCGATGATAAAAATGATAAGTCCGCCCACGTAGAACCATTTTCGGCCATATATGTCGGTGAGTTTGCCAACAACTGGTACAGTAATAGTGGACGAGATCAGATACGCCGTAGCAACCCAGGTATAGTGGCTGGATCCGCCGAGCTCACGCATTATTGTTGGCATTGCGGTACCAACAATAGTCTGATCAAGCGAGGCGAAGAACATGGCCAGCATAACACCACCCATTGTAATGATGAGCTGGCGCCTTGGCAGGGACCGAATGCCTGAAGCGGTTACTTCGGTGTCGGGATTAGTTGGTTGTTCGATCACGTATTTCGATGTTTTGTTTGTTATTTTAGTATGCGCTTGATCTTTTTTGGGCTAAGTTATTATAGTAGCGTTTATAATACCATATATCCCGATAATAGTCTTTCTTCTTAACTTTTGTAGGTATAATGTATACGAGTTCTATAGTTTTAAAAATCCTTAAGGAGCTTCAATATCGTGAATAATAATAATCGTGAAGCGTTTTTAGAATCAACCGAGCTTTGTGATTTCGATCTCAAACCCAGAATACGAGAGAAAGCGCTGGAAATTGCGCAGAATTGTTCGGACAAGCAGGAGGAATTCGAGAGTATTTTCCTGTTTGTAAGGGAATTACCTTATGGACTTGACGATTGGGATGTGCCTGCTTCACAGGTGTTTAACCAGGGATGGGGAATGTGCTCCGGAAAGACAAATCTTCTCGTCGCTATGCTCAGATCATTAGGTATTCCGGCACGGTATCGCGTCTACCGCATTAAGGCGGAATCCAGTTTATGGTCGCAGGTCAGTAACAATGAAACAATAAGCAAAGAAATGGGTAGCGCCCCTGCTCAGCAGGATCATATTGATTGTGAAGTTTGGCTTGAAAGGTGGATTGCCTGTGATCCGAGTAGAGATACGTTAATGGAAAAGGGAATAAAGGCTTTGGGAATTCCTCTCGAGCGGGAACCAATTCGTAACGAAGCCGGCAACGTAGATTACCTAATCTTAGCGAATTTTGATGATTGGGCAAGGGAACGGCAGGCAGCAAGGAAATTTCGTGAAAACAGGAAGGAGATTTTCCGGTGGGTTAATAATCAGCTATGGCGTATCAGGAAGCTTGCACAGGATAATGGTTGATTAAAAATAGGGAGGATCATTATGGTAAAAAATATTATCACAGAATTATGTGATCTTAGTGGAAAAAGTGCTGTTGTGACCGGTGGAGGTATGGGTATGGGACAGGCTATAGCATTTCGACTATCGGAGGCGGGAGCAAATGTAGTTATTACCGATATCAATATGGAGGCAGCAGGTCAGACTGTAGATCGTATCTTGTCAGATGGGGGCAAGGCCAAGGCTATTTACGCTGATTCGGCTAGTACAACAGATGCGCATAAGGTTATGCAGTTTACTGTGGAGTCTTTTGGCAGTATCGATATTATTGTCAATAATGCAGGCAGTTTTCCTCCTTCGCCCGTATTTGATATTACCGAAGAGTTATGGGATAAGGTTTTAAGCATAAATCTAAAGGGTGTTTTCTTTTATGCAAAAACCGCTGCCGAATACATGGTCAAAGCAGGTAGAGGTGGCAAGATTATTAATATCGCTTCACTTGGTGGCATTCAACCCAGACGGGATCTGCTGCTTTATTGTACCTCCAAGGCTGGCGTGATCATGTTGACCAAATCACTGGCTCTGGAGTTAAGTCCGCACAATATATTGGTAAACGCTATTGCGCCCGGTGGAGTTGTGACACCTGGTGGTTCAGCGCACGCGGTCGAGCTGATGAATCTGGGCAGATCAGTGGAAGATTCTGCCAATAGATTCATTGAGCGTATTGCATTAAATCGACTCGCCGAGCCGGATGACATCGCTAAAGTGGTATTCTTTTTGGCCAGCGATTCAGCGAACTATATAACTGGCGAAGTTGTGGTTGTTGATGGTGGATATTTGGTCTCTTAAAACGATACATTAAGGTCGTTTATTAGTAGAAGACTTCTGCCTACGGCACAGATTGCATTTATCGTTATTGCATACTTGACAGTGGTGACAATCGGGACAGGAATGTTTCTTCTTATCTGGTGTAGTTACCTCGGCTACCCAAAATAAGCCTTCCATGTCGGGGTATCTAATAAACGGCAATCTGTTGTCTCCCGCAGTTCGATTAAGTAATATTATTTCATAAACTGCAGACAGTTTAAAGGATACCGAAGGCCCTGGTGTTTCTGAAACCATGAATTTGTTAGGGGAAAATGTCCTTCACGCCCTGCCATATGTTGTCGATGCACTCAGAGGTCCAGCTACGGGTTGAATCTGTTATTCTCGAAATGAATTCAGCCGTATAGGTTAATGCGTTAAGTATCGATCGTTATATGGATGCTATCACTGCGTAAAGGAAAACAAGTAGAACCCAAAGAAGCAGCACTGGCCATTTAAGTGGAAAACCTGCGGTCAGCAAAATATGTACGTCATACCATTCGCGCGGGCTGAAGGTATTAATGCCGGGAAAATCGGAGTAGTAGCCTAATGTCTCAATTGATCGCTCGATCATATACAGAATGAAAAACAGTGTCGTTCCCACAAATAGATAAGCGGTGATAGGGAAGAGAATAACAGGCAACAAATTTTTCTTTTTTTGATCGTTCACTGGAGATTTTCCTTAGCAAAACAGATTTTAGGATCGATTTTTTTTGTGCTTTTACAAACGTTGTATATCAATCCTGGCATTGTACTTTTTGGTAAAGTACTATTTTCTAGGGTAAATGTAGGCTAGGTGAATATAGTAATAGGTTATCTATCGGGTACGATGTGACTTGTGAATAAACAGTACTTGACAGTACGATTTCCTCATTGACTCGTATTGGGGCATCTCCTATGCTGAGACTAAGTTAACAGATACCGAGGCGAACGATTTACATAGGGTGGGGCGGTGAAATGAAGATAAAGCACATATCGGGCGTAGAGTTAACGGTTCCTGAACAGATACTGGAAATATGGGATGGACACGAATGTGGCAATAATGATGAAGAATGGGATGCCGACGAGTATTTAATTGAAGCGATTCAGGCGTGTCTCTACAGTGTTCCTCCAAACCAGTTTATTGATAAAGAATTAGCAATATTCTATCGTGATTTTCAAACTGCCAGCTATCCTGATGGGATCGATGAAGAATTCAGCTTCGAAGTAGCAGGAATTAACCACATTATCCTTATTTTTGGTCCCATAGAAGATGGGCAAGCCTACGTTACTATATTGGGCTATCGTGGTATTGTATCCACATTGTCTATTGACACACCTGGCAGAAAGATAGATTTAACATTGCCTGAAGATACAGTATCAAGAAAAGCGTGTTGCAACTAGTTGCCACGTTCAATCAGCCTCGTTTTTTGGAAGCCTCAGATTATGCCTTAGCTTGACAATACAATTATGTGCTTGATACAATCATGTCGCTGAAATAATTCTTAGCGCGGCCCCGTGGTGTAGCGGTCTAACATATCGGCCTGTCACGCCGAAGATCGTGGGTTCGAATCCCATCGGGGTCGCCAGCAATACTTTTTGCGTGACAGTCGTAATTTAGCTTGAAAAAGGGTACTAACTCCGGTTGCGGTTTAACAGCCGCAACTTTTTTATCATCAACTAATATTTCTTCAAAAATTATCCTTGCTATCTTATTACGTTCCTCTTGATTAGCACATTGCCAAGCTTCTGCAACATTTGTTAGTAATTCAGCGACTCTCTCTAATTCGGATAAGTCATCCTTTTCATAGGACAATAATTGGAGTTCATTTTTGATGGAATTATGTTCCGCTAAATATTCTCTTTTGCTTATATGACCCCATGTATAAAGTTCCTTTGTTCTCTGCAATTTAGATTCAAGTATCTTTTTTCTGTTTCTTATATTATCGTGTGTATCGATTACTTTCTTTTGGTCGAACAGGATTTGATCCTGGTAATTCTGTGGAACAACGAATTCATTCAGGTAATTATGTAGTTGTTTTTCATAGTTACAAAGGAATGTCCCTTGACAATGACAGCCAAACCCTAGAGCTCTCCCAGCACAGTAGGTACGTATCTCACCTTTCGGATTTTTATGCATTCTTATTGAAGAACCGCATATGTTGCTTCTAAGTAATGTGGATAAGCTATAGGTGTTTGCTTTGGCGTTTATGGTATTTTTCTTATGATTTCTTCTGTGTCGCATTTCTTGCACAGCGTCAAAGAGGCCTGGTTCAATAAATGGCTTGTGTTTTGCTTTAATCCATGTACCGTTTCCGTTTGGCAATTCGCCAATATAGAAGCGATTTTTAACTATCCCGGCCACAGTATCTTTACTGAAAGGGCGATTACCCATATTACCGGCGGTACGGTATCCTCTTAAATTAAGCGCTTGCGCAATCTCCCGGTATGATTCCCCTTGTGCTGCCAATTTAAACGCCAGAATAAGACCTGGGTACGTCTCAGGGTGTGGTACAGGCACACTGTCTTCCCCTTTCGATGCACCAAATGGTAATAAACCGCAATACAGTCCTTGTGCTTTTCGTTCAGCCCATCCTTTTTTCGTTTCCTGGCTAAGGTTGTCGGAATAGAACTGTGCCATTGCACCAATCATTGAAAAAGCAAACGTCCCCCATGGCTGAGAAAAATCAAATTGCTCATTTATAGAAATAAAGGTGACCTGGGCCTTTGATAGCTTTTCAAAATTTTCTAAGGTAATCTTTAAATTCCGAGAAAATCGATCGATCTTGTGCACAACCAGCACATCGAATTTTCCTGCCATTGCATCGGCGATCATTTGCTTGAACATGGGGCGCTTATTAACATCCTCTGTCCTAGCACTTTTTCCCTCTTCGATATATTCATGTTTCGCGATCCATCCTCGCCCTTTGCAGAAATCTACAAAAGCTCTCCTCTGTGCATCTATACTGTAGCCCTTTAATTGTTCTTCATCGCTAACCCTGGCGTACAATGCGGCTTTCATTTTCTTCACCTCGTAATTTTCATATCTCAAATTTTATCCAATCATATATATAAATCAAGAAAAAACGAACGATTTCCGTAAACAATAGCTATGGTTAGCAATTATTGTCTAATAATTCAGGAATTGATATTCAATTCCTTATAGGGCGGCTGTCGACTAAGCGTGGTTATTAGCTCTACCTTTGTTCTACCTCTCTAGAACATGCCTCTCCATTTCTCTGTTAGGAAAATGAGAGGGGCAATCGTTAGCCATTAGAATACCTCTCTTTAGCTTTGATCTGTCGTTCTATGATCCACTTGTGCTCTTCCTCGAAGCAAGGTTCTTCCAATTCCTCTACCGGAATACCCCACGCTTAAGCTAAAAGCTCTTTAGGTACATTATCTGCAGGGTGCATCATATCAAAGGCCCAAGGATTATTTGGGTTCCAGGGTTTTTTACTTGGACGCCAACCTATTTCCTCACTCATTGCTTACCTCCTACTACATGCTTTGATTCAACGATCTTGGGCCGCTAATTATAACGCCCTCTTCATATAGTTACAATAATCTTATAATTATATAGTCGGCCTTTTAAAATTATTGGATGGCAATTGTGGGATATCGGTTCATCACAAATACGAGTGGAGCCTATCTCATACAAGAAGTATATAAAACATTGGCTGTGGTAGTGTTTAACAGATTGTCGTCTTTATATATCACTATTACAGCGCTCAAAAAGGGGAGTGGACTAGGCTGTATTCAAATGTTTGCTAAAATAGGCTGTGCCAAAAGGATTTCCTTATTGTAATCATTAAATTTAGAGCATAAAAGAGTATTGCTGACGATACCTCGTAGGTTTATAATTGAGCAGATTCGGATAATAGGAGATCATGATGGTCAAACAGGTTGTAATAGAAAATCCGATTCTAAACTCCCCCTATACGGAACCCAACCGACACTTTCGCTTTTCCGATGAAGGCATTACCAATGATATCGTTGAAGAAAGACGAATCAGCTCCTACTTCATCCCCATAGCAAAACCCAAGAAAAAAGGAAAAGAGCAACAGTTAGCCTTCGATACTGAATGGACGAGGGATCGAATTGAAGAAAACGAATTTATTAATCGCGTTCGGGCTAGAGTGTCACTCTGGCGCAAGGGGGGATATGAAGGAATCACAAAAACAACACGACGACTCCTTGAATACTGGACGAATCCAGAGCGCGAGCGTAAGCTGTTTTTTTGCCAGATTGAAGCCCTGGAGACGGCAATATATGTTACAGAGGTAGCTAAAAAATACGGCGATTCCTGGATTGAGAATGAGCTGCGTCGAGCAAATGAAGACGCTAACCCTGAACTCTTCCGTATCGCCTTCAAAATGGCTACAGGCAGTGGAAAAACTGTGGTTATGGCCATGCTCATCACCTGGCACGTGTTAAATAAAGTGGCTAATTCACAGGATGCTCGATTTTCCGATACATTCTTAATAGTTACCCCTGGGATTACAATTCGTGATCGTCTTCGTGTTCTATTGCCCAATGATCCGCAAAACTATTATAGAGAGCGAGATATTTTACGACCTGAATGGATGGATGAACTTGGCAAGGCCAAAATAATCATTACGAACTTTCATGCATTTAAGCAGCGCGAATTAGTCAATGCGGGCAGGCTCACCAAAAGCATTCTAAGCAAGGGAGAAGCGAGTGCATTAGCTGAGACCCCGGACCAGATGGTTCGCCGTGTTTGCCG
>Ga0180433_10010938_pt1 | contig 10833 bp, 6 predicted proteins | sample SS_ome_8_FD_132980 | JGI IMG/M metagenome (GOLD analysis project Ga0180433, IMG submission 132980) | Hypersaline lake sediment archaeal communities from the Salton Sea, California, USA - SS_1_D_1 metaG | ecosystem: Environmental > Aquatic > Non-marine Saline and Alkaline > Hypersaline > Sediment...
ATGGCGAAAAAGAAGCCATACCAGCGGATTACAAACGGGCCGATTGAAAAAATTACCGGGCTTATACCTTCCAGATACAATGCTCTCACCTACACAGTATTTTAAGTTTTCTTTTCTTACGCCGCTGATCGTAATCGACAGGTTTGCTTTTGTCAATTTTCTATGATTACCATAAAAATTATATTGCATTATTAATATATTATGATATAATCATGGATGATGATCTTAAAACCACGTAAGGAGTTGGATGATATGCCCAATAAAATAATAATCGTCGGTGGAGTTGCCGGCGGCGCGTCGACAGCGGCCAGGCTTCGCCGTTTAAGCGAAGATGATGAAATAATCTTGCTGGAGCGTGGAGATTATATTTCTTACGCCAATTGTGGTCTTCCTTACTATATCGGTGGGACGATCGAAGAGCGGGACAATTTATTTGTCATGACCCCGGAGAAGTTTAAAGCCTGGCTTAATGTTGATATCCGGACAAAAACTGAAGCTGTAGCGATCGATCGCGACCATAAGCAGGTAACCATAATCAATCACCTGACAGGTGATAAATATATTGAGAGTTATGACTACCTGGTCCTCTCCCCGGGGGCTGAACCGCTCCGTCCTCCACTGCCAGGAATTGACAGCGAGGGCATCTTCAGTTTACGGACCGTCAGTGACACCGACCGAATTTATAGCTACATGCAAAATCATTGTCCGAAAAATGCCGTAGTTGTCGGAGCCGGTTACATTGGCCTGGAAATGGCCGAGAATCTGCATCACCGGGGCATGAATGTTACTATCGTCGAACTGGCACCCCAGGTCTTACCACCGATTGATCAGGATATGGCAACTTTGGTCCAGCAGTATTTAACTGCTTTGAATATCAGGTTAAAGCTGGGCAACGGGGTCAAGCAATTTAAGCAAAAAGCTGCCGGTCTGATTGAGGTGGAGCTTAACGATGGGGATAAGCTTGAAGCAGATCTGGTTATCCTTTCTATCGGGGTTAAACCGGAAGTTAAACTGGCCGCGGATTGCGGCTTGGAGATTTCAAGGGGAATTATCGTCAACAAGCGGATGCAGACCAGCGATTCATCGATCTATGCACTTGGTGATGCTGTTGAGGTAACCCATCTCGTTACCGGAAAAGCAGCAGTTATTCCCCTGGCCGGCCCAGCCAATAAACAGGGCCGCATTGTTGCCAATAATATTTCCGGTAAAGATGACATTTACAAGGGAACCCAGGGCACTTCGGTTCTTAAGCTGTTCGATATGACTATAGCAACTACTGGCGCCAACGAGCGGATTTTACAGGAAGCCGGGATCACTTACCACAGCATCATTGTTCATCCCAATAATCATGCCACCTATTATCCCGGGGCGACACCGGTTTCCCTAAAATTACTTTTTGATCAGGATGGTTTAATTTTAGGCGCACAAGCTGTTGGTTATGAAGGGGTTGAAAAACGCATTGATGTCATCGCCACAGCACTGCGGCTGAAAGGTACAGTCCAGGACTTAACAGAACTTGAACTTGCCTATGCCCCACCTTTTTCTTCCGCAAAAGATCCGGTAAACATGGCCGGTTTTGTTGCTTCAAACTATTTATCCGGAGATTACGAAACTATTGAAGCGGCTGAACTGATGAATACACTGAAACCGGATCAGCAGCTTTTAGACATTCGTGAACCCGAAGAAACTGAGCTCGGACTGATCAAAAGTGCCATTCATATCCCCCTTGGCGAACTGCGTGCCAGACTGAATGAACTTGATCGCAACAAAGAAATTCTCACTTTTTGCAGTGTTGGTCTACGTTCATACTTGGCCTTACGAATCTTAAAATTAAACGAGTTTAAAAGGGTGCGCAACCTTAATGGTGGCTACCGGATGTATTCCGCTTTAAAAGCTTCTGAAAAAAACAGTCAATGCATAGGAGATGAAAACCGATTGTCCAGAGATGAACAGCTGATCACAACCGCATCTGCCAGTATCAATCCCACCGAAACAGTAAAACTTGATCTCTGTGGTTTACAATGCCCGGGTCCAATTATGCAGGTATTCCGCAAGATGAATGAAATCCCTGAAGGAGCGGTTCTGGAAGTTTGTGCCACTGATCCGGGTTTCTCATCTGATATTGACTCATGGTGTCAGCGAACTGGGAATACTCTTTTAAACAAAGGACACGATGGTAAGGGATTCACCGCTCTGATTCGTAAAGGTAATGGCCTCGTTTCGAAAAGCCAGGTAACCACAGCAGTAGCTGAAATTAGTGAAAACGTAGAAAATGATAAGACCATCGTTGTTTTCAGCGGAGACTTAGATCGGGCCTTAGCCGCATTGATTATTGCCAACGGCGCTGCTTCAATGGGCCGGAAAGTAACTCTCTTCTTCACTTTCTGGGGCTTAAATATCCTCAGAAAAAATGAAAACATCAAGGTCAAAAAATCTTTCATGGATGGTATGTTCGGCCGGATGATGCCTCGGGGCAGTACCAAACTAGGCCTATCGCGCATGAATATGGCCGGTATGGGACCAAAAATGATCCGCATGGTGATGAAAAACAAAAATGTCGACTCACTGGAAATACTGCTTCAGGAAGCATTGAAATCGGGAGTACGCCTGGTTGCCTGCCAAATGTCAATGGACATCATGGGGATTAGCGCTGCCGAGTTGATTGAAGGGGTCGATTTGGCCGGGGTAGCTTCATACTTGGACGCTGCCGAAAGCGCCGATGTCAACCTCTTTATTTAATCCCTGGCCGGGTTTAGCTTACAGCAGTGTTTGCTCATACTGACCAACCATAAAAAGCATCCATGCCGGGCGCACCTATAAAGCAGGACCTGTCCAGAAAGACAGGTCCTGCTTATGATGGTTGACTTAATGAAAAAGGGATCACCTAAATGGATTGATTATTCTTCGTTTTCATCATCCTGTTCGGCTGCTTCAACATCTTCAGGTACATTATCCTGGTAAGTGTTGTCATCAGGATCGTTCACATCGATCACAACATCGCCAATCCCGACAAAGGCGCCACCAATCTGAGCGCTGTTGGCTGTAAAATCATTTCCGGATAGGATAGCCTTTGATTCTTCAAAAGCCACCAGACCACCGCCAAATTCAAAAGCGATATTGCCGGAAAAGACGCTGTTGATTATTTCTGCCACAGACTTAACAACCAGTAATATCCCCCCACCTGAACCGGTATCGGCAGTATTCTCCAGGATGTAACAACGTTCCATCGAAAGTTCGGATTCCAGCGCAATTAGTCCGCCCCCGGTGTTTGCCAGGTTGCCGGCGATAGTAGTATCTAAAATCGTCGCTGTTGAGTTTTCGCCAATTACTAAGCCTCCACCGGCTCGGCCGGCAACATTACCGTCAATCATACTATTTAAAATGTTAACTGTTGAAGTGTTGATTGCTGCCACCCCTCCACCATCCTGCTGAACAAGATTGCCACTAATATTGTTCCGATCCAGCTCGGCCTTGGCATCACTGATATAAATGCCTCCACCTCCGGCGAATACGGCATTTTCGGCAATCAGGTTATCTGTAATTAGGGCGTCAGAGCCTTCCACAACGGCAATTCCACCGCCGTTATCATCAGTGAAGTTCCTGCTAATTACATTGTTACTGATCGTTGGAGTGGATCCTTCGGCTACCGCAATACCACCGCCATTGTTGTCTGCAGAGTTACGTGACAATTCATTGCCGTTTACCGTTGACGCAGAATCAAAAAGGGCAATCCCACCGCCATACCAGATCGCAGAATTTTGGGTCAAAGTATTTTCTTCAATTAGTGGTTCGGCAAACCAGACAGCAATACCGCCACCACTAGTTGCACTGTTGCCTTCAAAAGTGTTTGTCTTCACCAGGGCTAGCGATTCTAAATCAACAAGAATAGCCCCGCCTAAATAATCAGCCCGGTTGTTGGCAAAAGAATTGTTTTCAATCACAGGATTGGACTGCCAAACAGCAATACCACCTCCACTGAAGGCGATATTATTATTAATAGTATTTCCGCTGATAGTCGGGTTGGAATTATCCTGAACAGCAATTCCCCCACCGTCAAGATCAGCCTGGTTGTTTCTGATCACATTGTTGGTAATAGTCGGCGAACTACCGCCGGTAATGAGAATTCCACCACCGTAAAAACCATCGTTAGTAGTTTCTTCATCCTTGTAGATCTGGGTTATCGTGAGCCGCGTACCCACTCCCCCGGTGATCGTAAAGCCTTTTAAAACAGCTTTTGCGCTTTCTCCATTTTGAAATGTAACAACAGAGCCTCTACGGCGGCCGTCAATGACCGTTGCAGCGACAATTTCAGGATCACCAGGGTCAGTACTGCGTAGGGTAATATTTTTGCCCAAAAAATCAATTCGCTCATAATAGACCCCGGGAGCAACAACAACTACCGCTCCATCACTGGCAGCATCAATAGCCGCTTGGATTGTGGGATATTTTTCTGGCACAGCATACCTGGATCCAGCAAACTGATTGATCCCTAAAAAGACCAGGGCAGCGATGATTGCCAATCCGATTACAACAAAAACAAATTTAAGAATACGGCTTTTTTTCCCGTTTTTTTCAGACATTTAAAAGATCATCCTTTCTTAAAAACAATAGAGAACTAGACAATTATCGTTTATTCAGTAAAAATATCAGTGGGCACATTGCCTATGTATCGGTTTAAGTCCGGTTCAGATACTTCAAGTTTTGAATCGGCAGAAAGCCAGATTGCTCCTCCGCCACCAGTATCTGAAGCTGTATTATTTTCAAAACTGTTGTTCGTAAATAATGGGGTGGAGTCGTAGAGAGCGACCGCACCACCTAAATCATCTGATTGATTTTCAGTAAATTGATTGCTGTCCATTGTCAGAGAAGAACCGGCCAAGTAGAGGGCTCCCCCGGCTCTCCGGGCAAAATTCTCACTAAAAATATTATTAGCGATAGTGTAATCAGGATTATTGATAAAAACAATGATCATGCCCCCACCATTTTCAGCTGCATTTCCATTAATCGTATTATTTTCAATAGTAGGCTCTGATTCCTCGATAAAAAAACCGCCGCCGTTAACTTCGGCCCGGTTGCCGGCGATAGTATTGCCGGCAATAACCGGTTTCGAATTGAGGGTAATAAAAATTGCTCCCCCCAGACGGGCGGCAACATTATCAGCGATAATATTATTATTAATCACCGGTTCGGCATTTGAATAGATCGCGATGCCACTACCCATTTCCGCATAATTCCCAGCGATATTATTGTCTTCAAGCCGGGGAGAAGATTCTTCAATAAAAATCCCGCCGCCGACATAAGCGGAATTACCGATAATAAAATTTTCCCTGATAGTCGGGCTAGAATCAACAATAAATAGACCTGCTCCAAATTCAGCTGTATTATCTTCGATGACACATTTTTCAATAATTGGAGCGCTGCCACCGGAAATGAGGATCCCTCCGCCCCTGGTAATTGTAAAACCGGCAAGCATAGTACTATCGCCTTCCCCACTGCGAAAAGAAACGACAGGGCCACGGCCATTACCATCAATCACTGTCGCCTCCACGACAGCTGGGTCATCGGGATCTGTGCTGCGTAAGATGATATTTTTTCCCTGAAAATCAAGGTTTTCACGGTAGACCCCGGTTTGAACGATTATTTCAGCGCCATCTTCCGCAGCATCAATTGCTTCCTGGATAGTTGCATACTGATCCGGAACGGTAGCGCCTGAAGTGCGCAGATTCGTCAGGCCAAAAAACGCTGCCGCTGCTACAGCAATCAGGATCAATCCGCTGATTAGAAATTTCAGCCCGAAAGAGCTTTTTTGCTTTTCAGTCTTCTCCTTTTTTGGTTTAACTATTTGCTCAGAACTACCGGCATTTGCTTTTGCAGAAGATCCTTCTTCCTCAGCAACACCGGTAGAAGACTCTTTTGTTTCGTTTTCTCCGCAATATGGGCAAAAATCATATTCATCAGAATTATAGCTCATGCCGCAAATCTTGCATTCAACCATTTTACTACCCCTCTCGAATACTTTGATATCCTCAATAATATAATGGTTACAACACTGATATTTCTAATCGTGATCAACCGCTCAACCATCTTAACACAACCGGGGCGATCAGAACAAGTCAATAAAAACCGTAATCACATTCCGGCAAAAAGCCTGCGGGGAAAGATTAGCTTGAACCGCTGCTTAAAATATTAACCCAATAATTATTTGGAGCTAACTGAAACTATTAGCGGACGATATTCTCCCTCGCAATAGGTAAAAACTATATCTTCTCCATCTTTAATCTCATCAAGCGAAACATCTTCGCCTAAAGCAAAAGCCTGGAAGTATTCAATTTCAATGGACTGGCCGTCTATGCTGCCCATGAAAGTACCGTGCATCAAATCGCCTTCCTGCGGCTGGTCAACTGCATTGATTGATTCGATAATCGCCTGCAGTCCACTCTCTCTAAAGGTAAAAGCGACCAGATCACCTTCTTCCAATTCGTCAATGCTTACTCCGGGATCAAGTATAAAAGCCCGATTGATCTTGATTTCAACCGATTGAGCATCAATCAGACCAACCAGCTGCCCTTCACCAACCAGGACAGTTCCTTCCTCAGCGGCAGGACTTTTTAGCGGTTCGATTGAAAGCAGAAAGTTGCCTTCCTGCTTAGTTTGGTAGCAGAACTTTACCTTAAGCCCGGTTTCCAGCTCATCAACCACTACTTCATCAGCCAGCCTAAATACTTTAATCTCCTCTTCTATCTCGATTTCAACTGAGTTATTGTCGATCATTCCGATATAGTTACCTTCAGCTTCAAAAATTTCCGGTTCTTCTTCCACCAGTATAATTGAAAGCAAAAGTGGTCGATTGTCAGAGTTTCCAGCACTGCTTTCCCGGTAAGTGATGGCCACTTTTGCACCATCGGGAATTGTTTCGATCTTAAGTCCTTCGCTCAATCTGAATGATAATAGTTTACTGTTGATTTCAATTTCCACCGATTGACTGTCGATCAGACCTTTAAAAACTCCTTCTGCCTGCAGAATCATTTTTTCTTCTAAGTCCGGAACCACTTCAGAAGAATGGCATCCAAAGCAGAAAAATGCAATCAAGCAAAAGGATATGATAAAAACTATGGGCATTGTTGCTTTTATCTTCATCATCAGTCCCCCTGATCATTTATTAAGTAAAGACCTCCGGGCATAAAATAAGTTCCCGACACCAATGCCTACCTGAAACTGCCTCCGCCGCCACCAAAACCGCCGCCGCCACCTCCGGAAAAACCTCCTCCAAAACCTCCCCCGGAAGAAAAGCCGCCTGAAGATCTGGTGCTTGACGTCGATGAAGCTTCTGCAATGGTGGCAGATGCAGTCCGCGCAGCACCATCCATAGTACGATTAAGTGAACTGGTTAGCCGATTCATGTTATTTAGAATGATCACTGTCTGTGCTGCATCAAATGCCGACCAGCTGGTTTCCCTGAATGTTGGCTCCTGCTCCATCCTGGGGAAAACCAAGGCCAGCTGATCGATAACCTGCTTGGCCACACCAAGGACTACAGCATAAACCAGGTAATGTTCCCATACAATCAATGACGGAACAGTCGATTGATCCAGCTTCGAAAAATGCAGTAGAAATTTTCTAAAAGCATTCCATTTAGCCAGTTGATCAGCACCATATTTCGTATAATACAGCTTAGGCGATCCGAAGAATATAATAAGGGCCGCCAGGAATAGTGCTGCTCCCAAAATAAACAGGTTCCACCAGACTATCACCAGGATGGCCCCGACCATCAACACCAGGATTGGTAGACAGCCCCAGCCCAGTGAAGAGTTCTTCTCAAAAAATTTCTGTTTCGCACTTTCTTTAAGCACAGCCTGTTTCCAGCTATGATGAAACTTTTGGAATTCACGCGCTCTACTTTTCGCAAAATCCTGAATCTGGCTGAACGTAATCTCATTTTTACGGTCGTTGTTAGTTTTTTCCGCTTCCTCACAATAATGGTCACATATTTTACCAAATAAGAAATCCAAAACTAGCTGATCAATTGGCTTTCTGGGCAGATCATTGTTTAGTTCAACCAGTCTAAAATCATCTTCTTTCAGTTTTTTGTGATCAGCTGCAAATTGAACCACATCAATCTGCAATAATTTGCGCCGAGCCAAATCAAGAATGCCGGCTGATAAAAATGAATTTTTAATCCGTTTTCGATGCCAGAGAAATCCAGCTACTTCCGGCGGATATTCACCAGGCAGCTCACGATAGTAATCACCCCTGAAAACCTCACCGCGGTTGGCTGACCTGCGCCATAAGAAAAATAAAATCAGGCCAACCGGAACTATTAGGAGCAGAGACAACCAAGGCTGATATTTGTTGGCAAAGCGACTGAGGTTAGCCTGCGCTGCCCATTGCTTCTCTTCTCTCAAAATAGAGGGTAGAGCGTCTGCTCCGCTAGTTCTCTCCGCATCGGGAACCAATCGGTTCGGAAATACTACCCTTCCTTCGAGATATGTTCCGGCCGGTAAAGGAGCAACAAAAAAGCTGACTGCTTCAGGACTCTCAATCACTACTTCACCATGACCAGGACCATGCCCCCAGACCAAAACCTCTCCTTCCTCAGCTCCGGGCGGCAGTTTCAAAATTACTTTAGCCAGCCCTGATGAAAACTCCCACTCATCACCAATGAATTTATAGTAAAGCTCAGCCACATCATTGTGAACTACTACAGCATCTCTGGCAATATATTCCAGAGTAAAGGTCCGCTGCTCATCTAAGGCATCAAAGCTCCAGTCGATCATAAAATAATCTTCTCCGAAAACCCTTATTGAATAAGTCCCGGGATCTATGGTCGGATACTGATCGACCAGGGTATAATATTGCGCCCCTTCACGGACAATAATTTCACTGAAGGTGTTTATTTCATTAAAATATATTTTTTGATCTGCACCTTTAAACTGGCCATGAAAATTGATCGTCCTGTGTTCTGTAACTTTAAGGTCACCGTTTGGCAACACTGCAGCGTTAATTTCCACTGCGTAAATTTCCAAGGAACGTGCCTCAGCTGGATTAAGTTTGATTATTGCCAGCAGGATCAAGATTGCTAGTACCTGAAAACATATTTTCGTAAATTTCAACTTTGATTCACTCCCCTGGCCGTTCTTGATCCTTAATGACGATTATAAACTTTTCGCTAAAACAATTATAACAAAAAAGCTTAGCTGAAGCTGCCTGATTAAGATCATCGGTCAATAATTGATGGTTGTCATTTTCTCGAAAAGGATTTTTACCCTACCAAGAGAATTAAACCAGGCAGGAGGAACAAATGACAGAAAAAATTAAGATCGGCGTTAGTTCATGCCTGCTTGGCAATCCTGTTCGATACGATGGCGGCCATAAGCATAATCGCTACATAACAGACATTCTCGGTCAACATTTTGCTTTCACCCCGGTTTGTCCGGAGGTTGAATGCGGCCTTCCGGTGCCCCGCGAAACTATGCGGCTGGTGGGGAATTCTGATCGTCTTCGGCTAATTACCAGTAAAACCGGTATTGATCACACTGACAAGATGCATTCTTTTTGTGAAACCAAGGTTGAGGAACTGCGAATAAAAGGCTTATGCGGGTTTCTCTTTAAAAAAGATTCTCCCAGTTCAGGCCTGTACAGGGTTAAAGTGTACGGCAATAAGGGACAGGCACAAAAAAATGGACGCGGTTTGTTTGCCGCTGCTTTTGTCAAAGCTTTTCCCCTGCTGCCAGTCGAAGAAGAAGGCAGGCTTCAGGATGCTCCAATCCGCGAAAATTTTATCGAAAAAGTGTTTTGTTACCATCGCTGGATTGTTTTTACTGCTGATGCTCCTGATTATAAGAAGCTGATTGATTTTCATACCCGCCATAAATTGCAGTTGATGGCACACAGTCCCAAACACTTGTCCTTAATGGGGAAGTTAGTGGCAAACGGCAAAGCAATTGAACCCGGAAAACTTTTTGATAGCTACCTGACCCATCTCATGGAAGCTCTGTCTTTAAAGGCAACCGTTAAGAAAAATGTCAATGTTCTCTTTCACATTATCGGTTATTTTAAAAAGCTGAACAGTTCTGACGAACAGGCAGAACTAATCGAGTTAATCGAAAGTTATGCCGGCCATCTAGCGCCCCTGATCGTTCCACTCACCCTGATTAGTCATTATGTCCGAAAATATGACCTACTCTACCTGGCCGGGCAGACTTATCTGGAACCTCACCCCGCGGAACTTATGCTGCGTAACCATGTTTAATCAATTTTCTCCTCATCAAAACCATGCCGGCTTTCGAATTTTTAGCAAGCAACTTTAATTTATGGTATTATTCAGTTTAGTAATAGCAAATATCAACAAACGACAGGAGCGCTGACAGCTTGACAACTGCAGAGCAATCGTTGCCGGAAAAGTTGTTGCGGGCCGGTGATTTTAAAAAAATGCTAATAGGGGCCAGCATCTTCTTTAACCGGGAAAAAGAGAGAATAAACGCTCTTAATGTCTTTCCGGTACCAGACGGTGACACCGGGACAAATATGAGCATGACCCTGCAATCGGCTGTCGAGGGTTCTCTCGCCTATAGTGGAGATTCAATTGGAGAACTCTCGGAGGTAGTAGCCCAAAAAGCATTGATGGGTGCCAGGGGTAACTCGGGAGTAATATTGTCCCAGATTTTACGTGGAATTGCCCGCGGCATGCAAAAAAAAGACTATATAAACCCTGGAGATCTAAGCAAAGCATTTCAGTATGGGGTAGTCTATGCCTATAAAGCTGTATCCAAGCCGGTAGAAGGGACCATCCTAACCGTGGCGCGGGAAATGGCCCGCGCGATTAGAGCAACGGCG
>Ga0180433_10010939_pt1 | contig 10833 bp, 14 predicted proteins | sample SS_ome_8_FD_132980 | JGI IMG/M metagenome (GOLD analysis project Ga0180433, IMG submission 132980) | Hypersaline lake sediment archaeal communities from the Salton Sea, California, USA - SS_1_D_1 metaG | ecosystem: Environmental > Aquatic > Non-marine Saline and Alkaline > Hypersaline >...
CCTACTATAGGGATGAGAATCAGAAAACTCGAAGATGCAGGCGTGCTACACTTTCAAGCCGGGATCAATATCAAAGAAACCGAGTTATATCTCTCAAGATGCGATATATCTACGAGCAATCCAGAAAGAATTATAGAAATGGCTAGAAATTGTCCCTACATGATTAATGTATTTCGCCTTAGTGGAGAATGGAACATCAGTCTTCTTTTAGCCAGCCTAAAGCTCGAGGATTTAGACATCATTGTAAATAACCACTTCAGACACGATAAAGAAATCCATAAAATAAAAATGGAAATCATTACAGATATTGCTGAAAACTATATCATTCCCTTAAACATTCTCTTTGAAAATTGTAATTGTATAACAAAATGATTTTATATTTCTTATCTTAATTGTGGTGATAATAAATTACAATGAATGATGAAGATTGCACCAGCTTTGCGGGAATATGGAGAATTACTAAAAATCGAATTACTGATCGCATAACGATAAAAGGAAGCACTAAAAGTGAAATCATCAACGAAGTGATATCACATGATTCTAACGAAGGAATAATTAAACTATATAAACTAAATGAAGAAAATTTAGAAGCAATACCAGTAGAAAATATCATTGTACTAAATGAAATTCAATTGTTAATGGTCTAATTTGTTACTATTTCTATCTTAGAATTAACAAAGGTAATGCAAGTAAGATATATCCATGTTTGGATTAACGTCCTTAAAAATTTTTCTGAGTTCAGGAAAAGTACTCTCCATGCCTAAATACAAGAACGTGATTTTATCTTCTACGCAATCATCAATTTTTTTCAGAATAGTTTTAGCAAGAAATTGAGGCTTGATCTTTAAATTTAAAAAATCCCTGTTTTCAACGAGTTCTTTAGTATAAAGATCGATCCAGAATTTAAGAGAGTGCCCTCGGGGACAACTATAATCGTCTAAATCTTGGTACTCGTTTAAAAATTTCTTGATTTGTTCCTCTTTTTTAAGGATGACCTTAGAAAAATATTTTTTCGTGTGTTGGGCCATGTAAGTAGCATGGTATGGTATTTCATATTGTTTCAATAACTTAGCAAGAGGTGTTTCCTTAAATTTTTTAAGGTTTTCTTCTTCAACATCCACGATCGCAAAATTTACGGTTTTATATTTAAAGTATTCCAATAAAGCTTTTAAGTCATTAAAATGTGTTTCATGATCATCAATTTTTATTAAATACAATGATATTTGTTTGCCATTTAGGCTTGTTGATTGCTTTTCTTCTACTAATACCATATCCATCCCTTTTTTTTAATTTCTTATTTTAAAAATCGAAATGTTTTTATACTTAAAATAAATGTCGATCTTTTATAAAAATGTCGATTTTTTGTTATTATGTGACTAATATCACAAATAAGATTATCATTTTTGTCAGAAGAATTTACACAAAAAGATCGAGCATTATCCATTTTTTTTATTTATTAATGGATTATTGTAAAAGATAGATTAATAAACTCTAATCGTGATATATTAACTTAAATCACTTCTTCAAATATACATGAGGTAAAGAAATTGGACATTAAACCCTATGAAACTGCAAAAAAACAAGTTGATATTGTAGCAAAAATAATGGGCTTAGAATCAAATTTAATTGAAGCTTTAAAGAGAATCGAGCGAGCACTAATCGTTACTGTTCCCGTCATGATGGATGATGGTTCTTTAAAGATTTTTGAAGGGTATAGAGTGCATCATAATACCGTGCGCGGTCCAGGTAAAGGTGGTATTAGATATGCTCCAGATGTTAATCTCGACGAGGTTAGAGCTCTTGCAATGTGGATGACCTGGAAAACAGCCATACTTAATTTGCCTTTAGGGGGCGCTAAAGGAGGAGTATGTGTAAATCCGAAAGAACTCTCAAAAAGGGAAATTGAACGGCTTACGAGAAGATATACAACGGAAATAATCAATATCATTGGTCCTGATATCGATATTCCCGCACCAGACATGAATACGGACGGTCAAACCATGGCATGGGTGATGGATGCATATTCAATGCAGAAGGGTAGGACGATTCCGGGTGTTGTAACAGGAAAGCCCGTGGAAATAGGAGGATCTGTTGGTAGGAAAGGTGCTACGGGAACAGGCATGTTTTATGTGCTTGAAGAACTATGTAAAAAGAAGGAATTCGATTTAAAATCAATGAGCATCGTAATCCAAGGATTTGGAAAAGTAGGGAGTGTAATAGCAAAAAAAATATATGATTATGGCTGTAAAATCCTTGCGATTCAAGAACTTGAAGGCTCCATTTATTCTGATAAAGGATTGAATATCGATGCTCTATTAGAGTGGAAAGCACAAGGCAATCTCATTAAAGATTATAAAAATGATGGCGCAAAATCGATACAAAACGAGGATTTTTTTGGAATCAAATGCGATGTCATAATTCCTGCAGCAATGGAAAATCAAATAACTAAAGAAAACGCTGAAAAAATCGACTGTAAAATACTTTTAGAAGGAGCAAATGGCCCAACAACAACAGAGGCAGATAAGATATTAAACAAAAAAGGGATAATTGTGATCCCAGATGTGTTGGCTAATAGTGGGGGAGTATGCGTCTCTTACTTTGAGTACATTCAAGACATTCACGCGTATTACTGGAAATTAGATCGAATCTATAGAGAACTTAAAAACATTATTCTTGAAGCGTTTGAACAAATATATCAGATTTCCGTTGATAAAAAAGTCTCGCTTCGGACTGCCGCATATATTATTGCACTCACCCGGGTTGCGAAAGCTATTGAATTACGTGGTATCTTCCCCTAGAATTTATCTGAATTATTTTTCGGTATTATTTTTTTATCTTTTTAAATACTTCAATAAATTTATTTATCCATTTGACTTTCCTAGTTGAATGCCTTATTTTATTACTAATATATCACATAGTACTTTATTTATTACTTTTTTTGTTATTGAACCTGTATTGGCTTGTTTTAGTTTCGAGTGAGTCCCCTTTACACCCAAAACAACCAAATCAAACTTTTCTATTTCCACTACCCTCTCTATGTATTCCTCTGGATGTTCATATGTTATCAATCTAAATTTAGCTAGAGCAGATGCATCATTAAACTTCACTTTTACTCGATCGAGTATATTTTTTGCTTTTTTCTTCTCCTCTTCTTCAACATCACTGTACATCTGAAGAGCATAACCGGAACTATAAGCCACTTGCATTATCATATGATGCATTACTGAATGAAATACAATAACTTCAGAATTCAATATTTTTTGGAGTTGGATTACTCTTTCAATGGAACGATTTGAAATGTCTGATTCATCAATAGCCAATAATATCTTTTTATAAATATATATTCACCTCTTTATTTTTTTATAAATAATTGATTTCTTAGTTAATAATACAAAATCCTATATTCTTCAAACCCCAAGGTTTTTACGAGAGTATATGATAAATAATTTTTCAAACATACTTCACACCTAATTTCTATAATATCCTTTTGTTTAAAATAATTCCATGCAGACAAGCATAATCTTTTACCAATACCTCTATGTTGATATTGAGGTAAAACATTTATTCCTGATACTACTCCATATTCCTCTACATCGCCCTCAAATTCTAAAATAATGAATCCTACATCAATATCTTTAAAGGATGCGATAAAGATTGTTGCTCCATAATCTTTATAACTTCTATTTAATGCCTCTATAGTTATTTGTGAATATAGATCGTCTGATTTTAAAGTAGATTCTCTATGTATGAAGTATGTGCTTTCTATATCAATTTCTTTGGCTCTTCTTATTTTTATAGGTAATTTATACTTTTTTATTTTGCTTTTAAAATGATCTTCATAGTTCTTACTAATTAAACTGATTGGAAGTCTCATTAAAATATATGTATGAGGTAATTGATTTTGAATATAATTTCCAAAATAATTATAAGATTTCAACACAGACAGCTCCTCTACTTCTAATTAAAATTATATTAAAAAGAAACTTCAATATTACTGCCATTAACTAATTTATTTGCAACTTTAAATGCATAAGCATAATCAAAGATTCTAAGTCCTTTAGTTTTCGATGCTTCGTTAAGAATCAATGCCTCTGTTCTTGATTTTAACCGACCTAATGCTAAAGCGCCAATACCAAAAATTCCAGGAAATATTTTTATGTCATTATCTTTGGGTTTTAAACCCGAAACACCATATGGTGGAACTAAATTGATATCAACTATTATCTTTTTACCATTAAGTTTACTCATTATATTACTTGACAAAATTTCTACACCTGCAGCAGCTAATACCCAAATTATTGTTGCATCTTTTATGATATCATATTTTTCCTCATCCGTAATCGCAAATTTCCCTTTTATTTTAGAATCTCGCGTTCCTGCTTTTAAGGTTAACTCTTTAGCAAGTTTTTCTATGAAGTTCTCGTTTGACTTGTCCCAGGTTTCAATTATAGATACTTCACACCCAATTTTTGCTGCTAAAATCGAGGCGATTTGACCAACAGGACCTGCTCCTAGTATAACTACTTTTTCTCCAGAGGATATATTAATACCATGCTTCGAGGCAATTTCAATAGTTTTAGCCACTATTGAAGAGGCTGTAGTATGAGAACCTCTGGGATCGATTATTACAGGGCATTCAAAAGGAGGAACTAAAGACTCTATTACTTTTTCCGCTATTTTATTTCCCTCCTCGACATTAGATCCTCCTATAAAGAAGGAAGTTGGAGAGTTTGGCTTTCTAGAGAATATTGCATCTTGAACTAATTTTGGGATTTTTTCAACAGTTGCCTTACTAATAGGTATGACTACATCATAACCAGCATCATAAGCCATATTGATGTCAAACGGGGAAGCATTATCATCGGTGTCAAAAAAATAACAAATTTTATCTGACGTTTCCTTCTTCTTAATTTTTATCGGCGTTAAATCCAGTATTGATTTTCCGATAAGATTATCAAGTTGCTCTGAATCAGAATTATTTGTCATTTTTATTGTTCTTTTTATCTTATGTTTTTCCAATTCCAAACCCAATTCCTCTGCTAAAAGAGTAATCCCATTAAAGTGGCGAGAATCTAGGATAAATAGTGCTGTGATTTTTTTTTCAGAAAATGTCTGTGTAATTTTGAGAATCTTCATCATCATCCATGCCTCTCTTATTTTAAACCTTATTTCATTTTCTTGCTCTTCATACTCTGCTTGTAAATATTCCTTCCATAAAACCAATCTTTCAAAACCATAGTCTTTCTTTGAGAGATCTGGATTTCTTTCTAGAACATCTTTAATTTTATTTGATAATTTTGTGATCAGGCTTTTTGTCTCGTCTAAGCTAGATGATAAATATGCCTCGGCATTTTCCGAAATGTCTACCATTTGATAATTAATTCCATTATTCTTAAATAATACTTCTAAAGGATCGTCGTGTGAAATTGTATCTTCCCAGCGACTTCCTTTTTCTTCTATGGCAAAATCTGGTTTATACTTCTTGATAAATCCTTCAATTACGTGAAGATATTCCCTTGAGATCAGATTTAGATTCCATACTAAATCATGTTTTTCTTTAGGTGTCCCTTCAAACCACCATTCAATCGGGAATTCGCTTTCTATTGCTATTATTTTTAATTTCTTTTCTTTTAAAGGTTCTAATTCTAAAACCTCCATTTTACATACACCTCATTTTTTTTCCTTTTTTTCCAATATTATTTTTTTTAGTCAATTACCAAGATAATGTAAGTAAAAGATATCAATATTTATATTGACCTCCTTTAAGATTTTCATTATCTCAGAAAAATTATTTTCCCAACCAAAATGAATAATGATAATTTCGTCTTTTTTAATATTTTCAATCCTTTTAAGAATGGTTTCTGCTATATACTGGGATTTAATTTTAAAATTAAAAAAATATAAGTATTCTTTACGCTGTTCTAGGTATAGATTCACTCTAGATTTAAGATCATATCCTTTTCTACAATTCTTATTTTCCAGGCTCTCATATTCATGTACGCACTCGTTTAATTGAAAATTTTTTTCATAGTCAATTTTCTTAAAATAATTTTTTGTGCGATGAGGGATATAGATAGGAACAGTAGGAATATTTAATTCTATTAAAAGTTTTGATAAACGAGGAACCATAAATTCCTCAAAATTTGCATCGCCATTATCGATAGTAGCAAATTCTACAGATTTGTATTTGAAGTAATCCATTAATTTTCTAAATTCATTTAATTTCGTCATACACTTTTCTATGTTTAATAAAAATATTGTGATTTTGCTTTTCCTTATGGCCTCGTTTTCTAATATTTGCACGAATTTATCACCTTCCTTTTTCTATTCTATTCTATTCTATTCTATTCTTACGAAAGAAATAAGATTCTTAGTTTCCTCTTCTATCTCATCTTCTAACATTTCTATTAATACTAATAAGTATTCCCCGTTGAATGAATTTTTATCTTCTATACCTGAGTATGCTTCTAAATAACCTTCCAAAATTTCTCTTTTCTTCATTATTTCCGTTTCAAGATAACTTTCTGCCAATTCAGGGAAAATGTCTTGAATACTTAAATTATTTATTTCTCGTTTTAAAGTGGATTTTAGAACTTGCATATTTACTACACCTCCATTATTTTATTATAGGATATTTTAATTTTTCGTAATCGAAGTGCTCGCCTGTAATTCTAAGTTGAATGACCTTTTGTTTCGAATATCGTCATTCAATTACCGATCTTGAAAATGAAAATTATTCTTTCTAAAAAGCATTTGTTTCTAATTAATAGTTATATTAATAGACTATTTAAATCTTTGTATCAATATGGATCAGATTTTTGTATGAAAATAATAATGAGATGATCGTTATGAGAAATATTATAGAAATTTACTCCTAAAATGAGTTTCAAAGAAAAATAGAAAAAAAGCACAACATATATATGTCATTTTAATGTTGGTGATGAGTCCCACCAGAATGATCGCCACAACTCGGTCTGCCTAATGCTTCCAGCTTGCCTTGTAATAGCAACTCAATGTTCTTTTTTACGCTTCCCTGTACTCCTCTATAGAGATTTATGCCAACTTGTAAAAATCCTTGAAAAGGGCGTCCACCTATACTTCCAATTATCATATCTGTAACGTTTCTATCTCTCATGTTTAGGATGGGTTCCATATACGCAGAATGACCATTGTTCTTGAGGGCAAATTCGCTCGTGATTTTATTATCCTCGTGAATTTTGAATCCAACAAAATATTCATAATGTCCAAAATGAGCAGATATGTTATCAGATAATTCGGGTCCATTAGAAGGAATACCAATAATTTTAGTCATGTGTAATGTCAAGTAAATGTCAAGTAAACGAAATGTCAAGTAAACGAATATCAAGTAAACGAAATGTCAAGTAAATGTCAAGTAAACGTAATGTCAAGTAAACGAAACAGCTATTCTCGTCTTGGAACACATGGGCGAGCCGGCTATTTATCGTTTAAAAAAGCACTTGAGGCGCATCATCAGGGAAGTTGACCTTGATTTCGACGACGAATATCCTTACAACTTGGAGTTGATCGTTATTAACGTGTCTAAATATTTAGGACAAAAGGAGCTTCTCTGGTACCTGAATCGCCTCGAGCGCCTCGAAAGTGAAGTGCCGTCAATATTTTATTTATGTGGAGAAGGTATGGTTCTCGACGCCGTGATAAACGGGCTAAAGAGCGAAGACGAGGAGTTCTCCGAGCTTGCGTTCTTTTTCTTGGAAAAAATGGCAAAATTGCTGTCGTTTCACGCAAGGCTCACTGGAGAACCGTCGATAATTTGGAACGTCATTTACTTTTTTGAGCGTTTTTATGAAAAAGGCGAGAAAGAGTTTTTCTTCAGGGCGTTTTCGGGCTTCCTGAGAATCGAAAAAGAGAATTTCATCGGAGGTCTGGAAAAGTACATTCGCGAGACTCCCGTGCGGAAAGGAAATCGGCTCGAAGAAGGCGTAAGGGATTTTACTAAAACCATCGTCGAGACCATGAAGGAGCATTATGGCTACAAATTATGACGCTTCTCTACGAGCTTTTTTCGTCGAGTTTGCTAGGTTATGCGATTGGTTTGACGACAAGAGAAGCGTCAGGCATCTCGTCATCGAAAAATCGCCTCGATCTTGTATAAAAAAGAACGATTTTCTTGCATCGATCTCCTGTTTGCCGCTTTTCGTGCTCGCTACCAACGAAGTTATTCGCATCTTTTTTAACCCAAAAAAGATTCTCAATGTTCTACGCATGGAACCGATAGCGACAAATAGCGAGTTTGATCAGGAGCAGTTTCTCGTCCAGCTTGCTTGCCACGAATACGGGCACGTCCATTCATCGAGATTAGGCAGTCCTATCAAGCGTTTATCTAATGAAGCAATTGCCGATCTCGACAGACAATTGCGCGCGATTAATTACGGGCAGGTCGAGAAATTTTTAGAGGAATATTTTGCCAATTTCGTCGTGTTCGAGAAAATAAGCTCGGAGCCCCCTAAAGAGACCTTGTATGTTAACTTGTTAACGCTTGGCGACATTGCTCGTCTTTTACAGAAAAACAGCGTGAACGAGGGTAGGATAAAGGAGCGGGACGCGATAACTCAGTTATATTTGATGTTCATCACGTTAACGAGCGCGTTCTATATTTTCGGCAAGTGGGACGAGTTGACAAGGAAACTGCCAATCGTAAAGATTTCTAGTCTCATTCGCTTTAGCGAAAGGGTTAGCAAAATGGCTTACTCGCTTGCGAAAGACTTAAATATCGGTGACGATCAAGAACGGGAACAAGAAATGAGGAAGTTGTCGCTTCTCGTTGACGATTTCGTTGCCTCTGAGCTTAACCTTGAATGACTTTGATCGCCTAGATCGATTGAAATATATGTTTACTTGAAAACTCCTTTTCTTTCCGCTGTTAAAATCGAAAATATTTTTTCATCTTTATACACAACCGAATGTTTTTCTTTTCCATTTTCGATTTTTTTCACTGTTACATCGAATTTTTCTTTGTGGTAACGCCTTTGATCTATTATCATATATACTGTTTAAAACGCGTAAAATGAAAAGTTTTTCTAAAAATAAGCTGGAAAAACATTCACATTTAAAAACGAATACAATTACCTTAGTTTTTGGCACTAATTTCAACTGCTTTCCTAACTCCTTGCCACAATTTTGACAAAACTTCCCGCTGTAATCAATATAGAATCCACATTCGCATTTCGGCATTTTTACCATTTCATGTCCACGCATGAAACATCTATCCTTTCCAATGCTTTTAGGCATGATAGGACACGCAGTTAATCGTATAGGACATCCAGAATTATCACAAATATAATCGAACGGGATTCCATCCGAATTCACGCTATTTCCCATCTCGTCTTTTATTTTACTCACTCTCGTAAAATGGTTTATTAATTTAAAATTCGGTCTCTCGCATTTAAATGACAAGATATTGCCGAATTAGTAAATCCTTTTATTCGTCAAACCCATCCAATTTATCCCCAGAAGACGATGATCTCCAATTCCTCGCAAACACTCATCTACCTTACTTTAACGATAAAGGTTTCGCGATTTAAAGATTTCTTGAAACGAATTGTGAGAAAGCCATCCACTTGAAAGCGTTCATTTAAATAGAAGGCCCCCAAAAAATTTCTCAATACGTCCAAGTAATGCGAAGCCTGAAATTTAAAGTATATAAAGATTTTAAATAATTATTCACTATATATTTATAAAGAGAAGAAGAAGTTAAAGTGCATTAAATGGGAAGAAAGGCGAGGATGCGGTGGGTTAAGTTCCCACCAGAAAATGTGTATTTCTCTATCGATGGTCGAAATATTGAGGATTCAATTGTTCTTACAGTTTCAGAGTTTGAAGCAATGCGCTTAAAACACTATATAAATTTTAATCAAAAGGATGCCGCTGAAAAAATGGGCGTTAGTCAACCTACATTCTCTAGAATTTTAGATAGAGCTCACCAAAAAGTAACTCAGGCGTTATATGAAGGTAAAACGATCCACGTGCATGGCGGAAATATTGATTACAAAACCAGTTTTATGGGTTATGGATGCCTGAGTTGTAATAATGAATGGGAAGACCAGCAAGCCTCAAAAGATAGAATTGTTGAATGTCCGAATTGCGATTCTAAAAAAGTATATTATTTAGTAAGAGAGCATGTTTAACGATGTATCAATAATTCATTCAATATCCTTGCTACTTGATTTTTTTGTTATATCGTAAGCAAATTCAAATTCTCCGTATTGCACATTCCTGTAAGTTATTGGATGGCCGATGGTGTTTATGATATGAAGCATTGGTTTATTTTGTAACAAAATATCACCAGTGAAAACACGAACATTAAGTTCCCTACCAATCTTAGCCAAATGCTCTAACATGAATCTCATAATTCCTTTTTTTCTCCAGTCTTCGTGAACGACGCCCCCAATTTCAGCTTTTGAGGGTTCTTTTGACTTGAAAAATGCTGCTGTCGAGATGATTTTTTGCTCTCCTCCATCCATAATTTCTCCTACAAGGATCATTTTTGTGAAATAATCTATAGTGACGAGAGGGTGAATTCTTTTGTGACTAAAAGTTCGAACAGTAGTAAAAAACCGGAGATACCGATCCTCTTTATCCATTGAATAATAAAGCTCCTGAAGCATTCTTTCGTCAGTGGGTTTCACAGGTCGAATCTTTATCAATCTTCCATCTGGTAATTCAATATGTGTTTCATATCTTTCAGGATATATGCTTACTCTTCCGTCTACTGATTTAGGCAATTCTTGATCGGGATACACGTAATTCCATTTTTTTGCGTATTCTAATAATTCTTCCCGAAAATCAGGATGA
>Ga0180433_10010942_pt1 | contig 10830 bp, 12 predicted proteins | sample SS_ome_8_FD_132980 | JGI IMG/M metagenome (GOLD analysis project Ga0180433, IMG submission 132980) | Hypersaline lake sediment archaeal communities from the Salton Sea, California, USA - SS_1_D_1 metaG | ecosystem: Environmental > Aquatic > Non-marine Saline and Alkaline > Hypersaline >...
CTCCGTCGGCAGGAGCGGCTTCTGCGGCTGCGGCGGAAGGCGGGCCTGGCATCGGCGGAGGTGGGCTGATGCGTCGCGGCACCCTGACAACGCGCCGGAGCCGGCGGTCGGGAGCGGCCATCGAGATCACCCCCCTCATCGACATGGTCTTCATCCTCCTCATCTTCTACATCGTCTCGACCAGTTTCGTCCAGGATGCCGGCGTCCGCATCGACCGGCCTACCAGCGCCGCCGCCCGCCAGGTGACCGCCCGCTACCTGCCGGTGGCGATTACGAAGCGCGGCACGGTGCACGTGGCGGGCCGGACCGTCCGGCCGGACGACTCAGACGCCATCCGGGCCGCCCTCCGCGACACCGACACGCGGACCGTCGTCCTCCAGGCCGACCGCGACGTGCCGACCGGCCTCCTGCTGCGCGTCCACGAGACGTGCTTCGCGGGCGGCGCCGAGACGGTCAATGTGGCCGCCCTGCCGCGATAACAGTTCGCCGCCGCGCCCGCCTTCGCCCTTCGGGCTACGGCGGATAAACTTGCGCGGCGCGCCGAGAAAGAGGTGCCGAACCGATGCCGGGTGCCACTGGCGGCTTGCCCGCCAGTGGGTCTCGGCGCGGTGGGTCTGGAGACCCACCGCGCTTACCCGTGCTGGTTGACGAAGGCTGACGAACGAATGACAGCGATCCGCACCAATCCGCCCCGCCGCTCGCCCGCCCGCCACGCGGCGCGCCACGCCGGGGCCGTCGCCCTGGCGCTGGCGCTGAACCTGGCGCTGGTGCTGTTCATGGTCACGTGGTTGGCGCGGCGGGAGTCGTCCCGGCCGGCGGCGGCGCTGGCCTTCCCGCTCCAGGTTCAGCCCATCGAGCCGGAGGAGATGGAGATGGCCGAGGGGCCCGTCGCCGAGGAAGCCGCCCCCGTACCGCCGGCGCCCCGGCCGCCGCCCCTGCCGGAGCCGGAGATCCTGGAGGTGACGGCCCCGGTCCCGGCGATGCCCCAGCCGGCGCTGCCGACTCTGGAGCCGGCGGACGCGGCGACAGCCTCGTCGCTGGCGGTGCCGGCGTTCGAGGGGGTGGCGCGGGGCGCCCCGCCCGCGCCTCCGCCCGTGGGCGGCGGAGACGCCGAGGGTGAGCCGGCCGTCGGCCGACCGTCCCGCGGGCCCATCCTAATGCGGCCGCCCGACCTCTCGGAGTACTATCCCCGGCGGGCGCGGATGCGCGGCACCACGGGCGCCACGCGGCTCCGACTGACGGTCGATGCCGATGGCCGGGTGAGGGATGTGGAGGTGCTGGCGAGTTCGCCGGCCGGCGTCTTCGAGCACGCCGCCCGCCGGGTCGGACGGTCGCTCGCGTTCCGTCCGGCGCTTCGCGACGGCCGGCCCGTGCCGGCGCGGGTCACGCTGCGGCTCGTCTGGAGGCTGGAATCATGAGGCAGATGAAACGAGGCATAAGGCGTGAGGTGGAGCGCGGCGGGTCGGAGCCTGTCCCGATCGAAGCCGAGGGGCGCCCGCCGCGCACGAGCCGCGACCGCCTGCCCGGCGTAGCCCAAAGGGCGAAGTCGGGTGAGGTCGCGGGGACGCTCGAGCGCCCGCGTGCGTTCGGCGCGGCGGGTCGGCAGACCCGCCGCGCAGGAAGCGGCTTGTGTGCCCCGGTCGGTCTTGCCCGGCCGTGCGCCTGGGCGCTAGTAGCGCTGGCCCTAGCCGCGGCGGCCACGGCCGCCGAGCCGGTCACCCTGCCGAAGGATCTGGCCGAGCGGCTCCGGGCGGCCCAGGCGGACCTGCGCAAAGGCCGGCCGGCGGCGGCCGTCGAACGGCTCAAGACGCTGCCCGAAAGGGTCGAGGATCACGCCCTCAGGCACCTAGTGCTCGGCCACGCGCACCTCAGGCAGGGGCACCTCGAAGCGGCGGCAGCGGCGTACCGCAAGGCCCTGACCATGGACCCGGCGATGACGGAGGCCGGTCTCGGCCTGGCCCAGGTCCGCGTCCGGCAGAAGCGGTGGGGGCCGGCGGCGGACCTCCTCGGCCGGCACCTGGACACCGACGCGTGCGCGGCGGACCTGCTGCTGCTCTACGCACAGACGGCCCGCGAGTTGGCGGACGGTCGGCTGGCGCGACTGCTGGTGGAGAAGGGCATCGCGAGGTTTCCGTCCGAGGCGCGCTTTCGCCGGATGGACCTCGCCCTGGCCGTGGACGAGGGCGACGCGCAGGCCGCGGCGCGGGCGGCGGAGGACCTGCTCGCTCGCTCGCCCGGCGATGCGAATCTCTGGCGGCACCTGGCGTGGGCCCGCGGCGAGGCCGGCGAGACGACCGGCCGCATCGCCGCCCTGGAGGCCGCGACGCTGGCCGACCCGTCGGACCTTCCGACCCGGCGGGCGCTGCTGGCGGCGGAACTCTCGGCCGGGAACTGGCCTACCGTGCTCGCGCGCGGCCGGGATCTGCTAGCGGGTCCCCTCGCCGAGAAGGCCGCCGCCGACCTCGACCTGATGGACGTGCTGGTCCGCGCGGCCGACGCCGGCGAAGCCGACGCGGCGCTCCGCGCCTGGCTCGCCCGCGTGCCGCCCCCGAAGCGGAAGCGGGCCATGCGCCTGGCTGAGGCCCGCTCGGCCCTTCGCCGCGGCGAGACGGACCGTGCCCGCGAGGTCCTCAAAACACTGATCGAGATAGGCGATGCCGGCCCGTCGGTCTTCCTGTGGGCGGGGCACCTGGCCGAGAAGGCAGAGGACCCGACCGAGGCCGCCACGTACTACGGCCACGCCCGGTCGCTGGGCGGCCGGCAGGCGCGCCTGGCCACGCTGTACCTTGCGCGGCTGCATCTGCGGCGGGGGCGGGACGCGGAGGCGGTCCGACTGCTGCGGTCGCACCTTTCAGCCCGGCCGGAAGATGCCGTCGCCCGGTCGCTGCTGGCCCTGGCGGAGGAAGGCGCGGCGGCGGAAACAGACTAACAACCGGCCTCACGCAAAGCCGCCAAGGTGCAAAAACGGCAAAAGCAAAAGCCCCTGGGTAAAAAGCAACGATGCAACGGCGCGATGCCGTTTTGTCCAGCGTTGTATTCGGCCGTTGCCATTCTCTCAGTTTCCGCCGTTGTCGTTTGCCGTCTTTGCGGCTTTGCGCCTTTGCGCGAGGCTGCTGCCGTTGTCGTTTTTGCACCTTCGCGTTTTTGCCTGAGGCGTCTTTTCATTTCGATGGCCGAAGGCGCGGCACGAGCAGGAGCCCGACGAGCAGCATCGCCGCGCCCGCCGTCGTGTAGGCGGGGGTGAAGATCGCGGAGAAGTACAGGCCGGCTCGGACGCGGTCCCAGTTGTTGAACCGGAACCGCACCTCGTCGGCGGTGAGGGGGCGGGGCGCCTCGCCCTCGCCGGCCACCTTCAGCGTGCCGGACGCCAGGTGGTCGGCGAGCGGCACGCCGGCGACGAGCACGCGGACGCGGTCGCGGCTCCCGTCGAGGTCCTCGGCGAGGGAGCGCGGCGTCCACCGGTGCTCCGGGCTCGCCAGGAAGGCCGTCAGCAGGTGGCCGGAGCCCGTCAAGACCGCGATCATACCGATGATGGTCAATGGGTTGAGGCGGCGGCGCATTGTCGCATCTCCTTTTCGTGGTCGTCTCATGGTATTCATCGGCGATTGCGGGGCCGTCAGGTGAGGCGCATCTGCTGTCAGTTCCCGGCCACTGGCTCCGCTCATGGCCGGGCGTGGGCACCGCGGCGGTGGATTCCCGTCTCCCGGCGCGCTACAATGAACGACACCGTCCTGCCCGTTCAGGGTCCCACGTTGTCATGAGCGAAGCGAGCGACAACGCGCTGCCCCGCCGCGCCACCGAGGCCATCCTCGAGAGCATCTCGGACGGCGTGTTCACGGTGGACCACGGTTGGCGAATCACCTCGTTCAACCGAGCCGCCGAGGCCATCACCGGCGTGGCCCGCGAGGAGGCCGTCGGCCGGCCGTGCGCCGAGGTCTTCCGGTGCTCGATGTGCGAGACCGCCTGCGCGCTCCGCGAGACCATGGAGACCGGCGAGCCGGTCGTGGACCGCGCGGCCTTCATCGTGGACGCCGACGGCCGGCGGATCCCCATCAGCGTGTCCACGGCCCTGCTTCGCGACGAGCGGGGCCGGGTGGTCGGCGGCGTGGAGACGTTCCGCGACCTCACCCTCGTCGAGACGCTCCGCAGTGAACTGGAAGGCCGGATGCGCATCGGCGACCTCGTCAGCCGGAGCCCCGCCATGCGCCGCCTCTTCGAGGTCCTGCCCCAGGCCGCCGAGAGTGAATCCACCGTCCTCCTCCAGGGCGAGACGGGCACCGGCAAGGAACTGCTGGCCCGGGCGATCCACGACCTCGGCCCGCGAGCCGCCGGGCCGTTCGTCCCCGTCAACTGCGGGGCCCTGCCCGATACGCTCCTGGAATCGGAACTGTTCGGCTACAAGGCGGGCGCGTTCACCGGGGCCGAGAAGGACAAGCCCGGCCGGTTCGCCCTGGCCGAGGGCGGCACGATCTTCCTGGACGAGATCGGCGACGTGAGTCCGGCCCTGCAGAGCCGGCTGCTGCGTGTCCTGGAGGAGCGCTCTTTCGAGCCGCTGGGCGGCACGGAGGCCGTCCGGGCCGACGTCCGCGTCATCGCTGCCACCAACCGCGACCTGGACGCCCTCGTTGCCGACGGCAGTTTCCGCCGCGACCTCTACTATCGCGTGAACGTGGTGCGGCTCCGGGTGCCGGCGCTACGGGACCGGAAGGAGGACATCCCGCTGCTGGCGGACCATTTCATCGCCCGCTTCAACCGCCTCCAGGGCAAGGCCGTGACCGGCCTCAGCCGCGACGCCCTGGCGGTGCTGATGGCCCACGACTATCCCGGCAACGTGCGGGAACTGGAGAACGTCATCGAGCGGGCGTTCATCCTGTGCGAGGAGGGCGACATCCAGCGCCGCCACCTGCCGGAGGAACTCATGCCCCGGTCCGAACCGCCCGAAGCGGACGCCGAGCCGGACACCGGGACCGGCGACGACCTGGCCTCCATCGTTCGGGCCGCCGAGCGGCGGGCCATCCTCGCCGCCCTGGAGCGGAACCAGTTCAACCGCGAGGCCGCCGCACGCGACCTCGGCCTGCACAAGAGTACCCTGTTCCGCAAGGTCCGGGCGCTCGGCCTCCAGCTGCCGGCCCGTGACGGCCGGTCGTCAGAGGAGAACTAGCGTTGCATCCGTGCGACCCTCTTGGATCGCTGCGTCTCGTTCGTGCGACGGTCCAGGGCCCTCTCTGGAGGCTTTCTCGCCAACCGGCACCGCGCAAAGCCTTTGTTTGCAAGACTTTAAGCACAAATGGCCCGGATTGACGCCAATTGGCACGGTTTTCGCGAACACGTCATTGGAGGCACGCTCCCATGACGGTGGCCTTTGCGGTTTGGGATGACCGGATCTCGCCCGTCTTCGATACGGCCGAGACGCTCCTGGTGGTCCAGATGGAGGCCGGCCGGGTCGCCGGCCGGCGGGAGGAGCCGATCCAGGGCGCCCTGCCGGGCGAGAAGGCGGCCCGCCTGAAGGCGCTCGGCGTGGGGACGCTCGTCTGCGGGGCGATTTCCCGCCCGCTGGCCGACATCATCGCCGCCGAGGGCATCCGGCTCGTGCCGTTCGTCGCCGGGAGCGTGGAGGAGGTCATCGCGGCGTACACCCGCGGCGTCCTGCCGGCACCGACGTTCGCGATGCCGGGCTGCGGCCGGCGGCGGCGAGGCCGATTCGGCCGAGGAGGTGGACGCAGCGGCGGCCGGGGAAGAGGTTTCGCGTGAGACGTGCGGCGACCTGCAGGGCTTCGCCTTCCTGCTTCGCCCTTGCGGGCCTTCGCCGGCTCAACGAGGTGGCGCACAAGAGTTCGCCGCCGGGCCCGTCTTCGCCCTTTGGGCTACGGCGGGTAAACTTGCCCGGCGCGTATCAAAGGAGGTAGCAATGCCCAGAGGCGACGGCACAGGACCCGCAGGCCAGGGACCCCGCACCGGCCGAGGCATGGGCGGCAGGGGTCAAGGCATGGGCGGCGGCGGAGGCATGGGCGCCGGACGCGGTCGAGCCGCCGGCGGCGGTCGCGGTCGGATGGGCGGACCCGTCGCCGGCGGACCGGGCGGCGGATGCGTCTGCCCGCAGTGCGGTCACACCCAACCGCACGCCCGAGGGACGCCCTGCAACGCCCTGACGTGCCCGAAGTGCGGCGCCCCCCTGACCCGCGGCTAGGGCTGCGTGAAAACGGATGTTGTGTCCCGCAGCGCAGAGAACGCGCGTAAGCTGTCACCCATAAGAAAGGAGACGCACCATGCCAGGTGGAGATCGAACCGGGCCCGCCGGTATGGGTCCGATGACCGGGCGGGCGGCCGGCTTCTGCGCCGGCTACGGCATGCCGGGCTACATGAACCCGATCCCCGGCGGTTGGGGGTACGCACGGGCCGGCCCCGTCGGGACGGCAGTCGCGCCGTCGTGGGGCCCTTACGCCGGGATGGCTGCCCCCGCCGCCTACGGCGCCTACGGCGCCCCCGTAGGTTGGCGTCCGTACGGCTTCGGCCGCGGGCGGGGCTTTGGCCGGGGATTCGGACGCGGATTCGGGCGTGGCCGAGGCCGAGGCGGCCGCTTCGGCTGGTGGTAGGCTCGCCCGTTCAGCAACCGGCTGAACCGAAGAAGACATGCGAAACGCCCGGCCGCGCGGCCGGGACGAGAACCCAAGAGCGTACATTCATGCACGATTGAAGAACGAAGGAGGAGAACGATGCCAGGTGGAGACCGAACCGGACCCGCAGGAATGGGCCCGATGACCGGCCGGGCGGCCGGCTACTGTGCCGGCTACGGCATGCCGGGCTACATGAATCCGATTCCCGGTCGCGGCGGCGGCTGGGGCTGGGGCCGCGGCGGCGGCTGGGGTTGGCGAAACTGGCACAACGCCACCGGTATGACCGGCTGGCAGCGCGCCGCGGCGGGCATGCCCGCCTGGGGCGGCGTGCCCTACGGCGCGCCGGCGCCGAGTCCGGAGGCCGAACGCCAGTTCCTGACCCAGCAGGTCGAGGCGCTTCAGCAGCAACTCGACGCCGCCCGCAAACGGCTGGATGATCTGGCCGCCCAGGAAGGCGAGCAGAGCACGTAAGGCCCCCTCGTCCGGGCCACGGGGTGTGCGCGGCGGGTCTCCGCACCCGCCACGCTGCCTCTGGTATCGATCCGCGATCGTAAGGCTTGCCCTGAACGAAGCCGAACGGGTCGCGGCTCGGGGGCGAGGCGCGGTGGGCAAGACGGCCCACCGCGCACACCGCCCATGAGTCAACCGGTCGCATGAACGAAAGGAACGCCATGAAACTCTGCCTGACGGCCCAGGGGAATACCCTGGGGTCCCCGGTCGACCCGCGGTTTGCCCGGGCGCCCTACTTCATCCTCTACGATATCGAGACGGACGGGTGGGAGGCGGTCGATAACGCCGAGAACGTTCAGGCGGCCGGCGGGGCCGGACCCCAGGCCGCCCAGCGCCTGGCGAAACAGGAGGTCGAGGTCGTCCTGACGGGCCACTGCGGTCCGAACGCCTTCCGCACGCTCCAGGCGGCCGGCATCCAGGTCGTCGCGGGCGTCGAGGGCACCGTGGCCGACGCCGTCGAGCAGTACAAGGCCGGCTCCCTGACGCCCACCGAGGCCCCGGACGTGCCCGGCCACTGGACGTGACCATGGTCATCGCGATTGCCTCCGGCAAGGGCGGCACCGGCAAGACGACGGTGGCGGTGAACTTGGCCGCCGCCTTGGCCCGGCCGGTCCGACTGCTCGACTGCGACGTCGAGGAACCCAACTGCCACGTCTTCCTCGGGGCCGACATCCAGACCTCCGAGTCCGTCGGCATCCCCAACCCGGTCGTGGATGAGGAAGCGTGCACGGGGTGCGGCGAGTGCGCGAAGATATGTCAATACAGCGCCATCGTGTTGCCCAAGGACAAGCCGCTCGTCTTTCCGGAACTCTGCCACGGCTGCGGCGGGTGCATGCTTGTCTGCCCGGAGGGGGCCATCACCGAGAAGGACCGCGAAGTCGGCGTGGTCGAGACCGGCCGGGCCGGCCCCATCGCCTTCGTCCAGGGCCGCATGAACCTTGGCGAGCCGATGGCGCCGCCGATCGTCCGGGCTGTGAAGCGGCACGTACGGCCGGAGGCGATCAACCTGCTCGACTGTCCGCCCGGCACGGCGTGCCCGATGATTACGGCCGTCCGCGGCGCCGACATCGTGCTGCTCGTGACCGAGCCGACGCCGTTCGGCCTGCACGATTTGCAACTGGCCGTTGAGACGGTCCGGCTGCTCGAGATGCCGTTCGGCGTGGTCGTGAACCGCGTCGGCGTGGGCGACGACCGCGTCCATCGGTACTGCGCCGAGGAGGACGTGCCGGTGCTGATGGAGATTCACGATGACCGCCGCGTCGCCGAGGCGTACTCGCGGGGCGAGTTGGCCATTGACGCCGCCCCCGGTCTGCGGGAGGAGTTCGTCCGCCTCTTCGAGACCGTCTCGCAGCGGCTGGCGGCTCGCGCCGCCGCCGAGGCGGAATGACGATACGCCGGCCGAAGAAAGATGGTCCCGTGGCCGAACTCACGCAATACGTTTACGGTCCCGTGCCGTCGCGCCGGCTGGGACGGTCTCTGGGCGTCGACCTGATTCCGTTCAAGACGTGCACCTATGACTGTATCTACTGCCAGTTGGGGCCGACGCCGAACCGGACGCTCCGTCGCGACGTGTACGTGCCGGTGGACGCGGTGCTGGCGGACGTGGAGCGGCGTTTGGCGGAACTCGATTCGCCGCCTGATTACGTGACGCTGGCCGGCTCCGGCGAGCCGACGCTGCACGCCCGGTTAGGCCGGCTGGCGGCCGAGATCCGCCGGCGGACCGACGTGCCGGTGGCCCTTCTGACGAACGGGTCGCTGCTGTCGAAGCCGGCCGTCGCGGACGCCGCTGCCGAGGCGGACCTGGTCGTGCCGTCGCTCGATGCGGGCACCGGGGCCATGTGGCGTCGGGTGAACCGCCCGCACCCGGATCTGGACTGGGAGATAATGCTCGACGGCCTAGAGTCGTTCACCCGCCGGTTCGGCGGGCGGGTCTGGCTGGAGGTCATGCTCCTGGAGGGCATCACGGGCGCGGAGATGGCGGTCTCGGCGATCGCCCTGCTGGCCGAGCAGATCCGCCCGGACCGCATCCAGTTGAACACGGCGGTGCGGCCGGCGGCGGAGGCGAACGTGGAGGCCGTCCCGCGCGAGCGGCTGGAGGCCCTCGCCCGCCGCTTCAACCCGCCGGCCGAGGTGGTGGCCGAGTTCCGCCAGCCCGCCGACCAGGAAGGCGCCGCCACGCCGGACGACGTCCTGGACCTGCTGTTTCGCCGGCCGTGCTCCGCCAAGGACGTGGCCGACGGTCTCGGCGTGGCGCCGAACGAGGCCGTCAAACTCATCGACGAACTCACTGCCGCCGGCCGGGCCCGAGCCGTCCGCCGCGACGGCGGCGTGTTCTACGCGGCAAGGGAGGAAGGATGAACGAACTGGTCGTCATCAGCGGCAAGGGCGGCACGGGCAAGACCAGCCTGGTGGCCTCGCTGGCTGTCCTGGCCGAGCGCACCGTCCTCGCCGACTGCGACGTCGACGCCGCCGACCTCCACCTGGTGCTGGCCCCGGCCGTGAAGGAGCGCGAGACGTTCACGAGCGGCCGCGAGGCCGTCATCCGGCAGGACGACTGCATCGGCTGCGGCGTGTGCCTGGCCCGGTGCCGGTTCGATGCCATCGTCCGGACCGAGACGGAGGCGGGCCCGCGGTTCCACGTGGACCCGGCGGCGTGCGAGGGATGCGGCGTGTGCGTCCGGTTCTGCCCGGAGGCGGCCATCGACTTTCCCGAATGCGAGTGCGGCGAATGGTTCATCTCCGAGTCGCGGCACGGGCCGATGGTGCACGCGCGGCTGGCGATCGGGGCGGAGAACTCCGGCAAACTGGTGACGCTGGTCCGCCAGAGGGCCCGCGAGTTGGCCGAGGCCCGCGGCTTCGAGCAGGTGCTCATCGTCGGGCCGCCGGGCATCGGGTGCCCGGTCGTCGCCGCCATCACGGGGGCCTCGTTCGTCGTGGTGGCGACCGAGCCGTCGCGGTCCGGCCGGCACGATTTCGAGCGGGTGGTGGGCGTGGCCCGCCATTTCGACGTGCCCGCCGCCGTCTGCGTCAACAAGTGGGACCTGAACCCGGAACTCGCCGACGCCATCGAGGACCAGGCCCGCGGCCTGGGACTGGAGGTGCTCGGCCGCGTTCGGTACGACGAGGCGGTGACCGCGGCGCAGGTCCGCGGCCGGGCCGTCGTGGAACTGGACCACAGCCCCGCCACCGACGATATCCGAACCCTCTGGGAGCAGATATGTCAACGGAACCCACCGAAAAAGTGAAGCAGGAGACGGGCGCGGACGCCGCAACGACCGACCGGGACGCCGAACGCCGGCGCCAGCAGCAGGCGCTGGCGGACCGCCTCTCCCACATCCGCCACAAGGTGATGGTCCTTTCGGGCAAGGGCGGCGTCGGCAAGAGCACCGTGGCGGTTCACCTGGCCCGGGCCCTGGCCGAGGCCGGCCGAAGCGTCGGCCTGCTCGACGTGGATGTGCACGGCCCCAGCGTGCCGCGCATGCTCGGTCTGGAAGGGCAGGGCGTGGAGGTTCGCGGCGAGACGCTCCAGCCGGTGACGGTGGGCGGCATGAAGGTGATCTCGATCGGCTTCATGCTGCCCCAACGCGACGCCGCCGTCATCTGGCGCGGGCCGATGAAGATGAACGTCATCCGCCAGTTCCTGGCGGACACCGCGTGGGGCGAGTTGGATTACCTGGTCATCGATTCGCCGCCCGGCACGGGCGAC
>Ga0180433_10010943_pt1 | contig 10830 bp, 7 predicted proteins | sample SS_ome_8_FD_132980 | JGI IMG/M metagenome (GOLD analysis project Ga0180433, IMG submission 132980) | Hypersaline lake sediment archaeal communities from the Salton Sea, California, USA - SS_1_D_1 metaG | ecosystem: Environmental > Aquatic > Non-marine Saline and Alkaline > Hypersaline > Sediment...
AGATGCGGATAAACGATTGACCTCTGTCTTTTCAAAGATAGGCGTACCTGAGCTGAAAGAGTTTAGACCTGACCCTTTTCAACTTGATGCATTATCAGCCATTAAGGGTGGAGATTGTCTAGTGTCTGCGCCAACTGGCAGCGGCAAGACATGGATTGCTACTATGGCTATTGAGGGTGTACGTAATAATAATGGAAAGGCATGGTATGCATCCCCTTTGAAGGCCCTTACCAATTCTAAGTATATGGAGTTTAAAAACTACTTTGGTGAAGAAAATGTTGGTATAGTTACAGGGGACAGAGTAGAAAATTCCGATGCACCTATAATTGTCGGTACTACAGAAATACTTAGAAATCAACTTTACGATGCAATGCATAAAGGTGAGGATTTACATGCAGATCTCGTGGTGTTGGACGAGGCACATTTTCTTGGAGATGAGGAAAGGGGTGTAGTGTGGGAGGAGATTATCATATACCTTCCAGTCCGTATTCCCCTCCTGCTACTATCAGCTACCATAAAAAATTCTCAACAAATTTCAGAGTGGATTAATCACTTAAGGGGCAAAACGTGTGTTGTAATAGAGGAGAAAGACAGGCCAGTGCCCCTGTATCCTCTGTTTTTTCATCCAACAGGAAAACTTTTGCCATTGCTTGGGAGGAATGGCCTTGATGAAAAGGTTATACGTTTTTTAAATAGCCCAAGAGGTCCAGTTGTTGGTTCAGCTCGAAGGCTTCCGCCGTTTGGGGAAATATTAAACTCATTAAGGAAATATAATTTGTTGCCAGCGATTTTCTTTTTGAAATCTCGGGCTAATTGCAATGATGCACTTGATTTGTGTAAGTCAAGCGTTGGACATAATAATAGTAATGAAAAAAGATTGAATAAAAAAATCGACGAGTTCATTGAATTACATCCACACATAAAGAAATATAGTCAGCTCTGGCATTTAAAAAACCTTTATGTAGGTGCCCATCATAGCGGTCAGCTCCCGCTGTGGAAATTATTGATAGAAAACTTAATGGAAGAGGGCTTGCTTGATGCAATTTTTGCGACATCAACAGTAGCTGCGGGTATAAATGTACCAGCACGAAGCATTGTCTTTCTAAATTCTGATAGGTATAATGGGCGTACTTTTGAAAATTTAACCTCTACTGAGCTTCATCAGATGACAGGTCGAGCAGGTAGAAGGGGAATGGATAATATAGGCTTTGCTATAGTCATTCCGGGGCAGTTTATGAATGTGGAATTGATTGGGCGTCTTTTAAAATCTCCACCTGAGAATATAGTGAGTCAGGTAAAAATTGATTTTTCTATGTCCCTAAACCTTCTCTTATCTTATAAACCTGAAGAAATCAGAGATATTCTTTATAAATCCTTTGCCGGCTATTTGAATTGGAAAAGCATGGAAAAGGACATTGATGTGCGATTAAAAGATGCTGGAAAAAAATTGATGAAATTTTTACAACAGTCGCTATGCAAATCACCTGAATCCGCTTTAAATTTAGTGAGAAAAAGAATTGCTATAAATAATGAAATTAATTTAATAAAAGAAAGAAAGAGTCAGCTTGAAATTACCCTCTCTAAAATTTCAAGCCTTATCCCTGGAAGGCTTTTCCTTGACAATAGATCCAGGCCTTACTGCGCTATAAAAAGGCATATAAAAACCGACAAGGAGGGTGTGCTTGCCTGTCGTATAAGGAATAAAGGTGGGGGAAGGAAACCGCCAAAGATGAAATTTTTTACGCCAGACAAGATAGCATATGTTTTAGACATGGTTATAGATATGCCGTCAGATGACAACCATGCCGTATTTATACAGGGGTTTTCCAAGGAATCGATAAAAGAAAGGGCGCACGTTCTAACAGATTTGCCTTTAGGTGAAGAAGAAATCTCAAAACTCAAGCCTCTTAACGACAGGATGTATTTTCTTGAAAATGAGCTAAATCAAATGCCTTGTAAAGAATGCAGGCATTTTTATGTTTGTCATGGTAAAAAAAACAGGGGGTTCCGACGTTGCCGGAATGATTTCTCAACCCTCTGGGATTTAAAAAATGCTGTTAGAGAAAAATTGTGGAATGATTTTATGAGGCATTTGGATTTTTTAAAGATGGAAGGTTATGTAACGGAAGATGACACCCTTTCGGAGGATGGAAAATGGGCGTCAAGACTTAGAGTTGACCAGCCCCTCGTGATTGCTGAGGGGCTCAGGCTAGGATTGTTCCCGGGTTCGGATCCTGCTCTACTTGCTGGACTTATAGCCGCCTTTGTGTATGACAGGGAAATTGAAATTGAATTTGATGATTCAAGCATGCCGGAGGATCTTATTTTAGCCTATAATAGATTAAAAAAAGGGCTGCTGCCGTTAATAGAAAGGAAAACTGTCCATGGTTTCTCGGTAAGGCCAATTCCTTTGTGGGCTGCGGCAACTATTTATACGTGGGCTAAAGGGATCGAATGGAATAAGGTTCTGGATATAGCAGATATGGCGGAAGGAGATTTAGCTATGCTTGTATCAAGGACGGCTGACAATTTGAGGCATCTCGTATCATTAGATACGGTCTACCCTCGGATTGCAAAAGCATCAGCCCGGGCCATACCTATGATCCTCAGGGAGCCCGCAATTTTTGGGTAATCTTAAACAGGCCTTCATTGTAAAGGATTTTTACATTTTTGTAACTTTCCCTTTTTAGCTTCTTACACGCATAGAAAATCGCATTTATTGTATTATGTATTATTATCTTCATATGGATAAAAAGCCCGGGCTAACAGAATTACTATGATACCTCTAAGAGATACAATACGATCAAAGAGCTACCCTGCAGTAAACCTGACGATTATAGTCATTAATATCCTACTTTTTATTGTAGAGTTAAGTCAGGGCAGTGAACTGAATAGGTTTATATATACTTATGGTTTAGTACCCGCAAGATATACTTCACCCACTATTAGCTCTCAGTTTACCTTTTCTCAGCAGATGTTTTCATTACTATCCTTTATGTTTATTCATGGTGGGTTTTTTCACCTGATTGGAAATTTATGGTCTCTTTTCATATTCGGTGATAATGTGGAAGACAGGCTTGGCCCCATAAAATATTTTCTGTTTTATATGCTGTGTGGGGTTTCGTCTGGCTTGTTTCACCTCGCAGTTAACTGGAATTCGCCAATTCCAACCATTGGGGCCAGTGGAGCCATTGCAGGGGTGATGGGTGCTTATATGATACTATACCCTAAATCGAAGATTTTAACATTAATTCCTATTTTTCTCTTTTTCCCTATTGTGGAGATACCGGCTGTTTTTTTTCTCGGTCTCTGGTTTGTGTTTCAGTTTTTCAGCGCGGCCTCTATGACGGGAAATCAGGGCATTGCATGGTGGGCACATATCAGTGGATTTATCTTTGGAATCATTTTTCTTAAGCTATTACTTTTGTCCGGCAAGGCCTCTTCCGGAGGAGTACTTAAAAATATTGTAAGGAGGAATAGGTCCGCAAGGATTCAGACAATAAGACCTGTCAGTATTGGCCGGGACCCTGATATGCATGGAAATGTAACTATCACAAGAAAAGAGTCTATCTCTGGCGCAAGAAAGCTTATTAATATCCCAAATGGTTTTAAAAAGAACTTATTTTTCATAATCATACCACCCGGCAGTTTCGAGGGGAGAAAACTCAGGCTTGCAGGAGTTGGAAAAGAGATAAATCGAGAAAAAAATGGCGATCTTTACCTCAAGATAAACGTAGAGGATTAAAATTGAAAACATCGTAAAAAGTCTTTTGCGGGTGATTTTGGCCACTTTTGGAAAGTGGTTCATGAAATGCTGAGCGTTAATTCTGCTGCTGGAGGCGGGACAAACTGTTCGAGGCCTTTAGGCCGAGTTCTTGGAGTTTAGCGAAGTATTTCATGAATCCCAGGATGGGCATTATGAGCGAGTAAAATGATTTTTTACGAAGCCATCAAAATTAAAAATTAAAAAGTTTTTACTGACAGATAGTTACGTATGTATACTATTATGCAAAAACCTTCACCATCAAGGGAATAGCCACGAAGGTGCCTATAGAACTACCTATATTTGTAAACACTACAACTAATAAAATTCGTGTAATCTTATTCTTCCAGAACCCCTTCAGTGATGAGATATCTTCAGGTAATTTTTCGAAATCTCTCACCTTCGGTTTACCCACTATTGTTTCAACTAATCCGGAAACCCATCCTGCTGCAATCATAGGATTTAAGGATGTAAGAGGAGCAGCAACAACTGCTGATAAGATTGTTATTGGATGGGCCAGTGCTATGGCAGCCCCTATGCCGGAAAGCGCTGCATTTGCCAAGATCCACCATTTAATCATATGTGTGCCGGCAGATGGCCCGGCCATGAAAAATCCAAGGATAATAATTACTATTATTATAGCTGGAATTCCCCATTTTAAAATGCTAAAAAATTTACCCTTAGGGGGTGTATAGTTTAGCGTATCAATATCTAAGTTTTCTCCCCAATGTCTTTTAATACCTGGGACATGACCGGCACCAACTATGGCAACAATTTTATTACCCGGGGCAGTTCTGATTTTATAGGCAAGATATTGGTCTCTTTCATCTATTAACGTGCGTCTTATTACAGGAAAGGTCTCGCCTATTTCCGAAAGCAATGTCTCAAGGATATCCTTATTTTTCATATTCTCGATATCTTCTTCATTTATTTCATCCATAGCGAATATTGAGGTAATAAATTGGGCTAGTAATTTAATCTTAGTCCATAAACCCATTAAGCGCCATATCCGTGATAAAGTGATGCTGATATCCCTGTCCGCTAAATAGACAGTGGCATCAATTTCCTTTGCCTTTTGGACCGCCCGCATAATTTCTTCGCCCGGTTTAATACCTAATTGCTTGCCTATTTTCTTTTGAAAATAGGCAAGCATGAGGTTCGATAGAAGAAGAAATGCCTTTTTTTGTTTGATAATCTTTATAAGATTTGTATTTTGCCACTGATTTTTTTTTATAATCGATTCATACCTTGATTGACAGAGCTCTACGCTCACTGTATCGGGTTTTTCCTTCTCGATCACATGCTCGACTAGATTGGCGCTTTCCAATGATATATGGGCTGTCCCTATTAGCGTTATTTCCTTATCTTCAAAACTTAATCCGTGTATATTATCATTATTTGTCATTTTTATCAGGTGATACTCCTTTTATTGTGGAATGTGAGAACAAGCTAACTCTATCAGGATGGCAGAGACTAACCGCTTATTTTCGTTTATGTAGTATTTCGTGAATAATACTTTTTACTTGAGTACTTGATTTTTTTAAACCTAAGGTTTCGCTGACTCTTTTGTATATATGCACCTTCTACGTTAATTTGAACCTAATGTCTACATCTTATCTTAAGGTATAATTTCTTTATTGTTGTCTAAAAAGGGGATGTAAAATATTAAACACATACCAGGGATTGAAAGAAGAAAGGTAAAACCAAAAAAAAGACCATAGCCAAGCCTTTCCGCTAAAAAACCACTTGCAACGCCGGCGAAGACACCGCTGATGTTCATAAGTCCTGAGCCTATAGCATAATGCGCTGCTTTGAATAGACCAGTACATGTTCTCATTAAAAACACCATAAGGATTGAAGTGCCAAGGCCACCGGCGAATTGATCAAATGCGTGTACAATAGCAACAATAAAAAGATTGAGATTGCCAATGTAAGCAATTGTCTCCGTTCCTGTGTTTAACATGACGTAGTCTTTAAGGTGCAGTGCAAGGGCTGCATAGACTAAATTTGTCAGGTTTTGAGCCAGGAGAAAAGGCCATATTATTTTTTTTAATGATAATCTAGAAATGAAAAATCCCCCGGTTAGCGCACCAATAATGGAAAATGGCAGGCCAATTCCTCCTGATAGCCACCCAAAATGTATCTTAAGCCCTAAGTCGACCATAAAAGGAGCAACCATAGAAGATAATGCAGATTCCCCTGTTCTCATAAGGATAATGAAGGCTATAGCGACAGACATTTGGTCTCTGTTGACATAATCAAAGAATGCCCTTGAATAAAATGATTCTCTATCTTTAAATATCAGGTTTTTTAGCCGATCTCTGAAAATGGCTAGAAGAATTAAAGAGAAGAGAAGTGCTAGTGCTATGAGCCCTGGAATACTTATGTTTTTGAGATATGGCATAGTTTCGAAAAGCCTGATAGAAAGTCTTTCCCATATAAAATTTTTTATACCAGCAAGAATGATTAAGATAGTAAAGGCCCCAATGAAAAACTTTGTCCAGAGCCTTATATTTAATAATTCGAGGATACTTGCCTTTTCTATCTCAACAATGGGAAGAAAGAAAAAGTGAAAAACGAAGAGGAGAGAAAGGGATATGCCCGCTGTAAAAAATGCAGAAAACCAGTTTAAAGTCGCGCCTATAGTTACAATTACTCCTGTGCCTGTCATCATTGCAATACGATATGCCATGACCCGGTAGCCCACAAATTTTGCCTGCCCTCTCTTGTTTAATGCCTCCATGTAATAGCCGTCTATAGAAATATCTTGGGTGGCAGATAAAACGGCTGCTACAAGAAGCATAAATACTATTGCTTTAATTCCCCAAGGCACTGAACTTATGAATCCAATAATAATAAATAAAAGGGCCAAAAAAAGCTGGGCTAAAAGCATCCATCTTCTCTTGGTGCCAAATTGGTCTATTATTGGTGCCCACAAAAATTTTATGACATAGGGGATGCCAAATAACGATGTAAGGCCTATGGCTTCTAAGCTTACCCTCATGTCTCGAAAAAAGACAGGGGCCACGATCCTGATAATTGTATAAGGGAGGCCTTCTGCAAAATATATTGTGGAGGACCACAAATGGGGGATTTTAAGATAAGATTTTTTTTCCATTGATTTCTTTTAAGTATCAGTATAAAAGCCCAGTTATATAAATGGCATATGTTGAAGAAAGATATGTATGAGATTAAAATTTTTTTTGGTTTTAGGAATTATTAGATATCCACAATTGCCTTTAACATTGGTAGCGGTAACCTTATTTGCTATACGTTTTTTCATAGAACAAAAAGGATTTTTATTATTTTTTGCATATCTATACGAAATTTTTGTGATAGTCAACAGACATCAATTTAAAGAATCTTAAACAGCTATATATCTATTATCCCATGGAAATTGCCTTAAAAATACTGCCTGTTTTCCTTGTTATATTTTTAGGTGCAGGCGCAAAGAAACTTGGATTTTATCCTGATGTATTTATAAAGGGCGCAAATCATCTTGTATTTTATATTGCTATACCGGCCCTTCTTTTTACCAAGCTATCTCAAGCTTCCTTTAGAGACACATTTGACTTCGATCTGGCCCTTATCTCATGTTTGTCTATATTTTTTGTGTGGCTGCTGTCTATCTTTTTTTCCATTTTAGGTATTGTTTCACATTTAGGCCGAGATGTATCCGGAAGCTTTGTTCAGACTGCTATACATGGAAATATTGGCTACATTGGCCTTGCCATAGTTTTTTACACCTTAGGTAATGACGGGCTTGAGATTGCAAGCTTTCTGGCTCCATTCATAATGATTTCCCAGAATATATTATCTATCTTATCCTATAATATATTCTACAAAGGCCACAAAAATCTTTACAAGACGATTTTAAATATACTTCAGGGGGTATCCGTAAACCCCATTATTGTTTCCGCATTTATTGGAATACTATTTTCTTTTTTTACTCTGAAACTGCCGGGATTCATAAATAATTCACTGAAAATAGTAGCGGATATGTCCCTACCAATGGCCCTTTTGGTCATTGGTGCATCACTGTCAGTATCGCTACCCGCGAGACACGTAATATGGCTTTTGTTATCCTCCGTGATAAAACTACTTTTACTTCCAGGTGTAGCATTGTGTTTACTCTATAAAGCCGGGGTCCCTTTTTCTTCCACGCAGGTTGCTGTAACAATATTGGCTGTCCCTTCAGCTACTGTTTCTGTTGTTATGTCGAGCGAGATGGCGGGGAACGTTAAATTTGCTTCCTCTGCAGTAACTCTTTCAACGCTTTTGTTTATTATTACCATATGTTTTTGGAATTATGTAATCGGTTTTATGGGATGATTTAAACTTAATCTGCTTCATATATCCATACGTTATAACTCTACATCGATATATAAAGATTTATTGATAAATTGATAGGTGAGGAGAGACTTATAAGCCTAAACTCAGAGACTTGACAGTTAGATTAACAAGGCTTTGCGGGATGTCTTTAGCTGGAATTTTTAACATTTATTATCAATAGATTAGCACAACAATCCTTTTTTTAAAAAGTTGGATTATTTATAACTAATTAAAATATAATAAATATTTAATAGTTGTATCAATAATAAATCTTACTCTCTATTTTAGATTCTCAGGTCTTGACAACATAATTTTCGATGATTAAAAAATAGAAATTAAAAAATATAAAAAATACCTTAATTAAAATTCTAAATTGTATTGAGGAGGCTGTTTACTATTATGATACAGGAGATAGAAAGCCAGGAGCATTTATCTGACCTTAAAAAAAGCAATCCAGAACTCATGATGATATTGTTCCATTCGGATACATCAGAAAAAAGCAATGAGGCACTGGATATTCTTGCTGAATTTCATAAAAAAAATTCGGATAAAGCCATATTTAGGGTTAATGCGTCAAAGGTAAATGATATACATCCTTTATTTGGGGTTAGTTCTGTGCCTACCTTAGTAGTCCTAAAAAAGGACAGGCCACCAGAGATTATATTAGGTATCCAGACTGAAGAAGCCTACAAGAGGATAGTTGATGGTCGACATTACGTTGTCTCGAAAAAGGACGGGGGGCAGCAGACTATCAGGGTTTCTGTATATAGCTCGGATGGTTGCCCATGGTGTAGTAGGGCAAAATCTTACCTAAAAAAAGTTGGTATACCTTTTAGAGATATAAATGTATCTCATGATGAAAATGCGGCTAAGGATATATTTCGCAGGAGCGGTCAAATGGGTACGCCGCAAATAGATATTAATGGTCAGATTGTTGTCGGTTTTGATCAGCCAAAGATAGATAAATTATTAGGTTTAAATTAATCAAACATTAAAGAAAGGATGGTGCAAATGAGAAAGATTCAACCAATTAATAATAATGTGTTGCTTAAATTAGAAGGCCCTGCTGAAGAAAAAACATCTGGAGGTATAATCATACCGGATACTGCGAGAGAGAAATCTCAGGAAGGCAAGGTAGTAGCACTGCCTGTAGATTCGGATATTGATCTTTCAATTGGTGATGTAGTTCTTTATAAGGGATTTTCAGGGACAGAGATTACCTTTGAAGGAGACAAATATCTCCTTATTCTTATGGATGATATCCTTGCGAAATATGTTGAGGTTGATTCTATTTAAACCAAAGCCTGCCATAGTACACCGTGGAATTAACAAACCATAATATCCCTTGGGTATTATGGTTTGAAGCCTACCCTAGCCATATTTCCTAAAAAAGCTTGTGCAGCATTGACACTATTTTATAAAGATGCTATATTTTTTTATAAATAGAATAAAGCTGTTCTTTTATTTAAAAGGGAGAAAGGCCCTCATTTGTTTAATTTATCATAAAGAAGGGAAATTTATTACTCTTTATCGCTGGAGAAGCCATGAAAGAAAAAAAGAATGTCGATGAAAATGAGAGATATGAAGATTTCTTAAACGACCTTAGCCATTTTTCTTCAAAAGATGAGGAAAAATATTTAGCAGATGGTACGGAAAAAGCATTGCAGGATGCAGAGATTATCTTAAATGTTGGAGAAAATGTAAAAAAAATTAGGGATAAAAGGGGCCTGAGTTTAAAAGATATTTCACAAAGAACAGGACTGGATGTTTCTTTGTTGGAGGAAATTGAGCAAGGTAAGGTGTCGCCGCCTCTTGGAATAATTATTAAATTGGCAAAGGCCTTGGATATGAAAATGGGTTATTTTATATCAGGGGCTGAAAATCAATCATACACAATAGTGCGCAAGGATGATAGAAAAGTTATTTCAAGATATGACACTAAAAAAAGCGATAAATATGGTTATGAGTTTATATCGCTGGCTCCAAAAAAAAAAGACAGGCATATGGAACCATTTATTGTGACTCTTGAACCCTCAGTAGAAGAAGAACCTTCAACTCATGACGGGCAGGAATTCATTTATGTGCTCCAGGGATCGATGGAAGTTCGTTTAGATAAAGAGATACATATACTTGAGGCAGGAGATTCTATATATTACGATTCTACTGTTCCGCATTTGGTTAAATGCTATGGAAAGGAGAAAACAAGGATACTGGCGGTTCTTTATGCCGAATGATATAACAAATTTTCACTATAGAGTTAACAATATTTTGTGCCTGGCATAAAGAAAAGATAAAAACCGTTTTAGGCCATTGCTTTTATACCTTACAAATTATAAAGTGGAGCGCCACTGATTTAAGAAATCTAAAGAGAAGCCTTGTGTAGGCAAGCTTTTTGCTTTAATTTTCTCTGTGGGCTTATGCATCTGGCCTTTAGAATTACTGACTTTTTACGAAACCATCAGTATTTATTTTTTAAGAAGACTTTATTAACTCTTTCAACTAAAAAATTTTGGTGGCATGAAAATGATTGCATTTGATCTGAGATGTTCTAACGGTCATTGTTTTGAGGGATGGTTCAAGGATGTTGACTCATTTAATGAGCAAAATTCCATGGGAATGATTACTTGTCCCTTATGTAAGGACACAAACATAACAAGGGTGTTGTCGCCAGTTGCCATAAAAAGCAGCCAGGAGTTTGAAGCGGATGAGAAAAAGTCAAAAAATAGCCCCCCTGA
>Ga0180433_10010944_pt1 | contig 10830 bp, 18 predicted proteins | sample SS_ome_8_FD_132980 | JGI IMG/M metagenome (GOLD analysis project Ga0180433, IMG submission 132980) | Hypersaline lake sediment archaeal communities from the Salton Sea, California, USA - SS_1_D_1 metaG | ecosystem: Environmental > Aquatic > Non-marine Saline and Alkaline > Hypersaline >...
AAATACGTAAAATGGATTTGATTTCTAAAGGTAAAGGTGCAGGACAGTTATTACAAAATTGGACTTCAAGTTGGGACGGTAAAAAGTTATATATAGAAAATAAAGAAAAATATTCGGATTATATCGAGTTTGGAAGTTTTTCTTATTGGCAAATGAATGGTCTTGAAAACTTTACTGACCCTATGCATCCTAAAAAAAAAGATATGTCACTAATGGAAAGAAAAGCATATCCAAAAGGTATGCAGAGTTTTGCACCTATAAGAAAAGTACTTTATAATGATAATTTAATGTCAAAATTAGTACAAACTGCATTTAGTTCTCAACTATAATAATGTATATAAATCATCTTCTCTTAAATAATATTATCCAAGCGGATATACTAAGACCAAGTGGCAGTCTATGAATATAACAGAACCAGAAGACATAATTGTAAATTTTTTAAGAGCAAATTTGTCAGAACTTACTAGATTAGATGAAGACGGTAATACCATTTCAAACAGACAAACTCTTAGAACTGAAACTTTTGACGGTGACAATTTAGAGACTGAATTTGTTATGACTAATAATACTACTTGTTTTAAAACTGTATCAGTTGGAGGAAGTGAATTAGTTCCTTATAAAGATTATCAAATTGATATAAACAATAAAAAAGTTACATTTACAAATGCACCTGCTACAGGAACAGATAATATTGAAGTTATTTATTATAGCGGAAATAATTGGATATATCCAGACAAGCCTAGAGATAATATAGGAAAAACAACATATCCTAGAATAGGTATAGTAACATTAACACAACCTAACCCATTTAAAGGGATTGGTGATTATGATAAAAGAGTAAATAACACTTTTCAAATTGATGTACTTGGACATAAAGACCAATTTTGTCAAATAGATAGCGAAAACGTTCCTGCAGAAAGGTATGTAAAATATTTGGCAAGAAAAGTTATAGATACTATTGCAAGTACTACTATAAACAAACATTTAGAATATAAAATTGAAAATTTAAACGTACTTAACAATTATCCAGTACCGTTTGAAGAAGATAAAAACATATTTAGACAAATAATAGAAATAAACGTACTTTTCAGATACGTGGAGGCATAAAATGAGTTATCCAAGTTTAAACACTACCTATTTAATAGGACAAGAATCTGCATGGGGAACAGGAGTTACCGCAGATAAAGATGTAGGAATAATAACAGAAGTAAGTGAAAATCCAACAAGAGAAAACATTGTAACCGAAGGAATAAATAATATTGAAGCCATTGATAACAAAAGCGGAGTACAAACTGCAAGTCATACAGTTAGTATGGATTATCAACATGGTAGAATATTTGAATATGTTGCAGGAAGTGTAGCACATGATGAAACTACAGGAGATTGGGTACATACTTTTACTGTAAGTAACAGTCCTCCAAGTTTTACTGCAGAAATTAGTAACAACGGAACTAGCGATACTGCAAACACATATACTGGATGTTTAATTGAATCTTGTGAAATTAGTATAGCACTTAACGAAAATCTTAAAGTAAACTATACTGCAAGTGGAAAATTTCCAACTAATGGAACTTCTGGAAGTGCTGCAGTTGTTGACACTTTAGCTACTTTCCCACACAGTTTAGTTTCACTTAGTATAAATTCTGGTGCAATTAGTGAAGTTCAAAGCTTTAACATATCTATTTCAAAAGCTGTAAATTTCGCTGACGGAATTTCAAGTAACGACCACCAACAAGGACATAATACTACACTTAGGGTGGAGTTTTCTGGAACTATCGGTTTTGAAGATAATACTTATGACGCATTTTTAGTAAACAATAATGTTACTAGCATAAATTTGGTTGCAGATAATGGCGTTTCTTTAGGTAGCGGGAAAGTTGGAATGGACCTAGATTTAGATACTGTAAACATTACTGGTGCAACAAAAACTGCAAGTGTAGGTAATTTAGTATTTTATGAAATATCTGGTACAGCCAAAATTAATACATGGACCAGTACAGATGATATTTCTAGTACAAATTGGTAATGGGGGATAAAAAAAAATGAAAATTAAAGTAAACATAGATGGTGAAAATAAAGAAATAGAATTACAAATGAAAGGTAAACATACAAAATTAGTATGGAAATATCTTACTGAATGTGCAAAAGCCGAAGAAAGCGGTAACATGAACGCAGTTGAAGAACTTATTGAAAAGATTGAAGATGTACTTTGCGAAATTTCAGAACTAGAAAAAGAACAATTACAAGACATGGACGAAGAAGAAATCCAAAAATTAACCAATGCTATTACAAAAAAGGCGCAAGATCGCTTGGGTTTTACGATTCCCTCACGACAGTAAGTAAATTGTTAGCTGAGGGGAAATCTGGAATGGTAGAATACCTTATAAGTGAAGGTAAACCGTTTGAAAAATATAAAAAAGAAATCATGGAAACAACTGATATGGTAAGTTTTAGTCATGCTTTCGGATGGAAACCAGAATACATTGAAAGTATGGATGACGAACTAAAAATGAAGTATAAAATAATGTTAAAAGGAATGAGCAAAGAATAAAAATGGTAGGCGTAAATATTAATTTAAACAAAGGAAATGTATCTGGTGGCGGAGCTACAAACAACATAAGCAAACAAGTTAAAGGAGTTAAGGGAGTGTTGGGTAGTATAGTTAAGGGTGCGGGAGTTTTCGCAGCATTGAGAAGTATAACTTTTATTGCAGATTTTGTCAAAATCATAGTAAACTTTGCAGGATTATTGTTTCTTTTAATAGGAAAGTTTGTTAAATGGATATTTACAAATTTACCTACATGGTTCGGGAAACTTATAGATTGGATTAAGTCTTTATGGTCAATATTTAAAGAAAAAATAGGACAATTATGGCAAATAATTAAAGATAAAATAAGTGAACTAAAAGAAAGGTTAGTTGAATGGTTAAAATCTTTACCAGACAAAATTAAAGAAAAATTATCTGAGATATGGAATACTTTAATTACAAAAATAATAGAATTTAAAGATATGTTAATTTCTAAAGTTATTGAACTTAAAGACCGTATAGTAGAAAAGGTAGTCATGGTAGTTGATTGGATAAAGTCTTTAGGAGAAAGAATTGGAGAATTTATTAGCAATCTAAAGGAATCTTTATTAGAAAGACTATTATCACTAAAAGAAAAAATATCTGAAATAATAACAAACTTAAAAGAAAAATTATCAGAAAAGTTTGAACTAATTAAAGAAAAATTAAAAATCATAGTTGATAACATTAAAGAGAAACTTTCCTCTGTTATAGACTATTTAAAAGAACTTCCACAAAAAATATGGGACAAAATGAAAGCTTTAGGTAGCATTATTGCAAACTCTATAAGAGGCGTAATATCAAGCCTAAATCCGTTTAAAAGAAAAGAAACTTCAACTGATGCAATAGTAACAAAAGATAGGGTTATTAAAACCGACCCAAACGATACAATAATTGCAACTAAAGGGGGTATGGGAACTGGAAGTAATAAAACTTTCAATTTTTATGGAGTAACACCAAAAGAAATGTTAGACGTGATTAAAAGAGAGTTGGCTAACGATAGAAATATAAGTAGTAGGTTTTAAAAATGGCTGCAACAACTGACGTAAGAATAAAAAATAACGATAATGATAAACAGTTTTTATTTAGAGGAGTTACACCTTTTGAAGTTGGAAAATCTCAGCCACCGATAGCAGTACCTATAGTAAATACCACTTCTGCAAACACGTTTCTTTTTAGGTTTATAGGACAAACTGAAATTATAACTTTTAGTTTTGCACTATTTAATGATGGAACAGATGTAAGTAACGGTACAGAATCTGGAGGAATAACTACAGTAAACGAACAAATAGATTATTTAAGAGAAACCATATTTACTGAAAATTTTGATGTTGACTGGACACTTTTCCAAAGTTCATTTTATCCTAATGATACAGTAAGTGGCATAACTGGAGTTCTTTCTGATTTAAAAATTTCTAAAACTGCAGGACAAACTACTGTAGCCTTTGGAAGTATAACATTTCAAAGAGGAAATATTGGTGCGTTATGAGCGAAAGAATTAGGATATTTCGTGGAGCTAATGAATTATCATACTCTGATTGTACAATAACCAAAACTGATGATACTATTGTAGATCAGTTTTTTATAGCTTACGGTGCAAATTCTAACGTAAGTATAGGTAGTGTAATTGATTTTAAAGACAATGCAGCAACTACAACTTTTTTTTCTGGAAAAATTCAAGATATAAAAACACCTAATGTTTGGGAAAGTAAAGGTTATACTAACGGTTTTGAATTAATTAATACACCAATACAACAAGTATATACCGATAAAACACCAGAATATATCGTACAAGACATTATAGATAATTATACACAAAATCTAACTTATGCAAGTTCTACACCTAGCGGATATACAATAAACGGCGACTATATAGCTGACGGATATTTAGTAGATATTATTAGAGACATGATTATACTATTAAATTGGAAACTAAGAATAGATAGTAACGATAATGTATATTTTGAACCTCCTGCAGAAATAAATAACGGGGTAACTTTAACCAACGGAGACAATTTTAGTTTAACTTATTTTGAAGATGACCAAAAAGAAATGATAAACTCAGTAAAAATAAAAGCTGGATTTAGAAATGTTTTTACAACAGGAGAAACATTGTCAGGTAGCGGAACAACATGGACCTTTGCCAATAAACCTACAGCAACAGCAAGAATAGTTGTTAGTGGTAGCGAAGTGGACCCTAGTACATATAAAATAACAAGTGATACTAAAACTATAGTTTTTGATAGTACTCCTGGAGCAACACCAAGCGCAGACTATTCTTACGATGAACCTATTGTTGTAACTTATCAAGATGATGCAAGTGCAAATTTATATGGAGAAAAATTTAAAAAAGTTGAAGCGGGTTATATTACTTCATTTGAAGATGCAAGACGTTACGCAAAAAATATAGTAGAAAAGCAAGGATTGCCGCAAATTAAAGCTAAAGGATTTCAAACATTTTTGAATTTTGATATAGACGTAAACGAAACCGTAACCGTAGTAGACAATGTACGAAACAGAACCGAGCAGTTAGTTATTTCTAAAATAGAATATGATGCAGTACAAGGAACAACTAGTTACGAGTTAGGCACTAGGGATTATCAGTTTTACGACTGGCAAAGTGGCATTCAAGAGCGTATAAAGAACTTAGAAAGAATTGCAAGTAACGAAAGTACAGTAACTTTTGCAAGAAGTACTAAAGATTATGCAAATATTACACTTACCAGACAACTAAAAGTATATACTAGTAGCCCAAACGATAGTTTTATTTTAGGTCATCCTACATTAAGCAGATTAAGAAGCGGTTTGAATTTTGAGGCAGACTGTTCAGATTCGGGTAATCATGGAACATGGAGCGGTTCTAATATTGATGGTAGTCAATTTAGTTACCAAAACGATTCTACTTTAGGTTGGAGATTAAGTAATGCGGTTTTTGATACAAACAAGATAAGTTGCTCTAATACAATAAATAACGTACAAGAGGTTTGGTTTGCTTTAAAAGATGAAAGTGTATCAGGAAACTTAGTAGAATTAACTTCTAGTGCAAGGATTTATTTAAGTTCAAGTACTGTAACTACTACGGGATTGACTAATGCCAACATAAGTAGCCAAGTAGATGGTGACTGGACCTTATATAGAATAACTTTTGACAGTATCAACGCAGACGCTATAGAAGTTGGTGATGGTTATACTGGTTTAATGGATGAACTGTTTTTCTTTTCAAATAGTATGATTGCTGCAGATTTCACAATGTATATAAATCAAGACTGGTACGATACAACTAATGCGTTTACTTTTTCAAACAATCCTACACTATATTACTCTTTTGATAATCCAAGATTAGGTGATAGGGAAAGTTCAAAGACTTTAATTGAAACGGTGACTAATTAAATGGTATTAACTACATATACAGAAACCCAAGCTAAAGATGCAGTTTTAGATAGAATTCAAGCTAATGTTACAGACGTTGCTACTGGAGACGATGACACAACACCCGTAAAGTCTCAAACTGATTTGGTTAGTGAAACTTTTAGAAAAACTTTAGTTGCAGGAGACTATGATCGTTCCGTAACAGACCAACTTACAATATCTCACAGACAAGCTACTACAGAAAATAACAGCAACGATATCGACGAAGTTGGTGGCTTTGATGACCCAAGTGCAGGTAATATGAGTTATAGAAACACAATTACAACTATAAGCAAAACAAGTTCAATTAACGTATATTTAGATGAAATAATTACAGTTAGCATAGATCAAACTGTACCTTAAAAATGGTAGATACAAACTATTTAGAAATAATAGAAATTTTAGAAACAATACACGAAAAAAACCCAGACTTAAGGTTTGGACAAGTTATACAAGGTAGTGTAGACGTTATAGGAGTAAACAATGCAAATTTTTTTGATTTAAGTAGTAAACAAATTTTAACAAGACTAAAAGAATATGAGGCGAAATTATAATGGCATTTACAGACGGAAACGCATTTACTGCAGATGAAGCTGATAAAAACTTACAAGGTACAACTATCCTTTCAATTTATACAAGTACGGGATTTGATAGTACTGCATCTAATACTACAGACGTTGATACACACGAAATAAGTGTAGATGCAGCAGATTTGGACCAAGTAGCATACATAAAAATTAAAATGTTATTATCTGTTGCATGTTATGGTAAAAATGCAGGAACGGCACAATCGGCAGCATATAACCAAATCAAAATAGAAAAGAAATATCAGGGTGGTTCTTATTCTACATATTTAGATAAAAAAATTACAGATTTTAATGCTAATGTTGCAGCATCTTATCATGCAGGATATGATGAAGAGCTAAGATTAGTTGAAATACCTATAGCCTTAGATGATGATGATAGAGCTAACGGAATAACAATACAGATTACAAGCACAAGTTATTCTTCTAGTGCAGTTGCAACCGCTAGTGTAACTAACAATTCTACTTGGATTGAGGGAGCAAATTGATATGGAACAAACTTAAATATTTAAACTTTGAAGATGTTAAAGGAATTAAACAGTATTACGAATCTAAAATTAATTTAATGGGAGTAGAAAAAGTTCAATGTTTAGAAAAGAATATTGAACTAAAAAATGAAAACATTATTCTAAAAGATAAAAACTCTGAACTGTTCCAAAACCAAGAAGAACTCAGAGAAGAAATTGAAAGTATCAAAGAGACAATAATAGAACAAAACTGTAGCGAAATTGACGACTATTTAAGTAAAAAGTATAAAGTTATACCAGACAAAATTTATACAGATAAACGGTCAATTAAAGGTATTCCTTTGCCAATCAGACTTAATGATATGATACAACCAGAAGTTTATGCAGTTGAACAATATCTTGAAAACTTTAAATTTAACAGTAACGGTTTTCAAAACATTAAATTAGTCTCAAATGATATAGCAAGTTGGGAATATGTTTCAGATAAATTTGAATGGAATAAAGAAGATTATTATTTGTTTGTTTCTGAGATCCTAGCACTTAAAAAAGCTGATTGTGAAAAAATGTCTTATGTGTTAGCTTCATGTTTTCCAAAACTTGTAGGAGTATTATATTGTGTTTCAACTTATGCAAGTGATAAACCTTACGGTCATGCAGTACCCGTATTTTTATATGATAATGAATTATACATAGCTGACAGTTGGTACGGAGACAAATCATTTATAGAAAGACTAGATTACGCAAAATATATGTATGAAGGGTACTTTATTATAACCAAAAGGGCAACTTATTTTATAAAAAATGGGGAATTTGGTAAAAAACTAAATAATTAAAATATACATTATATATATAATAATATAGATATGTATATAAGTATAAAATGTGATATTAATGACAACATCTATAAATAATAGGGTAACGAGATTGGAAGAGAAAATAGACAATATTAAAGAAATTATAGATATACAAAATAAAAATGTCCTTGACAAATTTGACAACTACCATTATCAAATCAAAGAAATGCTTGAAGGTCAACAAAAAAGAATAAATTATATTGACAGTTGTAAAGCAGACAAAGAAAGAGTTTTTGAGATCAAAGAAGATATAAAAAAAACTAATAAAAAACTTAATAAATTAATGTTTGCAATAATAAGCGTTTTAATTACTTTATTTGTAGCTTTACTTGCAAAATTATAGGAGGAGAAAAAATGACATGGCAAATATTATTAATGTCTATCGGTACTGCAGTTTTACGTAATATCGGTGGATGGATTAACGAAAGCTTGAAAGATAACGAAATTCAAGATTACGAATATGCAAAACTAGCACAAACAATAGTTCAAACTATTATAGTAAGTTTAGGTTTGCATTATGGTATTGGATTAGACGCACTTTCATCTAGTTTTGGAGCAATTTTATACGATATAGTTTTAAAAAATATTAAGAAGAACTAAACAATCACCTCGCGGCTACGGTTTTTCCTTAACGTTCTTAACAATTACCACCCCCCAAATGGTAAAAGGTTTTCCGTAGCCTTTATTATTCTTAGAAAGATTTATATATATTAATATAATATAAAAAATAAAATCGCTGGACATACGTTTTGGGCGTATGCAGCAGAAAGAGTATTCAGTCACATCCTAGAAGACTAATAATACGCTTTCTATATAAACTTTTTGATTTCAACAATAGATTAAAGGCTTTTTTGTTTTTGGCTTTTTGTTATGTCTTTTTGGGTTTATATGCTGTTTTTTATGCCTATACACATTTTAAAAAATGTGGACGTCCAACATGTATGTCCAGCAAAAGGAGGACAAAAATGAACATAGGAAGACCAACAAAAGGAACAAAAAGAGAACATAGAAAAAAAACAGTAAGATTAACAGAAAAAGCATATTTTTATTTGATGAAAATAAAAGAAGAAAGAAAAGATTTTGAATTCTCAAGATATGTAAGTGAACACTTAGTAAATGATTTTGAAAAAGACAAGACTGGATATTTAAAGCACCAGATAATAGAAAACCAAAAAAAAATAGATTATTTCTATAGAACAAATAAATTATTAGTAGATTTAATTAGGGAGGAAAGATTATTAGAAGAAAAAAGAGGTATGAAAAATGAAATTTAAAACATGCAAAGATTGTAAAGAGAATTTTAGATCGTTATATAGTCATCCAAAATATTGTGAAAAATGTTTGAAAATAAGAAGAGACAAACAAAGGACTAAATCAAAGACAAAACCAAAAATTTTGTATATACACTTATTAGAAAGACCAATATATAAAAAAAAAATTAAAAGACGAATAAGAAGAATAAGACAAAAGATGAAATACTATTATGATAACCAAGACATAAAGAAAGTAAAATATCATCCATATTTAGATTCTTTTGAAATGTTCCAGTTATTAGAATCTCAAATGTTTAGATTATATAGAGACATAAATTGTAAATATGAATGTAAATCGAATTTCTGTAAAATAACCAAAGAGGACATAAATTTCTAAAATTTACATAGAAAAAGTGGTATTTTTAGAAATAAATGCGTAAAAAAACGCAACATTTATATATAAGTTAGATAATATAACTAATAAAGATAACAAAAATAACAAAAGGTGATAAAATGATTGAAAACAAAAAATATTTACCAATAACAAGGAATAAAGACGAAAAAGGAATTATATTAACATATACAGTACAACACAACGGATTTACAACAGAACATAACACACTAAGAGAAGCTAGAGCAACGGCTTTAATAATAGAACCAAAAGACTATAAAATGAAAGTAATAATATATTATTGGGACACAAAAAATGAAGGAGAATGTTTTGATGATGAAGAAACATTTTGTGGTTATAATACAACTACAACACTAAAGAGCAAAACGGTGGCTTGGCAAGAAGTAGGAAAATTTTTAGAATCTTTAGGTGAAGTGGCAGCGGATTATGCAGACGGAGTAACTGATTGCAAACCAATAGCCATAATAGACGCAGAAACAAAAGAAAAACTACCATTAGATTACAAATATTGGGATATGGGTGATATAAATGAATTATGAAAACAGGACAAACGGACAATTAACAACATACGGAAACAAAAGAGTATCAAGAGGAATAATAAAAAATATCAGCTTTAAAGTAAGCAAACTGTTTTCAAAAAGAAAAACGTTAAGCAACCATTATTATAAAAAAGTTAACATGTCGATGGGATATAACAAAGAACTTAACAATATGAAGGTGGGAAATTGAAAGCCAGAATACTAGAAATAATAAGCAACTCGCTTTCAGTTTTGGAATTAAACAAAACACTTACACATTCAGACGTAAAAGAAATAACCGATCTAATATATGACAAAATCAAATTAAACTCTAGCAAAGGAGATATTCATCCTATATCTCAAACACACTCAAAACCTAAAGTGACTAACTCTTTTGCTGGAATTAATTTTCAAAGGTGATAATATGGAAATAGATAAAAAGTTTATAAAAAACATACAAGGAAAAGATTTTATTCTTTTTGAAGGACTATTAGCAATAGCACACGAAAAAGGACTAAAAAGCATAGAGACAGAAATAGTACAAACACCAACAAAAGAAGTACCCTATGCAGTTACAAAGGCAAAAGTAACAATAAAAGACGGTACTTTCACAGGAATCGGTGATGCAAGTCCAAGTTCAGTAACAAGCATGATAGTACCACATTTGCTTAGAATGAGCGAAACTAGAGCAGTTGCAAGAGCATTAAGGTTTGGTTGTAATATAGGTATGTGTAGTCTGGAAGAATTAGGAGATATTGAAAAAAATAT
>Ga0180433_10010946_pt1 | contig 10829 bp, 12 predicted proteins | sample SS_ome_8_FD_132980 | JGI IMG/M metagenome (GOLD analysis project Ga0180433, IMG submission 132980) | Hypersaline lake sediment archaeal communities from the Salton Sea, California, USA - SS_1_D_1 metaG | ecosystem: Environmental > Aquatic > Non-marine Saline and Alkaline > Hypersaline >...
CTTCCGCACCTCTCGCAGCACGTCCTCGGGCGGCGTCAGATCGCGCTCCCCCAGTTCAGCTCGAACCTGCTCCCGCGCCCGGCGCACGAGCTCCCGCCAATCCTCCCGTTCCTCTCGATCCTCGGTGGCGCTCATTGTCCGCTGCATATCTCACCTCTCCTGCCATTCAATCAGTCGGTTACTTACCGCCATCGTAGCCCCCTCCCCGCGGGAAAGTCAAGCGCATCTGAATCGCTGAACCGCTGAGAAAGGATGAAAACGCTGAAAGACCACCCCTCAGCGCCCTCAGCGATTCAAAGCCGTTGAAATCACTGAAGGCACTGAACACCGCCGAATCCGCTGCCCCGTTTCAGCGTCATCAGCCCTCTCAGCGCCCTCAGCGATTCAAATATCGGGCTGCGCCCCCTCTACCTCCTGCATCTGATCCTGCATCCGCTCACGTTCGGCCACCAACTCCCGCCGCCGCGCCTCCACCGCGTCCTCCAGCAACCTGTCCCGCCCCTCCATCGCCAACGCGTCGGCCAGTGCCTCCTGCCCCTCCGCCTCCGTCCGCGTCTGGGAGTTCGGTCGAGCATCCACCAATCGCGCCACCTGTTGACGTTTGCCGGATGACGAATGACGAATGACGAATGACGCCTGACGCCTATGCACCAGTATCGTCATCGGAAGGAGTCCCACGATAACGCTCTCCCTGACTCCACCGCCCCGCGCTTGCCTAAAGCTTGCTTCGACTCGCCTCTTCCCTGGCGGAGCCCTTGACCGTCTCCCACAGCTCGGCCACGTCCGCGCCCAACTTCCACGCCTCGGCGTCCACATAAGGTTCGTCGAAGGCAACGCTCTGTTCGGGATCGATGTCCAGATAGTGGTAGACCATCATCTCACGGATGTCCGTCTCGTGCTTGCGCGAGCGCCCCTCCGCCCAGGCCATCAGCTTGCCGACGATGACGTCCTCGGGACGCGCACACCAGACCTCAAAAAGTTCGGCGCCCGGCACGTCGACGCTTTGTCGCACGCGGCGCTGGAATGCTCGGCGATAAGGTGAGGCCATTGTCAGCGGTACAAGGTCGGCCTTTTCGCCCCGCTCTGTGTCGATGATGTTGAACATAATGCCCATCCGTATGGAATTCCGCATCTGCATCGGGTCGGCGTAGTAGCGCGGGAGAGGATAGGCGGCGACTAGGGCCTCGATGTGCTTATCGTCCAGATCCACCACGATGTCGATGTCGTAGGTCACCCGCGTGATGCCATACACCGTGGCGGCGAAGGCTCCGATGATCATATAAGGCGCCTCGATGGCTTCCAGCGTGTGCAAAATGTCGATGAAAAGGCTTAAATCGGGAAGTCGTTCGTCAGGCACGCTCGATCTCCTCCAATACTTTCAAGTTTAGCTCGCGAGCGGATAGATCGGGGTGACGACGGCGCAGCCGACCGCGGATCAGCCCCACGGCCAGCTCGCGCGCGTCGAGCATCCGCTGGATGCGCTGGCCGGGGGTGAGCCGGGCCGACAGGCGCATCTGCTCCACGTCTATCGGGTCGAAGCGGTGTGGTGCGTTTTTGTCCACAGGCCAACTCCTGAGGTTTTCAAGCGCTTAGACTAGAAAGCAATGCCATCCACCCGTTCAGCCGTCAACTCCATTTTGGGTTTCACCATACCTGCAAGTCACGCATGCGCGCTGCCGCCAGGCAGCGGACTGCCTGGTGGCAGTTCGTCTATCACCGAATCGTCACACTAGAGTATACCGCCCCCAGGGATAGTGGGCAAGTGCCGGTGCAGATTGTGTGCCCGATAGCTCCCACTCCCTTTGCCTGGCCGCTCTTCCTGTGGTACACTGCCTGTGTATGGGGTTGCTGCTGGGGCTGTACAGATTCGAGCGCGAGTCCACCTCGGAATTCAAGGACTGTGGTGAGCGAGGTAGCACATACTACTGAGACACAGACAACGCATGCGGTATGTCGAGCCTTCCACACCACCCGCTTCGTCCGGCATTCGCCGCCACTGTGCCTCATCCTTTGGGTCCGCGATCAGGCGGATCACCATATTGGCGTCAATGCACAGCGGAAAGCTGCTCCTCTCGCTCCTTCCACACCTCTCGCAGCACGTCCTCGGGCGGCGTCAGATCGCGCTTGCCCAGGTCAGCTCGAACCTGCTCCCGCGCCCGGCGCACGAGCTCCCGCCAGTCCTCCCGCTCCTCACGGGCCGCCAACAACTGCTCATACTTGTCTAGGGAGATCACGACCACGCAAGGCTTTCCGCTGTGCTCCACGATCACCGGTTCTTGCTTTTCCACCACGTGCCGCATCAGCTCGCCGAAGCGAATGCGGGCCTCGGTGGCGCTCATTGTGCGCTGCACGTCTCACCTCTCCTGCCATTCAATCAATCGACTACTTGCTGCCATCGTAGCCCCCTCCCCGCAGGGAAGGTCAAGCGGATCTGAATCGCTGAAACGCTGAGAAAAAAGAAGGCGCTGAAGGACCACACCTCAGCGCCGCTGAGGCGGAGCAGGAGTTCCGCGCTGACGGGAGACCGGCCTGCGGATGTTCTCGACGAACGCGGCGGAGATCAAGCCGCCGGAGGTGGTGATGTGAGAGGTCATCGGCTGCTTTCATCGAGCCTCCGGCGGACTTCTTCGAAGTAATCACGGAACTCGTCAGGGATGATATCGGCTCTAGGAGCGTCAGGCAAGACGGCACGAAAGTGACATTCCAGCTCCCCAAACTCGATCAAACCCTCGTGTAGCATAAACATCACATCTTCCAGATCGGCTTCAAATCCACGAGCGATTTTGCTCAAGGCAATGGTGTAGGGATCAAAGACGTACACATCCAGTTGGCCATAGTGCCCGACCCATCGTCGCCGTTCATAGGCTTGCGGTGGCAGAGGGACGAATTCGGCTATCGGCACCGGTTCTACATCGAGGTGCATTTCGGCAGCCAACTCAGCGACTGTCGCTTCGAATTGCTCAACCGAGTCCACGCCGGGCTCGAAAGTGTAGTCAACGTCCACTGTGGCGCGGGGATTTCCCAACAGGGAGAGTGCACTGCCTCCCAGCAAGTAGAGATCACCCGCGCCCGTGAAGCGTTTGCCCAGGCGCTGGAGGAAAGTCTGCAGAGTAGTTAAGGTTACTGGTTCCACCGAATTCCCCTTTCCCAGTGATGTATGAGCTTTTGCACCACCTGTTCATAGGTGCCCATCCAGTTCACCGCCGCTTGCGTTCGGTGCCGCAGCTCGCGGTCCAATAGTCTCAGTCTCTCGCGGGGCGCTCCCTGGGTGGGCAAGCCCAGTTCCTTCGACAAAAGATCAGGTAGCCACCGCCAGCGCTCCCCTACAAGAGGTCGCAGACGGTCGGCGTACTCCTGTTGGAGAAGCACGGCTGCCGTGTAGAAGGACTGCAAGGTCAAGCGATCCCAAGATGAAAGTCGCCTCAGTGCAGCAGGCACAGCTTCCACATACTCGGGGTGGGAGAGCAAGACAGCAATCACCGCAGCACGGACGCGGGCGTGCGGTTGCCGTACCAGGTCAGCCAGGAGGTTCTCTGGGGAGCGCACTTGGTTGGCCTGGTAGGAGGACTGACGCGACAGGTAGCGGATGCCCAGCAGGTCCAATTCAGCGACCAGTTCCTCTTCTTCGGTAATGGCTGTGTGTTTCGACTTGTCTTCCATCGTTTCGCTTCGTCCTTTAAGGTCAGCCCGTCTCTACTGTAAGAAAACCGAGGTCTCAGCCGTTGGAATCGCTGATGGCACTGAACATCGCTGAGTCCGCTGATCCTTTTCAGCGTCATCAGTCCTCTCAGCGAGCTCAGCGGTTCACATCTTGGAACCGCTGAAGGCACTGACCACCGCTGAGCCCGCTGCCCCGTTTCAGCGTTGTCAGCGTCCCTCAGCGATTCAGCGGTTCAAACATCGGCTCGAAGTAGATATCAAATAACCGAAGCATCGCTTACGGCTCGGCGATAGTGGCTAGTTGATCTCTGATCATCTCAATGGCATCGGCGTACCATTGCCACTGCAGGTAGTCGTCGTCGACTGCGAAGTCCTCGCTGCCCTGGGCCGTGTAGCGAGCGCGCAACTCCGCTAGCGTGCAGCCCCGCCGGCTCTCCAGCTCCTGGATCGCGGCTTGATAGCGAGCCAGACGCCCCAAAAGGATCATGCGGGCCTGCTGGCGGGCGGCCGCTAACGGATCGGGGTAGCCTAAAGCAGCCAGGATGCTCTCGATTGTATGGGACTGAGTAGGTGTGTGCATTAGCGATTTCCTTCTAATATGTATCTATGATTATATTCGTTTCCCCAACGGTGACAAGAACAACCCTGCTTCCACCCGACTGGAAGGACGTGTTTCAAAACCGTAACACCCCGTTTCAAAACAGTAACCTCCCTGCCGTGCTTCCGTAACGACTATATGCTATAATGCAATCTGCATAACCACCCGCCAGGCAATCAAGCTGCACCTCAGGAAAGGAGGGCGTATGCCGCCCCAACCGAAGATCCTCTTGGTAGATGACGAGCAGGCGATCACTGCCAACCTGTCCCCCTTCCTCGAGCGCGCCGGCTTCGCCGTCGCCGTCGCGGCCGACGGGGAGCAGGCCCTGCGCCAGACCTCTGCCTTCGAACCTGACCTGATCGTCCTGGACGTGCTGATGCCCAGGCTCGACGGCCGCCAGGTGCTGCGCCGCCTGCGCGGCCAAGATGACTGGACCCCCGTCATCCTGCTCACCCAGGTCGGCGAGTCCACCGAGCGCGCCATGGCGCTGGAGGAAGGCGCCGACGATTACCTCAACAAGCCCTTCGACCCGCACGAACTCGTGGCCCGCATACGCGCTGTGCTGCGGCGCGCTCGCTCGGGCCAGCCGCCTCTGACCTCCGCCCCAAGCTTGGCCTGCGGCGACCTTACCCTGGATCGCCAGGCGCGTCGCGCCTACGTGGGCGCTGAGGAACTGCGCCTGACGCCCAAGGCGATCGCGCTCCTCGAGTACATGATGACCCATCCCGATGAATTGCTCACCCGGGATCGGCTCCTGGACGCTGTCTGGGGCTGGGATTACCCCACCGGCACCCGCACCGTGGACACCCGCATCGCCGAGTTGCGCCGTGTGCTAGAAGATGACCCGGCCCAGCCCCGGTATATCGAGACGGTGCCCGGCCAGGGGTATCGCTTCGTGGGGCGCGTGGAAGCCGCCGGGCGTGGGGAGACGGCGCCATGAGAATGAGATGGCGACGCTGGGGCTTCGCGTTGATACCCGCGGCCGCGGGACTGGTGGTCGCCTCACTCGTGACCCAGGTCCCTACGCTGACCAACCCGGTCATCTACGTCCGCGTCGACGTGGGCACTGCCGCGCAGATCACCGGGCTGGCGCTGTCGATCCTGGCAGCGATCGGGTTGGTGCTGTGGGAATGGCCCGGGCGCCGCTGTGAGCACCGCTTGATCCGCGCCCGCGCCCGGGCCGCGGAGGAGCGGCGCCGGTTCCTCCAGCGCCTCGATCACGAGCTGAAGAACCCGCTCACTGCGATTCGCGCTGGCCTGGCGAACCTGGCCAACGGCTCGGCCCCGCCTGCGCAGCAGGATGCGCTGGTCAGCGTGGAGGCACAGGTGGTGCGCCTCAGCCAGTTGACCGCCGATCTGCGCAAGTTGGCCGAGCTGGAGACGCGTTCGCTGGAGCGTGTCCCCGTGGACGTCGCCGAACTGTTGCAGGAGGCGGTGCTGCTGGCCCAGGAGCAACCCCAGGCCGAGGACCGGCGACTGACGCTGACGCTCCCCCAGGCGCCGTGGCCTGTGCCCGACGTCCTCGGCGACTGGGACCTGCTCTTCCTGGCGACCTATAACCTGCTCGACAACGCCCTCAAGTTCACCCGGCCCGGCGATACGGTGGAGGTGCGCGCCTTTGAGGACGGCGCCTTCGTGGCGGTCGAGGTCGCCGATACGGGGCCGGGCATACCGGCGGAGGAAGTCCCCCGCGTGTGGGACGAACTCTATCGCGGGCAGGAGGCGCGTGGCGTGCCGGGCAGCGGCCTGGGCCTGGCGCTCTCGCGTGCCATCGTCGAGCGGCACGGCGGGCGGGTGACCCTCCGCAGCCGCGTCGGCCAGGGCACCGTCGTGGCGCTGCGGCTGCCCGTCAAATAAAGCTCCCCTAGTCAAGACCTCGGAGGTCTCCAAATGACCATTTTGGGCTCAGAAACTGCTCCTATCGGCACACCTTCGCCGGGAAGACTGCCTTATAGACCTCCGAGGTCTGCTGGTTTAGTCCCTTATAGATGCGCCCCCCAGAGCTTGCATGTTACAGAACGGTAACGCGCTGTCACAGGTCTGCGACACCGGTGCCATAACCTCGTAACAGTCCTATGCTACAATCGGGGTGATGTAAGAATTCGAGTACCTCAGGTGCCAGGCACTTCTGGCGAGTGTCTGAAGTCAAAACCAACTTGGGCCCAATGAGACCTTCAAGCGCCCATCACCCTGTAAGTGCCTGGCACCTGACCTTAGCCGTAACGAAGGGGAGATGAAACGTGCCTTTCAGTATCGGACTGGCCGAGATCGTCATCCTCGCCGGCGCTGCCGGCCTGGTCGTGCTCGTCGTCGCTGCCGTTGTCGCAGCAGTTGTGAGAAGGCGGAAAGGGGACGATACCCGCCCGTGGAAATGGATCGCCATATTTGGCTTGATCCTGGTCGTGCTCCCGCTGCTGGTAGCCGTCCTCGCTATCCTGTGGGTGACCCCCGCCAGGGTCGAGCGCTCGTACGTCGGCGTGGCTCCCACAATCGAGCGGGTCTCGGTCGAGCCGCTGGCTTCGCTGGAAGTGACGTCAACGACGTCCCCCCCGGCGCTGGCCGGCACACCGCCGGGGGCTCCATCTCCGCCAAACCGAACGCCGGTCAGAAACACCCGGCCCTCCTCCCTCCTCTCAATAGTTCCCGATAGCGCGCTCGAAGCGTTCGCCATCCCTCTCCTCATCGCCGGCCTGGTGCTCCTTATCGGGGCAGCCATTGTCTCCGTCGTCTTGAGGAGATGGCCGGACGGCGACACCCAGCCGCAGGACGACGCTGCGCTTCCCTTCATACGTGGGTCGGACGGGAACGGCGGTAGGTGGGCCCGGCTGCGGTACGTGTTTCTCGCGCTCGCTCTCTGGATTGCCCTGAGCGTCTTCTTGATCCTGGACCTTGGACTGAGCCTGGCGGTCTCTCTCTATCCCACGTTCGTCGCCATCTACGCTGCTTTCTGGGTGCTGGTGAGCGCACTGTTGCTCTACGGCAGACCCCTGCGCGAACAAGTCCTGATTCTGTTGCCTTTCCTGCTCGTCGTTTTCTCCGTGCGCTTCGTCGACTGGAACAGCCGCAAGCCCTTTCTCAGGGACCTATACAGCATCAAGGAGGGCATGACGCCGGCCCAGGTGGAGCAGATCATGGGGGCTTATATGACAGGGGGAGGGCGACCCCTGGACAGCCCCGAAACCGAGGTCGATGAACGAGGGGAGATGGTGACAGGCACCGTGACGTACCGGCACACCAACGAGGGCTGGGGCGACTCAGACTGGGGAGTGGTCACCTTTGAGAACGGCCGTGTGGTGGAAGTCGAGTTCCTCCCCGATTGATCCTCCCGCTTCATCCACTGTTCTCCAGTCGATGTCGTTAAGACCTGACACACCGATTTCCCCGAAGTGGTGTGAAGCTGATTCGCCGGCTCGCTGACTCGCTGATTCGTGTGCCATTTGTGCCATCTGTGCCATTTGTGCCATCAAAACCAAGGTACCCTGTCTATCTTACAATCTCATCAGGAGGTAACATGGAACGCAAGGTGAAATGGTGGGTCCTCGGCGCGGGGGTAGTGCTGGTAATCCTCAGTGTGCTTGTCATAAGAGCAGGATTGCAGCCATGCGCCTGGCTAGATATCGCCCTGAAACGCAGCGGCTGCCTATGCACACTGGAAGAACATACAAGCCCGGTGGACAGTGTCGCTTTCTCGCCAGATGGCGCTCTCTTGGCCTCGGGGTCAAGGGACAACACGGTCAGATTGTGGCGTGTAGCGGATAGAGATCTTCTGCACGTATTCACGATACAGATCTCTTCATCTGGAGCAGGGGGGTACTCCCAGGATGTTGCCTTCTCGCCCGAGGGGGAGATGCTGGCCTTTGGCTCGACAGACGGTGCGGTGCGGCTGTGGCGGGTGAGTGGGGATGAACGGCATCCCGGGGGCACGCCGCTGCACATATTGCGAGGCCAGGCGGGCAAAGTATGCAGCCTAGATTTCTCGCCGGATGGACGAATTCTAGCCGCCGGCACCTGGAATGGCCCGGTGCGCCTGTGGCAAGTCGCCGACGGAACGCTGTTGAGGACGCTGAACGGACACACGGCCGGCGTGATCAGCGTGGCCTTCTCTCCTGATGGCACGACGTTGGCCTCCGCTTCCCTGGACGGCACCACGAAGTTGTGGGACATCGCGAGCGCCACGCGGATCCACGAACTGGGGGGGCCATCCGCCACGACAGGTGTGGCTTTCTCCCCGGACGGATCGATGCTCGCCATCAGGACGAGCACCGGCGATCGACAAATCTGGAGTGTGGATGACTGGAGCTCCATACGGGAGATGGAATCTATAAGAGGTGGGATGGGCAATGTGGCTTTCTCATCAGATGGGGATGTGTTGGCAGCCGGCAATGGGTGGCACGAGGTGCGTTGGTGGCGGGTGGCGGACGGTGCCTTGCTGCGTGCTGTGAAAGGGCATACAGACAGCGTGAACAGCGTGACCTTTTCGCCGGACGGTAACACGCTGGCCTCGGGATCGCTGGATGGGACGGTGCGATTGTGGCAGGTGCCGGAGGAATGACGGAATTGCCCCGGTGTAGGATTTGGGGAGATATGGAACCTTTTGGGCGAAACGTACGTTCTTATAGTGTAAGCCCACCAGGGCTACATTAAATCACGAGGAGAGGCAAATACCCAGGTGCCAGGCACTTACAAGGCACTGTTTGCCTGAAGGCCTGGATACGATGAGGCAGATCTTGACTTCAGACACTTGTCAGAAGTGCCTGGCACCTAGCCTCAGCACTCACAAGGAGAGTAGAAAAATGTCGAAAAGAATCAAATTGCTACCCGTAGTCGCACTGTTGGCAGCGTCATTGGCGGCCTGCACGGGCGTCGAGGCTGTGCCCGGGTCCGAGTCGCCGGCTGCGCCGCGTGCCATTACCGTCGTCGGGGAAGGCAAGGTCAGCCTGGAGCCCGACCTCGCCACGATCAACGTCGGCGCCGAGGCTAGAGCGAACACCGTGTCCGAGGCCAAGGCCGAGGTCGATGCCCAGATGGCGGCCATCGCCACTGCCCTGCAAGAGGCGGGCGTCGACGAAAAGGACATTCAGACCTCCCACTACAGCATCTACTACGAGCAAGAGCCAATGCCGGTCACGCTCGAAGAATCTGCCCCGGCGAACCGGGGTGGGTACCGTGTCTCTAACATGGTCCGGGTCATCGTCCGCGACGTCGACAAAGCGGGAGACGTGCTGGACGCAGTCGTCCAGGCCGGGGCCAACCAGGTGTCCGGCGTAAACTTCACCGTCTCCGACGAAAGCACCTGGCAGAGCGAGGCCCGGGCCAGGGCGATGGCGGACGCCAGAAGCCGCGCCCAGGAACTGGCGGAACTGGCAGAAGTCGAGTTGGGTCAGGTGCTGTCGGTCAGCGAAGTCATCGGTTCTTCACCGATCTCAATGGTGGCGGTCGAGCACGGCCTGGGCGGTGGCGGAATTGCCCCGGGCGAGCTTGAGCGCAGCACCCAGATCCAGGTCACGTTCGCCATCCAATAAGCGTCCGATCGCACGAGCCGGGGGCAGAACCCCCTGCCCCCGGTTATCCTTGAAGGAGCGCACTTGCTCAGGTGCCAGGCACTGGCGGCGATGGCCGCCGCTTGGTCGAGCGCCTGAAGCCAAAACCTCATCGAGTCCATTGAAACCTTCAACTGGCCATCACCGTGTAAGTGCCTGGCACCTGGCACCCTGTCAATCACGTGTTGATAGGTTCGTAGTAACGACTTCAGTCGTTCTTCCCGCAGCGCGCTGTCAATCACGTCTTGACAGGTTCGTAGTGACGACTTCAGTCGTTCTTCCCGCTCACTGAGCGACTGAGGCATGCCCTGAGCGGCTCAACGCAGTTGAGCTTGCCGAAGGGTCACCACTGCGCCCCGTCAATTCATCATTGACAGAGCACTAGGCTGACCAGTCACGAAGGAGCGTGAAATGAAACGACACCGTAACCTTGGTACGCTGACGGCCTTGGTCCTCCTGTGTGTCTGCCCCTTGCTCGCCGCGTGCGGCACGCTTGAGGTCGGCATCGCGCGCACGCCAACGCCACAGGCCAGCCCCACACCTGGCCCGACCGAGACCGTGCCTGCGCCCACCCCCACGTCGACCGTGCCTGCACCCACCTCCACGTCGACAGCGACTGCGCTCCCCACCACCACGCCTTCTCCGGCGAGTACGCCCACGCCACAGCCGCCAACCCCCACCCCCGAGCCGGAGCCTCGACGGATTCGCTTCGCGGCAGGCGCCACGGACGCGATGATGATCGGCACCCTCCCGCCGGGGGGAGCCGAACGCTACGTCCTGCGGGCGCTGGCCGGCCAGGCCCTCATCCTGGACGTCACCGCGCCTAACCCCGTCCTCCTCAGCGTCTGGGGAGCAGATGGCGCCGTTCTGAAGCGGGCGGTGGGCGGCACGTCCCACTGGGAGGGTGAGCTGCCGTCTACGCAGGACTACTTTCTTGAGCTCGCCTCGGCCGGCCCCGGAATCGATTATCGGATGGCCGTCACCATTCCCGGGCTGGTGGAACCGACCCCTTCCCTGAACACCTACCGCAA
>Ga0180433_10010947_pt1 | contig 10828 bp, 17 predicted proteins | sample SS_ome_8_FD_132980 | JGI IMG/M metagenome (GOLD analysis project Ga0180433, IMG submission 132980) | Hypersaline lake sediment archaeal communities from the Salton Sea, California, USA - SS_1_D_1 metaG | ecosystem: Environmental > Aquatic > Non-marine Saline and Alkaline > Hypersaline >...
TATGCAGAACATACTTGTAATGATGCACAAACCAGAGGTTGATAGCAGTCAGCCTCTTGATGTAAAACAAGAAGGAGGCAACGGCGTTCCTCCCACACCTAAAGAGTGTGGGTATCCCGCCTAATTTTTTATGAATGAAGCAAACATAATTAAACAAGAAAGAAGAATATTAGAACATATACAAATAGATTCAATGGAGAATAACCCAAAGATAATCAAGAAGATCAATTTTATATTTGAAGATATTAATATTACTTGGAAACCCAAAATAGAGAAAACAACCAAAGTATATGGTATGGATATGTTTATTAAAGAACCAATGAATATAGATGACATCCCACAAAAGCTAAAAGATATTGGTAAACAACTTAATAAGATAGGCGAAGTTGATATTTTAGTTGATTACATAAGTAAGAAATTTGAGGGTACTAATTACTATTTTATTACATCTATGAGTATGTTTGATAAATGGGCGATTTGTAGAGATAAAAGGGAAGTAGAGGAAGATCATATAATATAAAATATAGAATTGATTAAATAAAAATATATTAGGAATGATAATATATTTTCACAAATAACCTCAATGCTATGGGATGTTATCCATCCACTTGTGCCATACAAGTTTGACCTCATTTTCTTGTATGGTTTTTATTATCATAATCGGCAAAAAATTAAAGGTAAACCTGTATTCATATCTCGATAGCGTAGTAAGTATTAATTCTCCTTTAATTTGCCGATAATTTTAAATATATTAGATACTGTTATCCTGTTAATGAAATCACCTCCCAATGATTTCTAAAACTATATTATTGGGCTAATCCCCAATAATTAGTTATTTTATTTTTCCTCTAATTGCTTATTAAGGGAAATATAACCTCATAATTCTAATTCAATAATGCTTAAATATGTATTATATTTCCTGAGTTATCATAAAATAGGAAAAGCAAACTCAGGAGATTAAAATAACACCTTCCCAAAATGAGGATAGCTTAAAATAAAATAATTGTGCAGAAAAGATGAAGAACCAATATAATATAATTATTAAAAATGGCTTCCGATAAATCAAAAGAAAAAATAGCAGATCAAATTTCTAGCATAGTTTTACAGCATAGATTAACCCCTACTGAATTTAGACACATTTCTAAACGGGTTAGGGAAAAATGTAAACTACAAATCCCTAAAGTATCTAAACCATTACCCGATTTTATGAATCCGGCTGAAATTTATACATTATTAGAAAAAGCTAACAATAACCCTTTTGATGGCTTAATTATAGAATTTATGATTTTTACGGGGCTTAGATTATCTGAAACTAGGGATTTAATGATTCAAAACATAGATTTTGGCGGTAATCAATTAAAAGTAGTTAGTGGGAAAGGTGGAAAAGATAGGTATGTCCCACTTACCACTAATTTACAACACAAAATTAAACTATTTTTGAATGGTAGAATAAGGGGTTATGTATTTTCAAGATCAGATCAAAAGAAATATACTCGCCGGGCTTTAAGATACAGAATTACTAAACAGATTTCTAAATGTAATTTTACTAAAAAGATACATACTCACAGTTTAAGGCATACTTTCGCTTGTTTATGTTTAGCTAGGGGAATGAGGATAGAGGATATTAAATTAATGATGGGACATAGTAACATTAAAACAACTGAAATATACGCAAAATTAGAACTAGGCAGTATAAAAAATCAATTTTTACAATTAATGGATATGAGAGGGTGAAAAATTTAAATTATATAATAAGATTGATCTTATTAAAAACTTATCAAAAAAAATAAATATCAATTAAATATAATTAATTTTATGAAATATAAAAAATATTCAAAACCAAAAGGTCGTGATCCTATAAATAAAATGCGTGGTCGTGATCCTATAAATAAAATGCGCGGTAGGGATAGAATTAATAAACAACGAAAATCTTAAGAGTTATAAATAATCTACAAATTTATTTATAATAATTAATATTAATTAGTTCTATGAAAACTAACAAAATAATGGACATTTTGCTATATGTTCTTGTTTTTGTTGCTGTACTACCTGTTATTGCTAACACAATCGCAGGACTAGGCGGTAACATTACCGGGGCAACTCTAGCAATAGTAACCCTAATTCCGCTTGTAGTGGTATTTGGTGCGATCAAGTATGTGCAAAAGCACGGTATCGGTAGATAAATACTTAAAAAATAGGGGGTAATTCCCCTCTTTTATTTTTCTAAGATTATTATATAACAAATAAATATTCCACAAATTTATTTATAGTGTGATTATTCTATATTTTTATATAAATGAAAATAAGGTTATTATATGAATAAAATATTATTATTGTTATTAATCATATTCTTAGTTCCTTATGTTTATTCCGAAGAAACATATCCAAATTTAGGCGGTGTTGATAACGATTATTTCTCAGAAGATTCAAGTTTATTTAATGAAAATCTTGACGATTCTGAAATTGCTGATGTTGTGCCTATAAATAATGGTAATTTTATACCTTTGGTAGCAGATTTAAATAATAATGGTTCTAATCAAATAATTATCCATGCCGGGGATCAAATTCGCCTTTATTATGCAAATCAAACCAATACAGGCATAGAATTAGAAACATTAAGGGCTTTTGATACTCCAAACAGCCATACAGACGGGAAATATTATTCTAATTTATTAACTTATGATATAGATTCAGATGGTATGCTTGAGGTTATCTTTTTTTCAGTAGAACAAAACCATTTATACATCTTAAATTATAATATCTCACATTTTTATGATACTGGGTATAATTTTACCTTACCTAATAATCCTCAATGGAATATAGGTTCACCTGACGATTCAAGCACTATTATGATTGGGTGCGGTGATTCTAACGGGTGTATTATTTTATTTAATGATAGGTCCAGTTATACAGCTTCAGGAACTAGATATATGTTTGCTAGGCAATTTAATTCAACTTCATCAAATAATAATACTCAATATACGATTTCGTCCCAATTCTGGAACCCTGACGGTCCAGTGATGTGTTTACCAAAATATAAAAACGTTCCATACGCAAACGGCAAATATTACGCTACATATTCAAATAGTGCTGGTGTTAATGGTAATATCTATATAATCAGGATTGGATTAAACGGAAGTTTCCATTTCAGCCATAATTCAGATTTACAAAGCGGTTATCAATTACCTAATACTTGTTACGGTGGTTTAACAGATTTTACAAGCCCTCATTTAATGAATTTTGATATAGCTAGTAATGAATTAGAGCCAGGCTTTGCATATAATTATGATTCAGACGAATTCAAATTAAAGGTTTTATCTTACGATTTAACATCTGATGAAGATTATCCCTCAATCCAAAAAGCAGATGGAATATTAAAATCAAACCCTTTTACAGCAAACGCCTTTATTGATTCTGAGGAGTCATCTTTATGTGTTGTCGGTTATGATGAAACCCAGGGTGATTATGGTCGGTTAGATATTCTTTGCGCTGATGAACAATCCGCATTTTCAGGCATAACTGAAAATACCCAATTTATTCACGATTTCACCACAACCCCTGTATATAATATAACCGGGCTTGATCTTTATTCTAGCATGGCTCATTCAATTAACTCTAAACAAAACGATAGATCAGAAGTTTTAACCCCTTACGGCGTGTATGAACTTGAGGACAAATCAAAAGCCGGATTATTATCTTTATGTTACTTAAACTCTCAATGTGACGCAGATCGTATTTATAATATGCCAGTAACCGACGAATTAACCACTATTTCAGGAGATTTTACAGGTGTAGGTTTCGAGGATATAATCACCTTAACAACTAACAATTTATATTATATTGACGATGGATATGTAAACAGGAACGCTTATTTAGGTTATTGTACTAGAATACGCCCTTCTCCTGATGCTATTTGGCAATTACATATAGAGGGTAACACATCTAACCAAACAAACGAAGTTAAGGTTACTGTAAAAGTTGTTGATCCGGATTCATCAGATAACCAATTAAGAGCAAGGGTTTTATTATACGCTGATGAACCAAACCAACAAGATTCTAATTGGTCAAGCGATTTAACTAACGGGCAACAAATAACTTTTAGTGATTTATACCCAAACGAAACCACCTCAGGATCAATTTTAAGAATTCAAGTAAAAGATAACTCAAATTACCCTGATACCCCGGTTAATTATGATTATACTTTCATTGTTCAAACCTCAGGAGATACAACAACTGATAGTGATACTTGTGTGGGATTAACCGAAGAGGAATATTATTCAGGTTCATCTGAGGGTGGTTCATGCCAAACTGATTCAGATTGTCAAACCGGGTTAGAATGTGTAAATAATGTATGCGTCGAGGATGAGGATATAATCACCGAACAAAAGAACGATATAAGCGAAGTAATAGCCCCTACCTCATTAATCCCTGAAAGTTACCGAAGTTTATATGGTATCTTTATTATTGTAATAATATTGGTAATGACCGCCTCATTTTTGAAATCTGAAAATCTTGTTGATCCTAAAACCTGGTTTATGTCTATGTGTTCAGTATGTTTATTTGGGATCATATTTTTTACTTATTTAGGGTGGTTTCCTAGTTGGTTTATTTTAACCATTATAATTATAGCTATTGCCATCATAGGCGTAAGAATAACGCCATTATATGATAGATTTAGGGGGTATTAGTTTGAATGATAATTATTTCTTTGGTTGTTTATTATATTTAATACTAGCTTCATTTGTTGTCGGGTTCTTACCCTCAGAATTTTTTACAGATGTTTCCCAAAACACAAAAGATTTTACTGAATTAACATCTGATGAAGATTTAGTAGAACCAAATTTAATAGACACATTATCATATTTAAATAAATTAACAACTTTTCTATTCTTAACTTTTACAATCCCGGATATTCCTAGTATTTTTAGCCTATGTTTACTTATTATTAACCTATTTAGTATTATTATATGTGTTACATGGACTTATGATAAAATCAGGGGGATTGGATCATGACATTAACAAATATAATCAAAGAATATGAAAAAACCCCAATAGAAGAACCTAAAATATTTGGCAAATTTGAAGATTATCTTAATAAATTTTCATTATTGGAGTGGTTATTAGGATGAATATATGTATCAAATGTAATAAAAAATTAGATGAAGCTAGTATTTTATCTAATGGAATATGTAAAGACTGTTATCTTGAATCTGAAAAAGATAATATAAAAAATGACTATTTTAAAGCCAAATATAGCAATATGATTCCTATTTTAGTACTTTTTATATGTATTTTATTTAGTTCTCCGGTTCTTGCTGATACATCCATAGATTTTGGCATAACTTACACAACAGATACTAATGCCGCTTATAATTACCCGTCAGGCGTTTTGATAGTTTCAAACGAAAGTATGAAATTAAGAAATGTAACTCTTGAAACAACAGCTAACAAAGTCAAAGATTGTATTTTATTATGGAACAATTCGGGTACATGGGTTAATATGGCAAATGCAACTTTTGATAGTCCGGCTAATTTGACAGCAGTATTTGACGAAACTAAAAACTCAAGTCTTGTAGCTGGCAACGAATATTGTATAGCCCCTTTAATGGATACAGTCTTATTTTATGATTGGGCGCCCCCTAGTATAACATTACCCTCACAATTTGAGGATATATTTTTAATAGGTCGTTGTTCAAACGCTGCTAAAAATGGCATATATGACAGGTATACCACAACCTTAACCATGGTAGCGGATATTACTTATAGCCTAGAATCAGAATCACCCCCAAACCCTTTAGAATTATCTTTATATTATGAAGATTACGGGGGTTTAACATCTGATGTTGATACTTTCGAGTTATTCAAGGCATTTGCTGAATTAATATACCAAAATACAACCATTGAAAGTAATTATAATTGTACCTTAACAAATTTATCTTACGGGTTAGAATACCCTTTATATTATAACTCATCTTCAGAATTATATGAATCAACCTGGATTTCTTTAAATGATACTGGCAATTTTTCACCTAATGTCGTATGCACGATTCCTATTGAAAACTTTATAGTTTTTCAAGATGATTTTGAAAATGTTACACATGGGACCGATTACGCAGAATTACCCGGGATTCCCCAGTTTAATTGGGAATCAGACGGTGGGACAGGATATTTTAATTATACAAATAAAGTCAGTTATTCGGGTAATGGCGCCTTAAATATTTCATCTCAAGGAGATGTTTATTTTACTTTAAGGACTAAAAACGGGTCAGAAGCATATAACAGTTATCATACTATTGGTTATATCTATCTTAAAGATGATTTATTATTATTATTTGATACAGAATTTAGCCCCGCTAAAGATTATTTCCCAGCCTCAAAAATAAACGGTTCAGGGTATTATACGATGTCAGGCGCAAGATGGCAACCAAATTCTAGCATAACAGATTTTCAATTAGGTTTAGATACATGGACTAAATTTGAATTCAGGCAACACGAAAGCAATACCGGACTTTATTATATGTATATTAATGATATTTATTGGGGAAATTTGACAGACTCGCCAAATAATGTACCTCCTATTTTCAATTTTGGTATGATGCATAATGAGGTATATTTAGACAATTTTATAGTTTATAATATATCCGGCTACCCGTTAGTTGAAACAATATCAAGCGAAGATTTAGAAGTAAAAGGTATTATTCCTAATCTCACTTTACAATATATCCAAACCCCAAACGGGACCTTTAATTTTTCAGATAATATAACAATTTATGAATATGTTTGGGGAACCTGGTCTTTTAATTATACAATTTTCGATAATAAAATAATAAATGTTTCAACCTTTATTAGAAATGATAGTAATACCCTAGATTATGATTCAAATGTCTTTCCATTTGTATATGAAGTTAATTCTACTGTATTCATTGATTTTGATAACAACCCTTATACTTTTTTGGTAGTTGTAGAAGATAGCGAGGGTAATATTATAAACGATTCATTCAATTTTAATGTAGCTGATTCAATACTCCCTTATTGTTCAGGGTTTGATAATTCAAATATAACAAATAATACTAATTATACTTGGGATGTATATTGTATTGATGAAAACTTTTACAGCTTTAATTTAAGCTGTGATAATAACTTTAGTTATTACATTGATGGGCTAAATAATATAACCTACTCATATTCAGGTAGTAGTTTAATCAAAGAAATTACTACTTGTGATTGGCGTGTATGTGATGGGCATACAAAAACCGAACTATCCAAAGATTTCAAGGCATACAGAAATATAACATCAAAAGAAGTAAAAGTTATGATTAAAGACAAAATAAACGCCTTTAAACTGACTTCTAATCAAGATATGACAGTTAGTATTAAAAATAAAAAAGATCGTGTAAGCCCTGTATTTAGCTTAAATGGGAAAAGTAATCCAGGCATAAAAACTTACGAATTTGAATACATAACAAGCGAAAACGCAATTTATATTGAAAGTGATGAATAAGTTAATTGAATAGTGGACTCCGAGTCTAATACCTGGTTTGATACAAATTTGATAAATGATAAAACAGCGGTTCAAAGTATCGAGAGAATAAGCCCTACTAAATGGGTTATTACAATCCAAAGCGTAAAAGATGAATTAGAATTTGAATCAATCGGTGAACTTAATTGCAATAGCGGGTCACAATTAATAAATATTTTAGTTCCAACAACCCCAACCAAGCCTAGTAATAGCTTTGATTCAATATCTCAAGCTATGTATTATTTAGGTTTGACTGTGCTTTGGTTATCTTGTATAGTCTTATTTTTTGTCATAAATGGGATTAATGGCAATCGACCACAGATATTTAACATATTACAACTATTTTTAGGATTTTATATATTTTTCATTTGGATTAATTACTCAATCGTATTAGCCGCGCCTATTATTGGCGTGACTCTTGTTGTATTTATTGGCGGTTTAGATAAACATTAACCAATATCTTTATATACCCCTTATTCTACAAATCCCATAAATGCCACAAAATAATACAATTTCTATAAGAATAAGTATTGACTTAAAAAATAAGATTGATAAAAAAGGGGTTTACGGCGAATCATTTTCAAAAATCTTAGAGAGATTATTAAAAGATAAAATCTAAAATGTCTATTCCAATCCAAATTCAAGGCAACTTCTCACATTTAGTATTTCAAGATGGCTTAACAAATACATTAAATGTAGATAGCATAATTCAAGATTATATAATCCAAATGAATGATTCTATCGCTTTTGCATTATCTGTTATCATATTTTACTTATTTTATTCGAGTACAATTCATGCGTTTATAATAGACAAATTTTCACATAAACATAAAATAATTAGATATTTATCAGATAGGATATTAAACATTTCTGAGATGTTATCTAGGGCATTTAGCGTTTATTTATTATGGATCATACATAAACAAGGTTTCATAAGTGGTCATGTTTACTATTTCTTAGTAGGAGTTATTTCTATTTCTGTATTGATTTTCATATACTCATTAATCAAATTGATAATACAACTATTCAAACTAAATAAGATAAAAAAAGTAATGGATGGTATATTTGATGAAGAATAATATCTATAATGAGTTATTTCAAGACTTAAATCAACCCATGTTTCAAGGTAAATCTTTTTTTAGTAAAGGTGGACTAAGGGTTATAATTATAAATGAGGATATGTCGGCAAATGAATATTTTTTAAAACTCCCGAAATCTTATGTTATTCAATTAAAAGATAAATCTTATTTTTTAGTACCTAAATGTGTTTTAAGAATGAAATTTCCTACTATCATTTATTACTATAATAATCCTTTTCCTATTGGTTTTAAATATGAAAAATCTAATGTTAAAGCTACTGATTTGTATAATGATGAATCCTTAGAGTTACTTAATAACGAGATTAAGGTTCATTTAAGTAATACTATCATAGATGCCGAAATGGTTAAACTAGGATTTGATAACAGATTTATGAAAGGTATTTATGCTCAGGGCGGTATGACTGTTAAAAATTATTTATTGATAATGGGCGCTGTTTTGATAGTAATTTTAGTATTATTACAAGTTAGTGGGAAGGTTGATGTAATGGGTAATTTGTATTCATTTATGGGTACTGGAGTGGGTAATTAATGGAATTCTTAAATAATTTATTAGAAAATAACCGGATAGAATTACTTAAAATCACAATATGTAATAATAATTTAAATTCAATATGTGACATAACTTCTATCAAATCATTATCAAAATTTCATAAAGCCCAAATTAAATCAATGCTTTATGAACTGATCGAGGACTTAAAATAATGCAATTAATAATTAAATCTGATAATCGGTATAAAATAACTAATCCAATCGAATTAAAATCTAACAAAAATAAAGATTTTGAACCTATCGGGGTATTGAAAAAAGATTACCCGTCATTAAATTCATTATCTTTACTTAAACGAGATGTACCTGATTTTATTGAATACTTAGAAACTTCTATTAAATGGTACCGAAAAAAACTTAACTTTTTTATAGATCAACTAGAAGATTTTGAATTTGAACTTAAAAGAATAGGGATAGATAAAAATGTCAAATAATATTAAAATTAAGCATATAAAAACTAATGAAGAATACCAATTTATGGGTATTATTCAAGAGGACATCTTATTATTAGAGATCAAGTCAGGATTATTTAAATATGTGGGATGGAAAGAGTTTCAAGATCATTATATGGGGTGTCCTAAATGGGTATGATTTCACACCCGGCGAAATTATCAGACGCTAATATTAGAGAGATCAATAACTTACACAATGTCAAAAGTAAGACAGAATTAAATATTAATCAGATTGAAAGTATTAATAAATTACATACTTTGGGTTTAATATTTGGATCGGGGTTAGTTATGGCGCATACTACCGATTTCATGCAATTACAATTAAGTAAAGACAGAAAATCAAGAAGCGAATTAGTAGAAGCTATTAAAAGCCGGATTACTGATATTGTTAATAAGGCTAAGGTTAATCTATTAGGATGAAACCGAATATTTTTGGTGAAGAAGAAGAATTCTTATTAAACGGCTCTGCAAGAACAATAGATCGTATAGACCGGATCATAAGGTTAGTATCTCATCATTATTATGAAGATGACATAATATTATACAGAAAAGCATTAATTGATTTATGGATTCAGGGTCAGGGATGGATTAAGGACAAAAAGAAATATTCAAAAGGTCATTATATGATTAATCAAATCATATTAATGGATATAAAAGTTGATGAATCAGAATATAATATTAATTACGATCAAAAACTTCCTAATGCCTTATTACAATTTCATACATGGTTTTTACATGAATTACATAAAGTAGGCGCAACAATGGGAACTAAACCCGGCACTTACTCAGGATTAGGTAATTTAGTTAATAGGCTAGGCTTAAAGAATGAAACCAACTCAAAAGATAAACCCGCTTGAACAATTCGCTATATTAGTTCATAAAATAATAAAATCTGATAGAGATGTTAATATAGCAAGTGGTGGTTTTACTGGTGAGGGGAAATCAACTTTTTCATTACAGCTTTTAAAAAAATATAACGAAATCAAAGGAAAAAAATTTGATTGGAACTTAAACACATGGTCAAGAAAAGAACTTCTTAAATGGATAGATGGCGAAAAAAATTCAGTAATTGGAGATAATGGTTTAAAAATAGGTCAGGTCCCGGAATATACCGGAATCCATGTTGATGAATTATTTATGCTATTTTATAGAAGAAATTGGTTTAATGAAGATCAAATAGATTCTATTGGAACGCTTAATATGTGTAGGGA
>Ga0180433_10010948_pt1 | contig 10828 bp, 10 predicted proteins | sample SS_ome_8_FD_132980 | JGI IMG/M metagenome (GOLD analysis project Ga0180433, IMG submission 132980) | Hypersaline lake sediment archaeal communities from the Salton Sea, California, USA - SS_1_D_1 metaG | ecosystem: Environmental > Aquatic > Non-marine Saline and Alkaline > Hypersaline >...
ACAGCACCAAGGGGCTCCATTGCACGTCAACACCCTGGGCGGCCGGGTTGAAATAGGCGTCGAGGCTGAGGTTCTGGACCATCTGCCGGCTGATGGCATTGATGCCTAGAACGCCGAACTGCGCCACGCCGACCAGCGCCGCCCACACGCGCGACGGCTGCCGCCCGCCGAGCGTGATCAACAGCCAGGGCAGCCCGACCGCTGTGGCCGTCAGCCCGGTGAGGATCAGCCAGGGCATCTCGAACATGGTTTGCCGGATCGACGCCGGCCAGGTGCCGAAGACATACCAGCTTCCGGCCGCCGCGAACCAGACCATGCCGATCGTGTAGAGCTTCCAGGCAAAGCCGCTCGCCCAGGCGTGGTAAGCGTCGGACTCGGCCCGGGCGAAGAATGCCCGATCGACCACGACCCAAGCGGCCGTGGTGGTCAGCGCCAGGCCGAACATCATCAGCCACCGCGGCCAGAGGCTCACGTCGGCCGTGTTCAGCGCATTGCCCAGGACCGCGCCGTCGATCTGGGTCGCGGCGTACAGCTCGGGCCAATGCTGGACGTGGGCCATCAGACTCATCGCATTGGCGAAGAAGAACCCGATGCCAATGAACAACAGCGCCGAGACCCAGCCGGCCGCCACCCGCACCGGCGAGAGGCCCGCCGCGCGGCGCATGCCGAAGACATACCAGTAGACGCCGTAATAGGCCACCGCCAACATCGGGATAATCAGCAGCCAGTGCCAGGCCATGAGGATCGTGGCCGGGTAGAACACTTTGTGGTAGGCCACCTGGACGAACAGCAGCGGCACAATGCCCAGGTTCACGCCGAAGGCGATGATCACCGGCATCTGCTTCATCAGTCGGGCATTGAACCGACGGCCGTGCTCGCTGCCGAAAGCATACAACAGCATCACCACCAGGATGCCGGCGTACCAGAGATTCATCGGCACCGCGTGCAGCGTGAAGCCGAGCACCTTGAACACTTGGATGAACCAGAACGGGGCCGGCAGCGGGGTCGGCGCGGTCTGGTCGATCAGGACTTGCGGGTCGATCATGGATTTACCTATACATGTCCAGGCGAAGAAAATACAAGCTCGACGCGCCAGCGAGTGGGTTCTGATTGCGGCGTCTACCGACTCGCGGGCGCGTCGAGCTTGCATGATGGGCTTTCGCGCCGCAGTCGACTATTCCCCCTCCGTCCGCCGGGGCCCAAGAACCATCCCTTCCGGACGCGGCGGGGCGATGCTCATCAGGTAGTCGGTCATCAACTTGGCCTCTTCTTGGGTGCCGCACCAGGGCGGCATGAAGAAATGGGCTTCGTGCAGGTGCTTGATCAGCGGCAGGATCAAGTCCCGCCGCCGTCCCCGCACCAACGGCCCGGCCGCCGAATAGCCTTGGTCGATCGCGTGGCAGTCGTTGCAGTGGTATTGGAACAGCACGCCGCCCAGCGCCACGCGGTCCGCGTGCGGCAACTCGAGCAGCCGCTTCTCGTCGATCCGGCCGTCGACGATCACCTGCGGGTAGTTGGCCGCCACGTGGGCCCGGGTCCAGGTGCCGCCTTCGAGATAGCCGACCTCTCGCAGCCTGGGCACTTCGGACGGGAAGACCTGGTTGCCCAGGACGACGTTGTAGATGATATAGGGCTTGCGGACCGCCTCGCGGATGAACTCGCCCGTGCTGAACGCCGCCAGCCCGAACAGGAACAACGAGATCGCGAAGCCGGGCGTCAGCCAGCCGGGGTTCTGCAGCGGACCGAGATAGAGCAGGAAGAAGACGACGCCGGTCAGCGCGAAGATCAGGAACATCAGCACATTGAGCACCGCCGCGCTTTCCATCACCGCCTTCGCCGACGGCGGCAGGAACAGGTACCAGGCAATGCCGCCAACGGTGATCATCACCGCCCCGAGCATGGCCGGCCGGGCCGAACGCGAGCCGATCAGGTCGCGAAGCCGCGAATCCTTCACCGCAATTGACGCGTGCAGATAGACGTAGAGCGAACTCAACAAGAGTGCCCCGCCGGTGCGGGCGATCGTTTGTGGAATGAACTGCGGATTGAGGAAAGCCGACCAGAAGCTGCCGGTTTCGAGCCAGCGGCCCGGGTGGAGCATGAAGGCCGTGATGCCGGTAATCAACACCAGGCTCATCCAGGCGGCCCAGGCATAGATCCAGCCGATCCGCACGTGCAGCTTCTCGGGCAGCCGCCCCCAGAAATAGAAGAATAGAAAGGCCGCCGTGACTTCAATAATAAAAAAGACCCACTCGATGGCCCAGCCGAAGACGAACGTGCGTATCAACAGTTCGGTCGAGATGGGCGAAGCCAGCCCAATGGTCCACCAGATGCCCACGCCGGTAATCGCGCCGAAGACGACCGTCAGCAGGATGAAGAATCGGGCGTGGCCGTGCAGGTAGTCGAGATAGGCCCGGTCGCGGCGGCGGTAGGCGTAGCCCGCCTCGACCGCCAGGAAGAACCCGCCACCGACCGCGTAATGGGCCACCAGCACATGAACGACCGCAATGACCGCGATGAGCATCGGGGCCGTCAGGTGCGGCACATACCACCAGGGGTAATGCATGGGTGTCCTTTCATCGTGGCATGATTATTGAGGCACGCACGGCCGCAATCCGGCTTTCTTCAATAACCATACCATCGGACACCAGTTCGTAAAAGCCGATTGGAGAAGATTTAATCCGGCAAAAGCTGTCAAAAACATCCAGCGGGGGTCGTGGGCCGCCGCTAGGGCGATACTGCCAAGCACTACCAGGCCGGCAGCCGCTCGCAAGCCGCGTTCGATCGTCATGATCGGGCTCCTTGTTCAGCAGGGGCTTTGTCGCTTGCTTCCGCATCGTCTGGCTCTCCCGAGCCGGGTACCACGGTATCCTCCGGTCGTTCGAGGCTCTCGGACGGCTCACAAACCGAATCGCGGCTCAAACTGGAGCATGAACCCCCGCAGCAACCGCCCGACATGCAGGTCTGGATGCCGAACGAAGGCAGAATCCATCGGTTCAACGCGAACCACACGACGAGGATGCCGAGGAGCAGGCCGAGTTCGGAATAGGTCATCGAATCCTCCGGCCCGAACTTGGGGCTACTGAGGTTGGCTTTTCGCAACTTGTTCGATGTCGGCGCATACGGGCAGCGCCGCAAGTCATTTCAAGGGAATCGCTTACGATTCGTCCGTCGAGAAGACGGCTTCCCACCGGCGTCGCAGCGCCTGGCAAAGGTGCTCGTGAAGCTTCGCCGGCAATTCGACCGCCTCGCCGCACTTATAAACCGTAATCGTTTGGCGGATGTTATCGATAACGATCTCGCACGGATTGCAGTCGGCCAGATGTTCCTCGAATTCGTCGCAGACGCCCGGATCCAGGTCGCCGTCGACGTAATCGTTCAAAACAGCCAGCAGTTCTTCGCATTTCATTGGGGGAATCTCCGGGACACGCTCTGTAGGAATCGATGCGCCACGGCCGCGGATGGTTACAACGCCGATTGGGAAGTATCGGTCGAACGCTTGTCCATCGCGAAAACGCGAAACCGGAAATTGCATTTTGGCGGCCGCGAGTCGGCATTGCCAAACCGCCCGGCCGGGGATTTTCGGAAACATCGCGTCGCTGCTGGGCAACATCCTCAGCCGGTCGGGCCGACGGGTGGACCTCCAAGGGAATTACCTCCACCCACATAACCCTATTGCCAACAAGGGCTTATCGAGACACCCGTTTCCCGTCTAAGGCTGTCGACCCGCTTGGCACTCGGCTTGCAATCTCGGTTCGGCCACACCCGATGGATTGCGAACCCAAGCCCCGAGGGCCGATCGATGGCGACTTCCCTGCTCACCGCTCCCGAGACCAGCACGATAGCCCCGGTCCAACCGGTCGCTCAGCCTGCCGCGCCGAAGACCAAGGTGCTGCACGTGATGAACGGCGAGGTCTACGGCGGCGCGGAACGGGCGTTGGACCTGCTGGCCTTGCGGCTGGGCGAATTCGGCTTCGAGGTCGGCTTCGCCTGCGTGAAGCCCAAGTCGTTCCCCAACGACCGGCTGGCCCAGGACACGCCGCTGTATGAGATGCCCATGCGGGGTCGACTCGATCTGTGGCCGGTCGCCGAATTGGTGCGGGTCATCCAGCGGGAGGGCTACCAGTTGCTCTACGCCCACACGGCCCGATCGGCGATGCTCGCCGCGTTGGCGTCGAAACTGACCGGCGTGCCGATGGTCTACCATGTGCAGAGCCCCACCTCACGAGATTCGACCCATCGGTGGAAGAACCGGATCAACGCCCTGATCGAGCGGCTGAGCGTGCGTCGGGCGTCGGCATTGATCGCCGTCTCCGAGAGCCTCGGGCGGCACGCTCGGGCAATGGGCGTTGCGGCGGAGAAGGTCGCCGTCGTACCCAACGGTTCGCCCTGCCGCGAGACGGTCGCCGCGCGGGAAGTGCCGGGCGAATGGACCTTGGGCATCACCGCGTTGATCCGGCCGCGCAAGGGGATCGAGGTGTTGCTTCAGGCCCTGGCAATCCTGCGGAAGCAGGGGTTGCCCGTGCGGCTTCGAGCGGTCGGGCCATTCGAAACCGAGACCTACGAGCGGCAGGTCAAGCGGCTGACCGAAGAGCTGGGCCTGGTCGACGCGGTCGATTGGGTCGGATTTACCCGGGATGTCGACGCCGAGCTGGGGAAGATGGACCTCTTCGTCCTGCCGAGCCTCTTCGGCGAGGGGACGCCGCTGGTGCTGTTCGAGGCGATGGCCGCCGGCGTGCCGATCGTCTCCACCCGAGTGGAAGGCATCCCCGAGGTGATCCGCGACGGCCGCGACGGGCTGATCGTCGAGCCGAACGACCCACGACAGCTTGCCGAGGCGATCGGTCGGGCGGTTCGCGGAGAGGTGGACACCCAGGCGTTTCGGACCAGCGCGCTGGAGCGACACACGGAGCGCTACTGCGATGGTGCGATGGCTCGGGGGATTGCCCAAGTCTACCGGCGGGTATTGGGGCAAAGCGATTAGGAGGCTTTACCGCCGACACGACATTTGGCCGACGTCGGAAAGGCTAGTTCCAGCCGTCGTTCTTACGGCCGCTGCGGCGCTTCTCGGCGGTCGTCAGCTTGTCATTGAGACTGGTCAGCCGCATCTTGACAGCCCGACGGGTCAGCAGGGCGACCTTGTCGGTTCCCAGCTTGGCCATGGCCCGGTTCTTGTGGTTATCCACGGTACTGGGGGCCAGTTTCAAAATGGCCGCCGCTTCTTTGACGGTGCAACCGAGACTGACGAGCCGGACCACTTCTTTTTCGCGAGGGGTGAGCTTCACCGCCATACTTCTGCTCCTGTTCAGTGGGTGTCTACAAGGGCCCGGCGGCACCGAAGCGACGCCTGGGGGGAATTCCTGGCCGATCTACCCCACGGCCTCGCCCGAAACTGCGTTCCACGTACTGAATCATCCGACACAACCGGAAAGGAAACGCCCTCCCGACAGGCTTTCACGCTATTCTAGCGCTGCCATAGCCGCAATCAACCATCCGGCGGTGGCGGACTCATCGTCCCGGACCCACCATGGGCCAAATCGCTGGACTGCCAGGAAGGGGACCCGCTGAGGAGAAGTTCGGCAAATGGATGCCCCGGTTTCGCTTGCTTATGGTGCCATTGCCCTAGGGAAAAATTCTATGCAAGCCAGCTATTATCATCAATTTGTCAGCAAATGCAAGCAAAAAAGCGCAGCCCACGGGGATTGTCCCCTTCGGCCGGTACATTGCCGCGGCCACACCGGACGAAAAACAGGCCGAGCAGCCCCGGGGCGATCGCGCCTGGGGCAGCCCGGCCTGTGACCAGGTCGGTGGGGCGAAGCGTTTGGCGGTTTAGAACCGGTAGTCCAAGCCGAAGTTGAGGCCTTGTGCCCAGAAGTCGCTGAAGGTGAAGGGGAACTGCGGCGAGGGCACGCCGTCGAGGTCGGCCGGCGGGAACTGCGACGGGTTCAGATTCAGGTCGACCTGATCGCCCGGCCGGGCCGTCCGGCTCCAGTAGATGAACGAATAGCCGAAGGTCGCCTTCAGCCGCGGCGTCAATTGATACCCCAGCGTGATCCCCAATTCCGGGATGATGGCCGTTTCATTGGCGTGGTACTCGCCCATGTTGCTGTCCAACGCCAGAAAGCCGCCGTCGAACGTTTCAGGCGCCTCTCCCGGAGCGGTCGTCACGGTCTGCCCGTCGATCACCACCTCGGCGTGCGAATTGCCCAGCCCGAGCTTCAGGGCCATGTCCAGCGACCAGCGGTAGTACTGCTTGTGCATCAGGAAGCCGAGCTGCACCCCGTGGAACGTATTGCGGGTGTCGAAAAGGTCGTCAATCACGAAGGTCGTCCCGACCGGGGCCGGCCCTTGCGGGTCGTTGGAAATGGTCGATTCGCGGATCCGCAGATCGTCGTCGAGCTGGGCCCAACGATAGCCGACCAGGAAGTCGATACCCCAGTCGCACTCCTGAACCAACGCATGACGCAGCGAAATCTCCAGCGTCTGGAATTCGGTCACCGCGCCGATGCGGATCGATCCCTCGACGATGTTCTGCGTTTCGCCGCCGCCAAGGTCTTCGTCGAACGCGATCAGGCCCGAGTCCTGCAGGGCGGTCTGGACGTTGAAGAACGGTCGGGCAAGGATCGGATCGCCCGTGCTGGAAGAGAAGAAGCGGCTGCTCTCCTCGCCCAGGCCGAGATAGGTCGCCTCGATGCCGGTGGTCTTGCACGGATCGAACCACCAGCCAAGCGTGTAGCGCCCGCCGGTGCGGACGTCGTCGGTGAGCACCTGGTCGCCGAAGAGGATGGAGGTGCTGCTCCGCCCCAGCACACCGGCGTTGGCTTCGGCCGTTCCCTGGGGACTGGTGGTCACCAGCGGCGGCGTACCAAAGCCCTCGGTCCACCACAATAGCACGTCGGTGCGGAGGTAGAGCCGCTCGTGCAGGGGGAAGACCGGACCGTAGGTGGTGTAGCCCGTGTCGCAACCGGGCTCGCCGCAATAGCCGCCGTGATAGCAGGGTCCGCCCGGGCCGCAAGAGTCGACCGGACCGGCCGCCGGGCCGTAGTAGGGCCCCTCGTCGATGTATTCCGGACCATAGCCCGATTCCATCGGAGTGCCCTCGGGCGCCGGAATGACCTCTTCGGAGTCGTACTGATCGACCTCGCTCTCGGCAGCGACCTGGATCACCCGGCGTGCCGGCCGTTTCGGAGCGGTTTCGTCGGACCGGGTCCGCGATCGGTTGGATTCCGCCCGGGAACGAACGGACGTCTTCCGCGTGGTGGTCGACTCCCGCTCCTCCATTCGCAATTGGCGGGGCGCCTTGAGTTCCGGACCGGCCAGCTCGTCGTAGGAGACGACCCGGGGCCCCGACTCCGTCACCGACGGCAAGGAGATTCCCTCGGTCGGCTGCGTTTCCCGCTCGGCGGCTCGCGCTTTTCGGTCGGCGGCCGACATCCACTGTGCTTCGGCCGCGGAAATGGCCATCAGCGAAGCCATCGCCGCCAGTGCCAACAGGCGCGTTGCACGGCCGAGGGCAAGATTCTTCAGGTGAACGCTAATAGGGGGGGTCGCCAACATGATTTTCAACCTGGTCTGCGGGGTGTTCCCCTTGGGAGGTATTCTGGACAGCTCCGTAAACCGGGCGTAACCCGGGATATCTGCAATTGTGTATCGGCAGACCCGCTGGCGATCGTTAAAGTTTTCCTGACGCAAAAATTTTTCCTAATCCGTAAAGTCGGACGCGCGGGCGCAGTCGAGTCTTTGGGCGACGGGTTGGGAACAGAATCGCAGCGAGCAAGCCCGGCCGTTAAGCGGGCCCTCGCGGCGAATCCGATCTTGCAAAAAACGGCCTTCTTCTGGTAGAAATGAACCTCTTCGAGCAGGCAGCCCTCAGGGTGGGGGGTGGCAGTGCGTCTTCGACCAGGGATGGAACGACCATGAACAACTTCGGCCGTGTCGTACGCCGAGCCCTCCGCTTCCGATGGACTCTCATGGGGGGTATGGCATGTGCCTTGGGGGTCGCTTTGCTCTGGGGCGCGAATATCGGCACCGTCTACCCGTTCGTCGAGGTCGCCTTCCAGGGCGAATCGCTCCAGAAGTGGGTCGCCGAGGAGATCGAGCAGGCGCAGCAGAAGCAGGAAGAACTCGCCTCCCAGCTCGATCAGTTGCGGCGTGAGCAGCATCAGGCCCGGGGCGAGCGACGCGTTTCGCTGGGCAACAAGATCGCCCTGGCCGAGTCGCGGCTCCAGGCCGAGCAAGAGGCCCAACAGCGGTACCGCTGGCTTCAGCCGTATATCGACCGTTATCTCCCGACCACCCCCTTCCGCACGCTGGTGTTGCTGATCGCGTTTCTGCTGATCGGCACGGCCGTGAAGGACCTGTTCCTGATCGGCAACAACATCCTGGTTGCCCGACTCGCCCATCTGAGCACCTTCGAGCTGCGCAAGCTCTTCTATCGCCGCACGTTGCGGATGGATCTGGCCACCTTCGGCAACGAAGGCACCGCCGACCTGATGAGCCGCTTCACCCACGACATGGACCAGATCGCCGCCGGGTTGGCAACGCTGTTCGGCCGCATGGTCCGCGAGCCGCTGAAGATGGCGGCCTGCCTGATCGGCGCCGGGCTGATCTGCTGGCGACTGCTGTTTCTCTCGCTGATCATCGCCCCGGTCGCGGGGCTGCTGATCCGCTGGCTCGGCAAGTCGTTGAAACGGGCCAACCGCCGCGCCATGGAGGGCATGTCGCGCATCTATACGGCCCTGGAAGAGACCTTCCGTGGCATCAAAATCGTCAAGGCCTTCACCAGCGAAGCCCAGGAACGACGCCATTTCCACCTCCGCAGCAAGCAGTATTACCGGCAGTCGATGCGCATTGCCCGATACGACTCGCTCACCCGACCTTGCTCGGAAATCATGGGCATCATCACCATCTGCCTGGCGCTGTTGGCCGGGGCCTGGCTGGTGCTCTCCAACGAAACCCATCTGCTGGGCATCCGCATGAGCGACCGGCCGCTGAGCCTCGGTTCGCTGCTGCTGTTCTACGGGCTGTTGGCCGGGGCGGCCGACCCGATGCGGAAACTGTCCGATGTCTTCGCCCAACTCCAGCGGGCAACCGCCGCCGCCGACCGCATCTACAGCCGCCTCGACCGCGAGCCGACGATCCGCGATCCCGAGCGGCCGGCCCCCCGGCAACGCCATCATCGCGAGATCACGCTCGAGGGCGTGTCGTTCGGCTACACCCCCGGCCGGCCCGTGGTCGAGGAGGTGGATCTGCAAATCCCCTTCGGCGAGACGCTGGCCATCGTCGGGCCCAACGGGTGCGGCAAGAGCACGCTTTTGAACCTGCTGCCGCGGTTCTTCGACCCGACCGAGGGCGAAATCCGCCTCGACGGCGTGCCCTTGAGCCAGATGCGCGTCCGCGACCTGCGCGGCCAGATCAGCCTGGTCAGCCAGGAGACATTACTGTTCGACGACACGATCGAGAACAACATCCGCTACGGTTCGCCGCACGCGACGCACGAACAGGTCGTCGCGGCCGCCCGCCAGGCCCACGCCCACGACTTCATCGTCGGCGAGTTGGGCGACGGCTACGACACGGTCGCCGGCCCGCTCGGTGGGCGCCGCTCCGGTGGACAGAGGAAGCGGATCGCGCTTGCCCGGGCAATCCTCCGCGACCCGACCATCCTGCTCTTGGACGAGGCGACCAGCCAGGTCGACCTCGAAAGCGAGCAGATCATCCAGCAGGTGCTCGAGCAGTTTATTCACGACCGCACGGCCGTGATCGTCACCCACCGGCTCTCGATCCTGCGGCTGGCCGACCGCATCGTCGTGATGCACTCCGGCCGGATGCTCGACGTCGGCACCCATGAGCAGTTGCTCGCCCGGTGCGACCTTTACCGGAAGCTGCACCAGATCCAGTTCGATCAGTTCAAGAAGAGCGCGTGATGCAGCACATCCACCACCTCCGGGTCCGCTACAGCGAAACCGACCAGATGGGCACGTACTACAACTCCCGGGCGCTGGAGTGGTTCGAGTGCGGCCGGACCGAAGCCTGCCGCGCGACCGGCAAGCCCTACACCGAGTGGGAACGCGAGGGCGTCGCCACGCCGATCATCGAAGCCCATGTCGCGTACCGCGGCAAGGCCCAATACGACGACCTCCTGAAGATCACCACCGACGTCTCGCTCGTCGGCCGGATGCGGATGCGTTTCGACATGGTGATCGACAACGCCGACTCGGGCGAGCCGATCTGCCGCGGCTACACGATCCACGCGATCACCAACCTCGACGGCCGACCGATCCGCCCGCCCGGGTGGATCGGGGAGCTATTTCGGGCATGATCAATAGCCGGCAGTGGCACCCGCGCGGTTCGCGCAAGCATTAGGCGTGGCTGCCGAAGAATTGTGGTCGGGCTTCGAGTCGCAAGAGTAAGGAAGGCTCTATTCTCCAGCCCAGCCGTCTATGGCTGGGGGGCAAATGACGGCAACCGGTTGCCCTCCCACGGGTTGCGCGGTAGAATCACGCCATGCGAGGGAATCAGGTCGTGCGGGAACCTGCCCGTTTGCGACAAGCATCGACGACAAGGACTTCCGATGCCCAAGATATTTGAAAAGGACGGTTACACGTTCTTCTTCTACAGCAATGAGCATCGGCCCATCCACGTTCATGTGCGGCGAGGTGATGGCGAGGCCGTGTTCAACGTTGAGGACTCCGTCGAGCTGCGAGAGTCCCAGAACATGAAGGTGAGCGAACTGTCCAAGGCGCAGATGCTTGCCGAAGAGAACCAACGGTTGATCTTGGAGAAATGGCATGAACACCTTGGTTGACAAGGTCAAATCCGCCGTCCATCGGGA
>Ga0180433_10010950_pt1 | contig 10827 bp, 11 predicted proteins | sample SS_ome_8_FD_132980 | JGI IMG/M metagenome (GOLD analysis project Ga0180433, IMG submission 132980) | Hypersaline lake sediment archaeal communities from the Salton Sea, California, USA - SS_1_D_1 metaG | ecosystem: Environmental > Aquatic > Non-marine Saline and Alkaline > Hypersaline >...
CTTCAGCGGCTACTTTGCCCTCGACGGTTGCCCTCGCAGAACCTTTGCCAATCGGACCACGGCGTTTGGTGAGTTCTACTTCCAACCGCAGCGTATCCCCAGGGAACACCGGATTGCGAAATCGAAATCCGTCGACCCCGGCAAAAAGAACGATTTTCCCTTTGTTTTCTTCCAGACCTAGGATCGCACAGGCTCCGACTTGTGCCAGAGCTTCAATGATAAGGACGCCGGGGAATATCGGATAACCGGGGAAATGCCCCTGAAAAACAATTTCGCCTGCAGATACATTCTTGATACCGATAGCGCCAACACCGGGACGGTGATCGATGATCTTGTCTACGAGTAGGAATGGCCAGCGATGTGGTATGACGTCCTGGATTTCTATTGAACCAAGCTCCATATCATTTGCCTCCATCCTCGTGCTTGGAACACGCGATGAATTCCTTTATTACTTGTTCTGGTACCTCAATACTTCCAAGGTCTTTTCCCACGCTATCATCCAGACCATGATAGTCACTCCCCCCTGATATGACAAGCCCATATTCTCGGGCCAGCTTTACGAGATTGCTGATAGTTTTTTCGCTATAGCCGCCATAGTAAACCTCCAAACCCTTCAATCCTGCTTCGATGAGCGGAACCAGAATAGCACCAAGGTCCTTAATGTCGGCAGGATGTGCCAGAACAGCCATTCCTCCAGCATTGCATATCATATGAATGGCTTCAATGGACGTCACTTTTTTACGAGGGACATAGGCAGGACAGTCACGGCCTATGTATTTCTGAAAGGCCTCCCGTAGACTTGAAACGTAGCCAGCTTCCACTAGAGCCTGAGCAATATGAGGTCGTCCTACTGATCCTTGGCCTAGTCCGCCCAAATATTCTACTCTATCCCACTCAATCTTCATGCCCAGCTCGTTCAATTTATATACCATCTTCTTACAGCGTTCTATTCGAGCAGTACGCAGTTCATTGAGAGTGTCTATCAGGTTTTTATTAGTATAATCCAGGAAATAACCGAGTATATGAGCCTCTCCTTCTTGAGGTTCTGCGCTGATTTCAACGCCGGGGATTACTATCAACTGCGGAAATTCCTTGGCCGCTTCTATTGCGGAGGCTATCCCTTCAATAGTATCGTGGTCGGTAATAGCGATAATATCGAGGCCGATTGCTGCGGCTCGCCGAACTAGAGCCTCTGGAGATAAACTGCCATCCGATGCTGTGGTATGAATGTGAAGATCAGCCCTCACTGGGATCGTACTCCAGGTCCAAACGACTGATGCTCAGCGCTTGACCGCTCTTTTCTTCCACCTCGATAACCACAGAATTAAAGATAACCCTTCCTTTGCCGACGGATAACCGGTGAGGCATCATTGTGAGGAATCTATCGAGTACCGAATCAATGTTATCACCTATTACTGAATCAACTGGCCCTACCATGCCGATATCGGTCACATACGCTGTACCACGGGGGAGAATCCTGGTATCGACAGTGCCGACGTGTGTGTGCGTACCGACTACCACAGATACTCGGCCATCGAGATACCAGCCAAGAGCTATTTTCTCCGCGGTAGCTTCTGCATGAAGGTCTACCAGTATAATCGGCGGTCTGTCAGGTATTTCTTCAAGGAGATGATCTATGCCCCTGAAGGGACAGTCGTAGTGGCCTACAAATACGCGACCCAACACATTTATCACCATTACATTATTGAGCACCAGGTAGCCATGACCAGGCACGCCGGGCGGCATATTGTAGGGACGTAGGACGCGCGGTTCTTTGTCCAGATATGGCAAGACACTTCGGTGGTGCCAGATATGATTACCGGAGGTAATAACATTGACTCCCGCTTTGAAAAGCTCCTCAGCCGTATCGGGTGTCAGCCCGATTCCTCCGGCGGCGTTTTCCCCATTGGCAACGACAAAGTCTATATCCTGTTCTTTCCTGATGTGCGGTAAAAGCTCCGTTACTGCCCTGCGACCGGGTCTACCAATAATGTCTCCGATTAAAAGGATACGCAATGTTTCTCCAATTCCATTAGGAAAGCTCTGAACCCCCTGTTTCTCACCTATTAGTGGATTCGATTATTTGTAAACAGAAATATACGCTGTACGCTTTCTGACAGGGAAGTCCGACGCCGACCTTTCTACACCATTTTAATGACTGTTGTACCGGTTAATCCATCTTTCTATAATGAATTTGCAGTTGAAGATACCACCGAATGGGCGATATCACCGAATCCTCGGGCTACCGCCAGTTTACACTGCTGGATACGTTATATTCGGGATCCTCCTTTTATTCCCCCGTGGGGAGTTTTATTCGGGGGCGCAGCCCCCGAACCTCGAAGATCCTTCGTAAAGCGGAATAATCTAACTTCGCTCAGGCTTGACTTATGATACAGCGATTATTTGGCATAATCGATTGACCGTGTTTCCCTTATAACAGTCACCTTAATTTGGCCGGGATACTCAAGGGTATCCTCGATGCTCTTAACAATTTCTCTGGCTAATCTCGCTGAAGCAAGATCGTCGATCTCTTCCGGTTTGACCATAATTCTGACTTCACGCCCGGCCTGGATAGCGAATGACTTTTCAACACCTGGGAAACTCAAGGCAACATTTTCCAGAGCCTCGAGGCGTTTGAGGTGTTGATCGACGGACTCACGACGAGCTCCGGGTCTTGAACTGGAGATTGCATCGGCGGCTGAAACAATAAACGCGTAAATGCTCATAGTCTCCGTTTCGCCGTGATGTGCAGCAACTGCCTCGGTTATTTCGGGTGACTTACTCCATCGCCTAATTATGTCCGCTCCGATAGCGGCATGAGGTCCTTCTACTTCCTGGTCTGCACCTTTACCTATATCATGAAGAAGACCGGCTGTACGACAGATATTAACATCTGCTCCCAACTCAGAGGCTATCATTGCCGACAGTTGAGATACCTCAATGCTGTGAGTGAGGACATTCTGTCCATAGCTGAAGCGGTATTTCAACCTCCCGAGTTGCTTTATAACCTCGGGATGAAGACCAACCACGCCGGCCTTATACGCTGCTTGCTCACCTTCGGCCTGAATTGCTGTCTCGACATCTTCTTTGGCTTTACTCACTACTTCCTCGATGCGAGCCGGGTGTATACGGCCGTCCAAAATCAGCTTCTCCAGTGCAATCCGGGCGACTTCGCGACGAATTGGATCGAAGCATGATATCGTCACAGCCTCCGGTGTGTCATCTACAATGAGATCAACCCCTGTTGCATTTTCTAAAGATCTGATATTACGCCCTTCACGCCCAATCAGACGACCTTTCATATCGTCTGACGGCAGCGTGATGGTAGAGACAGTCGTTTCCTGAGCTACGTCGCTCGCACATCGTTGAATAGCAAATGATACAATTTCTCGTGCTTTCTGGTCCGCTTCGTCTTTTAAGATAGACTCAACTTCGCGAATACGCTGCGCCAGATCGGAACGCGTTTCAGCTTCGACAATGTTTAACAGATATTCCTTTGCTTCTGAGGTAGACATCCCTGAGATAAGCTCAAGTTGTTGTACCTGTTTATTTTTTAATTCATCGAGTTGAGTACGTATCTTCTCGGCCTCCTTTTCTTTTGTCGCTATTGCTCGTTCCCTACGATCCAAGGCTTCGTTTTTTCGCTCTACATTTTCTTCTTTTTGAGCGAGACGTCGTTCCTGGCGATTAAGCTCGGATCTGCGTGCTCGAATTTCAGATTCAGCTTCTGCCTTGATTTTTATGCTTTCTTCCTTAGCTTCCAGAAGAATTTCCTTTTGCTTGGTAGAGGCATTGGTTAGTATCTCCGCGGCGTCCTTCTCGGCACGCTGTATTTTTCTTGACATAATAATGTTACGGATCTGATAACCAATTCCAATACCCAGGATCAGTGTAATAACTACTGCTGGTATCAGTAACCAACTAGCCACCATGTTTCACTCCCTTTATCGTTACAGGCTAAGCGGAACCTAATCCGATTCCTGCCACACCTGGTCGATAGTATTATAAATCAGCTCGGAGGAAAACCCGCGTCGCTGCAACAATGACCTTATACTTTTACTATACTGTAAATAGTTCTGGTCGACTTGGCGATCTTTTTTACTTTTCGCTATTCGATAGGCGTTATACTGGTCATCGACATCAGAAATAGCTTCTGAAATAGTTTCGGAGTCAACGCCTTTTTGCCTCAGTTCCAGTTCGAGGAGTCGACGACTTTTAGGCCTATGCGCTTCTCTGTTCTCTCGCCAGAATGTAGCGAAAGCGTTGTCGTCGATCAAGCCTTTTTTCTTAAGGTAACTGAGTGCTTGCTGAATGATGTCATTGTTGAATCCACTGCGGCGAAGCTTTACTGCTATCTCCGCCTCACTTCGGGGACGTGGAGCAAGGTATCTCAGTGCGGTATTTATTGACTGTCTAATGCTATCCGCACGTTCGAGTGTCTCGATATCCCTTGGGGACAGGGCTTGTCCTTGATGAAGGTTCATCTCAGCGGCTGTTTCGTTGCTTAATGCAAATGTATAGCCGTCTGCTAACTGTATGGTTATCTTTTTATTACGTCCCTTTGGTCGATCGATGGCAATTACCTTATTCATCTATCAGTCTTCACGAAGTAACATAGTTAAGGCAGGTTCAGCCGGCCTCTTGAGGAGGGACGTGGTATGAGTCAGTAATGGATGAAGACTATTCTATATCTATGGTTTCTTCTTCGAGAATTGGTTGTGCAGTATGAGTGCCGCTTGACGCTCGTATCTGCTGTTCTAACTCAAGAGCAACATCGGGGTGTTGCTTGAGGAACTCCTTGGCATTTTCTCGACCTTGTCCAATTTTTGTTTCGCCATAAGAGAAGAAGGCACCATTTTTTCTTATCAGCCCAGTTTCGACACCTAAGTCGATCAAATCACCCTCTTTGCTTATACCGCTATCGAACATAATATCGAATTCAGCGATTCTGAAAGGCGAGGCGACTTTGTTTTTGACGATCTTGGCGCGAATTCTGCTACCGGTGATCTTATTACCTGATTTAATGTTATCGGCTTTTCTAAGGTCTATCCTGACCGAACTATAAAACTTAAGGGCCCTACCCCCCGGAGTAACTTCGGGATTGCCGAAAAAAACGCCAACTTTTTCCCGAAGCTGGTTAACAAAAACTACGGATGTCCGGGTTTTACTGATCGTAGCTGAAAGCTTCCGCAGGGCTTGTGACATCAAGCGTGCTTGCAGCCCAACATGGGCGTCCCCCATTTCACCCTCGATTTCAGCTCTAGGGACGAGTGCTGCCACGCTGTCGATTGCTATCACATCAACAGCTCCACTTCGAACCAGCGCCTCAGTTATCTCCAGCGCCTGCTCACCTGTATCTGGCTGCGAGATAAGCAGATCGTCCAGTTTAACGCCGCATGCCGCGGCGTAGATAGGATCAAAAGCGTGTTCCGCATCAACATAAGCGGCAATCCCCCCGGAGTTTTGAACCTGGGCGATGATATGCTGACAAAGGGTTGATTTCCCAGCAGACTCAGGGCCAAATACCTCGGTCACGCGCCCTCTTGGTATACCTCCAATACCGAGGGCCATATCTAACGAGAGCGAACCCGTTGGGATAGCCTCCACAGGAACTTTTACTGAGGCTTCGCCCAACTTCATAATCGAACCTTTGCCGAACTGTTTTTCGATGTGGCTGATTGCCAGGTCGAGTGCCTTCTCCTTATCAGAAACCATTAGTTAGAATCCTCCCATTATTAACTCCCAAACCAGCTCCTACACGACTTTCCTCAGCCAATTGAGTGCCATCTTAGCATATTTGATTAGCAAATTCAAGTTTCGTATGGGATTGACTAGGTAATTACACAGATATTATATAGTAGTTGTCTCTTTTTCAGCGGTGTGGTAGAATGCGGGCCGTTCGGGCTTCTTTTCGAGTACCTCATTTGAGGTGGTAAGGCTATGTTTGTATGTGATATTTGCCAGATAGAATTAAAACCGGGTGAATCGTTTGCAGTACCGATGGACGATGTACGAGCGATAATATACGCAGGATTTTCCCCGATAAAGTGCAATATACAGGTCTACGAAAATGGAGTTCCAACTATCACCTATGGGCAGATGGTGCGAATGATGGCCCCTGATGCTGGGCCGGAGGAGTTGGAACATATCTGGAAAAAGACGGCTTTAGAACGAACAAGAGGTGGATGGGCACTTTGTCCGAATTGTTATAAAAAGGCAATGAGCACTTTTCAATAGAGGATTTACTGGAGCCCACACCCAGATTTGAACTGGGGACCCCATTCTTACCAAGAATGTGCTCTACCACTGAGCTATGTGGGCGCCATGGTGGAGGGGGTAGGATTCGAACCTACGTAGCCTGTCGGCGGCAGATTTACAGTCTGCTGGTATTAGCCACTCACCCACCCCTCCAGTAATTGGCTGAGCATTTCGCAATTATTACCAGAAAGTTAATAACTCTTTCCTAAAATGCACACAACCAGGATCAATTATCGGGGAATGCTGTAGTATTGTCAAGGTCTGCCACGTTTGGGAATGATGGGTAGTGTTTTATATTGTTCCCCCTTGTATTCCCCCCGTGGGGGATTTTCTAAGTCAGAGGTGAACACCTGAAACTCGATAGGCCCTTCTAAACTTGGAAGGATCCCTACCTTACTTTGGCTCGACTTTTCTTGACTGCAGCGATCAGAGGTAGTGCTAATGATGAGGTTCAAGAGCGGAACTCATGAGGGTGGGTGGGTACCACCGGCGTTTGATCCGTCGGTGGGCAAAAATGTTGATGATGGCAGGGTTTTGAAGTATAATCCGACTCGGATTTGTAACCAGCCAGCGTAGCTCAGAGGCAGAGCAGCGGTTTTGTAAACCGCGGGTCGGGGGTTCGAATCCCTTCGCTGGCTCCAGATTTTGAAATAATACGATCGATCATTCTTTACAAGTAAGATAGCCAGTCATTTGCCAAAGTCATTTTTTAGTGATCGGGGAATTACTGGGTGTTTTGGCGGGCTTGCTGTACGAAGACCGATAATTGGCATATGAATTCCGCAAAACGGAGAAATCCAGACTGGCACCACACTTCTTGCAAACTCCCAGGTTGTGTGAATCTATTAACCAGTGGTGGATGCAACCTTTACAATCATCATTTTTAGTAGAACCATTATCCTCAGACATCTTATCCTCCTTTAGCAATATGTAGTACCTGTTGAAGGTCACTCTCGACGATTGGTTGCGAAACCTGGAACTTGTAAAAGGTCGAACAGTCAGAAGTTCTAGAATCGAATGATATGCGTGCCAACATATCACTGAATTATATTCTTAATAGAAGCAAATCGGAAACTTGTCGGCGAGCCCAACCCAAGCCTAGTGTCAGACCGCTCACGAATCCAGTTGCTGCAGCGAGCTGCAAGAAACGTATAGATCCATTAAACACGAAACTGCCTGAATAGGTATCCCAACCTAAATGGTACTGTATTAAAGGCAATTGGTACATACCTAGTGCGCCAAGGCTTGCCGCTAGCATACCTGCGGTAATCCAGACGAATCCCAGGAGTGTTCCAACGATGATCATCCATAGGCTTATATTTGTGGATTTGGCAAAGGATCGCCCGATCAATAACCCGCCAAGGGCCGCAATAAGCATAACTACGACGCAGACAAGTGGTGCAACAGCCCAATACCATCTATGATCATTGGTGAACTGAAAGGAAGTTGCTAGTATAACTACAGTAAATGTACAAGCTATTCCCAAGAGTAATAGTGCATATCTTTTAGAAGTTAGAGTGCATAATCTTAACCTGACCTGTGTAAGAGATTTCATTTTTTCCTTACAAGAACTGCACTTTCTGGGTGTTAAAGCCTTTTTCCCTGGTCTATACCAATGCAGGAGAAATCGGGCACCATTCCCAATTGCCCGTTCTCCTTATCATATCTCTACAATGCATTTCCTTGCCAATAGCACACTAGGTTGTTTAGATACTTAGCGCCTTACCGGGGAATAGCAATCGGAGCAATACACAGGGCGACCGTTTCGAGGTTCGAAAGGAACTTCGCAGTCTTTACCACAAGTGGCGCATACAGCAGCATACATCTGCCTTTGTCGATAGCTGCTACCAAAGTTGCCATAGCGGTTCTGCTTTCTGGCAGCGCGGCAGTCGGGACAACGCCCAGGTTCGTTTGTAAAACCCTTGGTTGCAAAAAATTCCTGCTCGGATGCGCTAAACGTAAAGTTTAATCCGCAATCGGCGCAGGTGAGGATTTTATCTGTATAATCCATAGATGACCTCCTTTATTTATAACCTAGTCTGAGTCTGATCATCCATGGCCTGGGGAATGCACGGTTACCGAGCAGGACGGGGAATAGCAAACTTAATAGGTATCAACTACACAATAACACACTTTAGTAAAATGTCAAGTTTGTTTCTATCTAAACATGGTATTACTATCATACCAGGAAGTTTATAAAATTAAACCTTGGATAGGGATGGGTCCTGTGTTTGTATTAGGTATCATAATTTCGAGACATTCGTGTAGGTTCTAAATGCTAGAACGATAGTACCATATCAACCAGTACTTGGCAATAAAAAAATCATTCAATTTTACTTAATTATTCTTAACCAATCCTCCCAATATACCAGGATGGATACAAACTTTAGTACTATTTATATAGAGAATAATTGCATGTTCAATCATCGGTTACATAAAGAGTGAGCACTTTGTTTCGTGGCGTTGTCAGAAGTTCACGTTTTCTTATACTTCCACGTGGTGCCCTGGGGCGTGTCTTCGAGGGTGACGCCAATCTCTTTGAGGTCGTTACGGATGCCGTCGGCGTTCTGAAAGTCCTTGGATTTACGCGCCTCTGCACGCTTCTTGATCAGCAATTCAACATATTCAGAAGCGTGTTGTTCTTCATTGCCGGTTGAGGTGCCCAATGCCAATTCGTATTTCTCTGCCAGCTTCATTAAGGATTCAAAAGGTAGCGCCAGCACTGCTGTTTCTTTAAGCGTTAATCCTAGAACTTGCGCCAACTCTATCAGAGTCTTCTTGACTTCCTCTATATCCTGCTTGTCATCATATGCGCGGTTGATATCGCGGGCCAGATCGAACAGAACGGCCGTAGCCTGCGGCGTTCCAAAGTCATCGTCCATAGCGTCAAGGAACTTCTTCTTATAAGCTTCGATATTTAATGAAGCATTTGCCGTACCCTGAGACTCTAATTGCATGGTACGTCGCAGCCTCTCGATTCCTCGCTCTGTTGCTTCCAGCGATTCATCGGTATAGATAAGCGGACTGCGATAGTGGGAGCTGATCACCCACAGTCTGATTGCGTCGGCGCTTGCTCTGTCCAGCGCTTGTTTAATAGTAACCAGGTTTCCCAGAGACTTGCTCATTTTATCTTCGCCCAGCTGCATTAGCCCATTATGAATCCAAATACGGACAAAAGGCGTAACGCCGGTAAACGATTCCGATTGCGCTATTTCGTTTTCGTGATGGGGGAAGATGAGATCTTGACCACCGCCGTGAATATCGAGTGTTTCCCCTAAATATCGAAGTGACATTGCGCTGCATTCAATATGCCATCCGGGTCGCCCTTTTCCCCAGGGACTGTCCCATTGCGGCTCGCCAGGTTTAGTCGCTTTCCACAGAGTAAAATCTAGGGGGTGTTCTTTGGACTCTTCTATTTCTATGCGTGCCCCTGCCATTAAGTCGTCAAGGTTGCGATGACTGAGTTTGCCGTAGTCTTCATCCTTTTTTACCCGAAAATAGACGTTACCGTCGACTTCATATGCGTAGCCTCTTTGTATCAATCCTTCGACGACTTCAATTATTTTGGGAATCTCTTCCGTCGCCAGGGGATAAACGTTGGCCCGTTTTATGTTTAGGGTGTCCATATCGTCGAAATACTGGTTGATGAATTCTTCTGCCAACTGCCTTGCCGGGATGCCACGCTGGTTGGCCCGGTTGATTATTTTATCGTCGATATCGGTGAAGTTTTGTACATATTTGACGTTATAGCCGCGGTATTCAAGATATCGTCTGATTGTGTCGAAGATGATGTAGCTCATGGCATGGCCGAGATGGGATGAGTCATACGGAGTAATACCGCAGACGTACATTTTCACGGTATCTGAGCTCGGAATGAATTCTTCTTTTTCACTGGAGAGTGTATTGTATATTTTCATGTGACCTTCTCAATTAGTGATACAGCGTATGCTGCTATGCCTTCTTCTCTACCCGCGAAGCCCATACCTTCCGTTGTGGTTGCTTTGATACTTATCTGATTAGTGGTAATTGACAGAGCTTCACCGATAAAAGATTTCATCTGATCGACGAAAGGTGCAATATGGGGGCGTTCGGCAACTATCGTAGCATCGATGTTCCCAACGTTCCAGCCCTTCTTTTTTAGAATGTCGCTGGTTTGTTTAAGAAGTGTAATACTTGATATATCCTTATACTCCTGGTCGTCTGGAGGAAAGTGACGACCGATATCGCCCAGAGAGGCAGCTCCGAGGAGGGAATCCATAATGGCGTGAATCAAAACATCTGCGTCGCTCCATCCCTCAAGGCCTTTTTCAAATGGAATACGAACGCCTCCGAGCATTAAATTCCGGCCTTCGATCAATCTGTGGGCATCATATCCTTGTCCAACACGTAACATTATTTTGTTAATGCTCCCTGTTTTTAAAAAAAAGTGCTGCTATTTCCAAATCCTCTGGCGTAGTCACTTTAACATTCTGATAGGAACCCATATAAACCTCAACATCGTGTCCTGACCGCTCAACCAACGTAGCATCGTCGGTGATGTCTTCATCCGATTGATTGTACGCTTCCATA
>Ga0180433_10010952_pt1 | contig 10826 bp, 10 predicted proteins | sample SS_ome_8_FD_132980 | JGI IMG/M metagenome (GOLD analysis project Ga0180433, IMG submission 132980) | Hypersaline lake sediment archaeal communities from the Salton Sea, California, USA - SS_1_D_1 metaG | ecosystem: Environmental > Aquatic > Non-marine Saline and Alkaline > Hypersaline >...
CAGCACGTCTTTTCCTTGATCCCTAAAGTATTCTCCTAAGGTGCAACCAACATAAGGGGCAAGATATTGGTTCAAGACTGCTTCACTGGAGTCTGCGCTGATTACCGTTGTGTATTCTAATGCGCCATTTTCTTCCAAAAGTCTCACAATACGTGCCAGGTTTGCTTGTCTTAAACCAATTGAGACGTAAATGCAAATAACATTTTGATCTTTTTGGTGCAAAATAGAGTCTATCGCAATTGCTGTTTTACCGGTACTTCTGTTTCCGATTATCAACTCTCGTTGTCCTCGGCCGATTGGTATTAATGCGTCTATTGCGGTTATTCCTGTTTCTAAAGATTCATTTACGGGGCTTCTTTCGATAATTGATGGGACAATGGCTTCGATTGGTCTCATTTCATCAGGTTTTATTTCACCAAGCGCGTCCAGTGGGTGCCCTAAGGCATTTATGACTCTACCCAAAAATTTATCGCCTACAGGAGTTTTTAAAACACCTCCAGTTCTTCTTGCTATTTCCAGCTCTGCCACAACAATATTGTTATCAAGGAGAAATACTGAGACGCTTTCTTCGTCTAAATTGAATACGATGCCCTTATTGCCTCCCTCAAATTCTATAAGCTCATTGAAGACAGCATTAGTTAATCCGTGAACCTGACAAATATTGTCTCCAACTTTTACAACTATGCCAATTTCATCCAGTTTTTCTTGGGGGATGTCTTTGAGAGACTGTTCAAATAACGATACTAAATCTGTATTTTTAACTTTCATACTGCCTCTTAGATATTAAATTGCTTTCGCAATGTTTCACATTGTTTGTAGATTGAATATTCCCATAACAATGTGTCACTTTGAAGTCTTATTCCCGCTACTATGCTTTTGTCTATTTTGTATTCTGATATTATTTTTTTTCCTGTTCTGTGAGCAAGAAATTTTTTAATAATTTCTAAATCTTGATTATCCAGTTGATGAGAACTTGTGATGTTGAACATCATAATGTTTTTTCTCTCTTTGTACAACAGCCCGATATGTTTTAAAACCTCATCTATCAAAAAGATTCTCTTTTGTTTAAACAGGAGATTCATTAATGGTTTTAAGAGTTTATCAACGCCAAATTCTTCAAATAATTCACCCAAAAGTTTTTCTTTTTTTTTATCACTGATATTTGGTATTGATAGAAAAAAAATTGCCTTTCTGTGACCGTCAAAAAACTTTTCTAATTTTTTAATCGAACTGAAATCTGCTTCAGATATTTCATTTATGTAGAGATTTAAAAAAGCATTGGCATATTTGCGGGCTATAATTTGTTTATTGTTCATTTGGCACTCTTTTCCATATGGCTTATTATGCTCTTTAAAAACGTTTTAGCTTCTTGCTCTTTGGAAAATTTTTTCTCAAGTTGCTTGTATGTTTCTTCTATGGCTCGGGGAAAAACTTCACGGATGATTTTTTTCTGGTGCATGTTTTCCGTTTGCTTTTCTATTCTTTCTTTATGACTTGATTTTACTTTTTCCAATTCATTTTTGATAATATTTTCCTGATTTTGTCTTTCGTTATTCCAGGTTTGTATTTTTGTGTTAAGCATTTCAAAAAGCTCATCTTGGTCTTTTATCTCTTTTGTGGCTAAAGAATTTTGACCAACTAAGTCTTTATATTTTTTTTGCAAATTTTTAAAGAAAGATAGCTTTTCAGAACGCTTTTCCTTTATTTCGGGTAACCCAAACTTTTTAAAGAGATATCTAACAAGCCAGGCGATTATGACAAAATTGATGATGCGAAATAGCGCGTAAATAATCTGCTTACTCGCGAACATGCTCAATCCTTTCTACCAGAGCAACTTTGACCTGTTGAGCGAGTTGTTCTACTTGCTTGTCCGAGATTTCTGTAATTTCAGGCTCCATTCTCTCACCTTCCAGAGCAAAAACCTTTCTTTCAATTGGTCTTGGGCAGCTTTCTTTAAAATGCTGTTGATATTTTGTCCATGTGCTTTTCTTTTTTTCTACTTTTGATTCAAGCAATCCTTCTTGGTCTGAGATATCTTTCGACAAGCCGTCTTTCTTGCGGTCTTCATCTTGCAAGTACTTTATTGCTGGTTTTAAAAGAAGATTCTTTATAAGTAAAAAACCTATAAAAAAATTAAAGATTTGAACGAAAATGGTAAGATTCGGTTCCATTGATCACAAACAACTTAAATTTATTTTTTAAATACTATTTCATACACTTTTATCTATTTGGTGAATATAAGCAGTAATGCTACTATAAATGCGTAAATAGCAGATGTTTCTGTAATTGCTAGTGCGAGGATCATGGTTTGTCTTATTTTGTCCGAGTTTTCTGCATATTTTCCAATGTTTTCGCAGGATTTCATTCCTATGAGGCCTTGGCCTAATGCAGGTCCGATTGTTCCTATCCCCATGGCTATTGCTGCTCCCAGATAGGCTGCTGCTTTGGTATAAAAAATGCCGTCCATAAAGTCACCTTTCAAAAAAACAACGGTGAAACTAACTTACATAGAATATAATACCCTATTTTTAACAAATTTTACAACTTTATTTGCGGGCTTTTGTCAATTTGTTTAGACGGATGAAAATAGCTGATGTTAAAAAAATCTGTAATTTGGTTTATTAATTTATTTTTGTGAGCCTCATCCGTTTCAAATTCTTTATCGCAATCTAGAACCAGAACGGGGACACCTTTTACATAATCGTCTAACTTTTCTTTTTTGATCAGCCAGTTTTCATGCTTGTTGTGTAATTGCTCCAAATAATCTATTGGAACTGCCTTTTCTTCGTGCCGAGCCCTTTTTAATAATCTTTTGTAGCACGTTTGAGGGGTTGTTTTTAGGTAAATGAATCCGTCAGGTTTTTTTACATGGTCTTGACAGAACCATCCAAACCACTCTAAATATAATGTCCATTCCAGATCACTCATTGTTCCTGATTCATATAAATTTTTTGCAAAGCAGTATCGGTCAGAAAACACTGATCGTTCTAATATTTGAATTGGATACGGGTTTTTTAAATCATGATTTTTTTGTGCTAGTGTGCGAGTTATAAATGCATACGACTGGAATGTATACGCCCATCTTGGGGTATCGGTGTAAAATTTTTCTAAAAGATTTCCCTTGTCTGCTATATTTTGCCATTTTTCGTGAGGTTCATACACGATTTGACATGCAAGTCGATCTTTTATTAATCGCAAAAAGGTTGATTTCCCAGCTCCAATATTACCTTCGACGATGAGCAGCCGAGAACTTTTCTGTTTTTCTTGGGTCATTATTTCCCTTAGATTTATGAAATTTTTCAGCTATTTTTTTGGATGTTTCAAGTTTATAAAATTTTTTATACTAAAAAAATTGTAAAAATAATCTTGTTAAAGTATATCGAAATTTAATAAAACATTAAGTGTGATTAAAAAATAAATTGCAAAATCTTTTGAAATATAAGTTTTTTATGGGGGGGGCTTTTACAATATGTAATAAGTTTTTTATACTTGTTACATAATGGTTTAATTAATATAAAAATATTCTAACAATAAATATGTGAGTTTTATGAAAAAATTATTTTTAAATTTTTTGTTTTTCGTTTCTATTTTTTCATTCCAGTCTAATTTTGCTAAGCATTATGATTATGATGACTTTGACGTTTTTAGTGACGATGATCTTACGATGAACAGTCTCATTGATGATATAGATCCAGATATGTCAAAACAAAATTCTTCAAGTTCAGAAATTTTGGATCTTCTTATTAAGGAATTTGACGTAGATAGAATTTTGCGAAGAGATTTCTTTTTGAGAACGCATCCTTTAAATACGAGAAGATTATTGGATAATCCTTTGTTTTTTATGGATAAAGATTATGGCGATGGCAGGTGGGTTTTAGATTTCCATCTTTTTTATGACCAGACATCAAGAATGCATTTTACCAGAAAGTGCATTGATCATAAATGTAAAGATAAGATTGCCTCTGGGATCTATAATTATTTGGCAATAAAAGATTGTTGTTTAATCCAAGAGTTGGAAAGACTAAAAGAAAAGGTTGATGAAATCTACCCAGGCTTGGATTATAACGTCAGAAGAATTTTATCTTTATTTAATAACACTAAAATCCAAGAAAGACGAGCCGGTCTTTTTATGGGATTTATGGCCAAAGTCCGAAAACTACATATCAAGTTGCAGATGCCATTTTATTATGTGATCAGAAATTTCTTTTTAAATTGTAAAGAACGTAAAGCAATAGAAAAAGAGTTGGGGCCGGTAAATCCTGGAGAAACAAATGAAGCAGAGGCTTTGGCCTTTGCGAGAAAGCATTTGGTGAGTGATAGACTTGGATTGGGAGATTTGAGGTTTTCTGTAGATTATCCGATTGATGATGATGGAGGGATAGATCTTAGGCTAGGGCTTTTCGCTGATATTCCTACGTCTGTTTCTATGGTGAAAGGTTTGTACGGTGAAGTTTTCTGCCCAATAAAAAAGAGGCCTACCATAAATTTTGCTAGGTTAATTGATCTTGTCGGGGGGGGTGATCAAGAAAAAGAGCAAGCGGATTCTATCGTCAGATGTTTCGGCTTAAATGTTTTGGATGGAATTTCTTCTATGCTAGTCGATACTCATCTTGGAAATCGTAGACATTTTGGACTTGGAATTTATTTACGTACGTATACACCATTGCGTGTCATTTTAAACAGAAGATGGACACAAAATTTATTTTTCAAAGGGAGAATTTCTTTTGAATATATGTTCCCTTCAAAAGAATGCCGTTGGTTTATAGAAAAATGTAATCCCGCGGAGTTTAACAGGTTTGACAAATATCGCTCAACTGATTCTGTTGACGAAGAGGTTGCAGACCAAGACCTTGCGTTTTTAGAAAGGAAGTTCGTTGATATGGTTTTCCCTTATGTCTACGAAGCAACTGCCAGACCTGGATTTATTTTTATGTGGACGAGTAAGCTTACGTATGAGGCAAGAAGGTGGGGGATTCATCTAGGTTCAGACGCGTGGGTGCAGACAAAAGAATCGTTGTCCGAAGTTTGTTGCCCAGCATATCAAAAAACATTGCTTAACATTGAAAAAGCCAGAAAGCCGTGGGCGTTTCAATGGACGGTTTTAGGTTCTATTTTCTTTAAGTCAAAAAGAAAGAAAAGTTCTTTGTACATAGGTTTGAATGGAGAAAAAACTATTTCTAGTACTGGTATTGGTAAGCCTTTTAAGGTATCATTAAGTTTTGAACGCAACTTTTAATTGTATAGTATATTTTATTAAAAATTTTTACATTAAGGAGCTTTAAATGAAGAAGCTATTTGTTTGTTCAATGATTTCTTGCTTGCTTGTAAACTCAAGTTTTCATGCTAAAGGCGTGGTGAATAAGGGGGAGAAAGTTGTATTGGAATCTCCTCTATTGAATCTTATTGATGGAAAGTCATTTGGAGTAAGTGCCAAAAACTTTGGTCTCATTCTGAGGCAGCGGTTGGATTTACGCAGAAGAATTTACGGCATTGTGCAGAAAAATGGTGAAAGAGTTGGATTTTTTGAGCTTGATGGTCAAAAGTTAACATTGTTGGATTTATGTGAAATTGAATCAAAGATGGATTCAGAATACAATTTTAAGATGAATTATTTGTCAAAAAATGAATCGCAATATTCCCATGAAGAATTAGAAAAAGAAAGAAAAGAAATTACAGAATCTTATAACACCAAGAAGAATGCTTTGCGTGAGGTTTTAGATTTTGCAAAAGACGATTTTATAGAAATTTCAGCTAAGTATGCAAATGGTATAAGGGGAATCAAGGAGCCTCTGCTAGGTCTGATCCAAGAGTTTGTTGAAAAAATCGGTCTTAAGCACTGTTTCTTGCTTACTTGGGGTTCTATTGCGGCAGAAGATGAAGAAGATAATATTAGAAATGAGCTAAAAAACTTTAAAGATTTTACCTGCTTTTGCACAGAGCTGGTAGATTTTCTGGAGGCAATGGCAAACAGTTGTCCAAAGGGAAAAACTTTGTTTATGGAGATGATAAAAAAGGCAAGGCAGGGTAAATAAGCACGTATATGAGTTGCATTTAAATTTAATCTTTAAAAGAGATTCTTTGTTTTTATGAGTCAACAAGAAGAACTTACAGGGATTGTAGATAAGTTACTTTTTCAAAATGATGAGAATGGATATTCGGTATTTGTGCTCCAATTACGGGGCACAAGTACTGTTACTGTAAGAGGGTATATTCCAACCATTCAACCTGGTCAACAGGTTACCATTGAAGGCTTTTGGGTTATGCATCCAAAGTTTGGAAAACAGTTTGATGCAAAAAATTGTCAGGCGTGTTTGCCAAACAGTGTTTTGGGATTAAAAAAATATTTAGGCTCTGGTCTGATAAAAGGCATCGGACCAATTTATGCAGAAAAGTTGGTTGGCAAATTTGGTATAGATGTTCTTGATATCATAGAAAATTATCCTAGCAGATTGGGGGAAATTTCTGGTATTGGTCCCAAAAGAATAGAAAAAATTACGACAGCGTGGCAAGACCAGAAAGAAATTTCCAAAGTTATGATATTTTTGCAAGATAAAGGGGTTTCAACAACGTACGCGACAAAAATTTATAAGCGTTACGGACAAGAATCTATATCGGTGATACAAGAAAACCCATATCGATTGGCAGATGATATTTGGGGTATAGGTTTTAAAAAAGCTGATCAAATTGCACAAAATTTAGGATTTGAGAAAAATTCTTTAAAACGTATAACGTCAGGGTTATTGTTTGTTATTTCTCAAGAGCTTAGCAATGGCCATTTGTACGTTGAGCTTGAAGATTTAAAAGAAAAATCAGTCACAATTCTAGAGTTAAACAAAGATGATGTAGCGCTTAAAATAAAAACAGCGTTTCATAATTTGTACGACAGTGAAAAAATTAAACTTATTTCATTTGAAGAAAAACATTTTGTTACTTTGTCGCAATATTATTTTTCTGAAAAAGGAGTATCAAACAAAATTCTTAAACTTGCTGAGCGCAAATCTAAATTATCTTTTGATATCGATGAGATTTATAAAAAAATACGAGTTGCGCAGAATGAAAGTGACATTGAGTTGAACGAAGACCAACAAGCAGGAATATTGTCTTGCCTGCAAAATAAAGTGGCAGTTGTTACTGGTGGCCCTGGAACAGGTAAAACAACGCTTATTAAAAAGTTGTTAGAAATTTTGGATGAGCATAACTTGCGATACAAGCTTGCGGCGCCAACAGGACGTGCTGCCAAAAGAATGTTTGAAGGAACGGGCCGTCATGCTGCGACGATTCATCGATTGTTAGGATTTGATTTTACCACGATGAGCTTTGAGTACAACGAGCAAAAAGCACTACCCATTGATTTTTTAATTGTTGATGAAGCGTCGATGATAGATGTTTTTTTGGCTCATGCATTGCTAAAAGCTGCTCCGTTAGATGCGCACATTGTTTTTATCGGAGATATTTATCAGTTGCCCTCAGTTGGTGCGGGAAATTTTTTGAAAGATGTTATTGCAAGTGGCAAGGTGGCAAGCGTTTGCTTGCAGGAAATTTTTAGGCAAGCTCAAGATAGTATGATTGTTGTCAATGCTCACCGGGTCAACAACGGTGAATTTCCGCTGTCTTATATGCCAGAATCGCGTCGTGATTTTATTTTTATAAAAGAAAATGAGCCAGAAAATGTTCCATTACACTTGAAAACGATTTATCGTAAAGCGTTATTTAAATTTGGTATTTTTGCAAAAGATTCAATTGTTTTGGTGCCTATGCATCGCGGCTCTGTTGGTACTCAAAAATTAAATTATGATTTGCAGCAAATCTTAAATCCGTCAGAAAGTATAAAAAAGATATCCCATTCTGGCATTGATTATAAAATTGGCGACCCTGTAATGCAGTTACGCAATAATTATGACAAGCACGTGTTTAACGGCGATATAGGCAATATTGTTGATATAAAAATTGAGGACAGGGAACTGTTAGTAGATTTTGATGGCAGAATAGTTGAGTATGATTATTCTGATCTTAACGAGGTTGTTTTAGCCTATTCAATTTCTATTCACAAAAGCCAAGGTTCGGAGTATGATGCTGCAATAATTCCTATTTTTACACAGCATTTTACCTTATTGCAACGCAATCTGATTTATACTGCCATTACAAGAGCAAAAAAATTATGTATATTCATTGGGCAACCTAAAGCGATTGCAATAGCGATAAAAAATAATAAAAGTTTAGTGCGTAAGACCTTTTTAAAAGAGTATTTAACGACCGATTTGCAGAGTAGATGAAAAAATTACAGTACATTTTAATATTTTTATTTTTTGTTCCAGTGATTTTGTTTTCTAAAAAAGCAGAAAATTCCAAAACATTTACGATTATGCTTGATCCTGCAGGAGATGCGCAAAATACTGGCAGGCAGATAGATGATTATCTTGAACGAGGTATTACGCTGCAGTTTGCTGAAAAACTAAAGCCTGAGCTTGAAGATAAATTTGATGACATACGAGTTGTTTTGACAAGATTTTCTGGCGAGGCGATAGAGCATTTGCAGAATGCCAATTTTGCCAACAGATTGGATGTTGATTTTTATTTGAGCATTCATTTTTACAAGGAAAAAGCAGTAAAGCCGAACGTGTATCTGTATACTTTTTGCCGTCATGATGATTTTATAACAAAAAGACCTGAATTATATTTTTATCCATACGATCAGGCTCATTTGATTAACAGAGAGCAGACCAAGACGTGTGCCAATGTAATGAGAAATGTTTTTTTGTGCGATACGCACAAGAAAAAGTTTGAGTTTTGTGGTGTATTTAATTTACCATTTAAGCCGCTACTAGCCGTAAAAGCTCCAGCAGTTGGTATTGAGATTGGTTTGCGTAAAAAAGAGGATTGGAAAAATTATTTGGATGTTTTTGTCGATTGTGTAGAAGAAATTATAGAAAATTAAATGGGACTCCTGTGGGGCCCCGTTGAAACGGTGTGTAGAAAAGATTATAGAGAACTAAAAAATATTTATTTGAGTTTTCATGAAACATATATATTTTGCTATTTTGGCATTAATTACTTTTTTTTCAGGAATGCTGTTTTTTTCCATTTATAACGAATGGATCGTATTTTCGTGCCCGTCGTACAAGGTCGAAGTTGAACGTCAAATTAGGAGTATGAAGATTGCCAAAAAGGATGTCTGGCTCATGTATTGGCACAACAAAAAATGGAGTAAAGAGAAAATAAACTTGCTTTGGTCTGATGACAAATCACAAAACATTCAATATCTTGTCAGTAGTTGGCTTAATTTGCTTGATGAGGAGATGGTTATCAAAAAAAGAGTTTCTTTGCAGACTGTTGCACTTGCTTTATATGGAAATATTGCATACCTATCTTTTGATAGAAATATATTTTCTTCAAAAAACTCTACGCATGAAAAACTGATGTTGATCGAGGGACTTTTAAAAACTATTCGTGAAAATGACATAAAACTACAAGGAATTTACTTTTTGGTTCATCACCAAATTATGGAAGATTATCATCTTGATTTTTCAAATCCATGGCCATTGTATGGTTTTTTACAAGGGTAAGAGGGGGTTTTGAGCAGGAGCGTGTGTGAAGAGAAAAAAAAATTATTTAAAAATGTTATTTTTGTTAACAATTATGCATTTTCTGTCTTTTTCAAATAATATTCAAGAGAAGAAAAGCGATTATCTAGAAAAAATAAAAATTTTTAGATCTCAAAATAATTTTGATCAAGTTTTTTTTTATTGTAAAAAAATTCTGGAACTAAGCCCCAATAGTTGGCGAGCCTATTTGTTTGCTGGTTATGCTTTATCTAAAATGGGAAAGCATCAGCAAGCCACAGAATTTTATAAGAATGGATTAAAAATAAACAGTAAATCGCATGATTTATGGCTTGGTGTTGGGATTGAGTTATACTTCCAAAACTACCTAGAAGTTGCATTGCAATGTTTTGATGCTGCGTTGCAAATAAAAAGTGACCTTTATTTGGCCTTGTGGAATTCTGCCACCATTTTGAAAAAGCTGGAAAGAGTTCAAGAAGCTTTGTGTTTTTACAAAAAAGCACTAAGGCTTAAGCCGAACGAAAGGCTTATCAAATGTGCGATATCCCATTGCCATCTCATGTTGGGTGAGCTTGAAAAAGGTTGGTTCGGATGGGCTAATGAGCGTGTGGAGTTTAAAGGAGGACTGCAAAATCCGTTAGCAAGTATTTCGGAAATATATGGCAAGACGGTGCTGATTCCAGACTGCTGGTCTTTGGGGGATAGAATACAATTCATTAGATTTGCAAAATTGATAAAGGATAATGGGGGATTTGTTTTGGCGCATGTACCCGAGAGGTTGGCAAATATCTTTTCTTGCTGCAAGTATGTTGATAAAATAATTACGGCATTTCCAGATTCATCTGATTATGACACATACATAACGCTGTGGAATCTTCCAGTATTGTTTAATATTACTATGAAATCATTACCAAAAGAGGCGTCATATTTTTATGCAGATCCAATATTGGTGTATCAATGGGGTGAAAGATTAAAAAAAGATAAAAACTTCAAAATTGGAATTTGTTGGTCTGGAAGTGGGGGAAATGAAAATTACAGGGATGTTCCGTTGTCTACTTTTTCACGGATTGCCAGGGTGCCAGGTGTTAGTTTGTATAGTTTACAAAAAGTTCGCGACTGTCAGCAAATAAAAACGGTTAATTTTTTTGTACATGATTTTCAAGATGAGCTAGATGAAAAAAATGGAGCTTTTTCAGATACCGCAGCAATAATGAAAAATCTTGATTTGGTAATCACCGTAGATACCTCTGTTGCGCATTTGGCAGG
>Ga0180433_10010953_pt1 | contig 10826 bp, 14 predicted proteins | sample SS_ome_8_FD_132980 | JGI IMG/M metagenome (GOLD analysis project Ga0180433, IMG submission 132980) | Hypersaline lake sediment archaeal communities from the Salton Sea, California, USA - SS_1_D_1 metaG | ecosystem: Environmental > Aquatic > Non-marine Saline and Alkaline > Hypersaline >...
AATATAGTCGCCTAATATACACCCAAAGCATCCCCGCGAAACATCGATTTCTATTTTACCCGCTCCTTTCAGAACAACATCAACCATTCTCATCACTCCTTTTTTTATTTTATTAATATTTTTTTATTTTTACTTATTTAAATGCCTATAATTTACCGATTTAATAAATTAGTAAGGGAACAGGAACATTGATCCAGGATCGATTAATCCAGGAGTTTTTAGCAAATAATTCAAAATAATACCAGAAAGTAACTTAATTACTAACTTAATTACTAAGCTAATTCTCATATTAACCTAATTCTGAAATAGTCTGATATAGACTTAATTACTAAGTTAATGATGGATCATGTTTTCAAAAATACTCGACACGCATGACAATTCTCGTTTAATTTTGAAGGTTACAAAAACTAACACTTTGTAGGGGGGGCACAAGTCGTTTTTAACTGGGGAGGGGTAGTGCTAGCGCATTTATAGAAATATGCTCAGATTTCCCAGTAGAGATCGAGAAGAAAAAAGGGGAAATGAGCTGATCGTGTCCTCTCAACTTTTTGATAAAAGTTGAATCAAAAATCGGGGATTACTATAATATATAAATCCAACCAGCGTTTTTCCTCGTAGTTTATAAAGATACGTGTCGATATATTATTACCATGACGTCAAATACCTTATCCATTGAAATGGAACTACTGGGAAAAAACCCAATGGAAGAAGTCTACAGCATTTCAGCCTATAAAAATCAGAAAAAGGTAGGAGAACTCGCCTTCGTGATATGCCCCGAATGGAAAGAATCCAGCGTTGATTTCTTGAAAGTAAAAGAGGAACAGCCATTAAAAGAAATCGTTCCCGCCCTGCTAAACCCCATGGTGGCAATGTTACGCCTCAAGGAATTCTCTTCAATGTTTTACTTTTCGTACCCTGAAGATAAAACAAAAATCGTTCAAAAAACCTTAATTGACTTAGGATATCGATTCGCTCCCGCAGAAGAAGGACTCGAAGAGTTTACAAAAATGATATTAGCTAATGGGGGATGTCCGCCATGAACAGGTTTGAATTCGATCCCGCCAGAAAAGAGAAATGCCCGGGGTGTGGCAACTTGATAGAGGGAGTCCTCGGAGAGCCTTACGCGAGAGTATGCTTTCATTGTCAAGGATACATCTCAGATTGCCGAGATTGGTACAAGGACGATCCCTCGCCATTAACCGACCGCACCTTATTGACCATCGAAGTGCTCAAGGGGAATGAAATGATCGAGTATTGCCAGATCGTATACTCTGATTATCGCCATTTTTCGCACGTGATAAATCATTACTTGATTAATCGCAAGGCAACCGAAATCCTCATCGATCCCTACTAATTTTCATCGTATTTTACCTTTTTTTTTCTTTATTTTTCAAGTAATGGGGTAATCTGTTTGGTCTAAAATGCGTTTAATTTAAATAGATTATTCAGGATAAATTAATGTCCTTTTAACATTAATTATTAAGAAAAAAAGGTGAGTAAATGACCGAAAATATCGTAAAGAAAATCCAAGCGGGAGAATTGAATTACTTCATTTGGGAACAAATCCACGAAATAAATGGGAAGTACTTCGTGCCAGTTGATCCCGAGTTCGTCAAGAAAGGAATCCTTCAAACGAGTAGGCTTTATCAAATCCTTTTCACGTTTGCCGAAAAAGCCTGTCCCCTTCTAGACGCACGATAATTTATTATTATTACCCTTATTTTTTTTTCTTTCCTTTTTTTCTATTTAGTAATATAGTTAATCGTTCTGAAATCAGTCGAGGAAAAGGCTCACTCGTGAAAGATCTTCAATTAAAAAGGTATCATTCCTTATATAAATCCTTTTCTTCAGTAAATCAGAAAATTAATTAAATCTCGTGGTTTAAATACTTGAAATGTAATATTAGAATTAACTAATTAAATAAAATAATTCATAATGGAGATGATAAATAAAGAATGACAAGTTTCATGGAAAAAGAGCAAGAAAAGATAAGAAATTTTGGAGTTACCGCCCCTATTTCTGACCGCATTCGAAAGCAGTTAGCAATCGAGGAGAAACAGCGAGAGCACTACGCCAAATTGAGAAGAATTTCGTTGCTATACGGGATTGCTAAGCCCTTTGAGCCAGAACCACCGCCTTACGACCAATGTCCTCAATGTGAAGCGAGAATGGACGAGGATTGGGAGGATGAGAGGGACGAGTTTGGAGAATTAACGGGATTCTCTTTCGAGATCTTCAGTTGTAGTAAATGTGGACATTCAGAGCGGATATAGAAGGATATAGAAGGATTATCCAATTTTAGCTTCTAAAATAAGGCGTTAGATTGCCCATTTCGAGTAATCAATGCACACCATGATAAATATTAAGAATTCCGAAAATGAATCGAAACTAAGTAAAAAGTCTATCCAGCAGTTAAAAAGAGAAAACACCTGCGAGTTTTTAGAGTTTTGTAATAAAAGATTTCATGAGGTGAATTCAGAAAAGATTGAAAAAGATTGGTGTAGGGATTTAAGTACTATAGACAGTGAAGACGGTCATTGCATTGTAAGGGAAGAAATCTTGGACAGAGCTTACAATTCAATACACCAAGATTGTTCCATTAGAGCATATTACACTTCAGAAATTGAAAAAATGTTAGCTAAACAATTTGATTGGTTTATAGGAGAATGGGAGTTAGACGCTTTTACAGTCGAAAGTCTCAAAGGATTTCATTCACAACTCCAAGAAAAGCAAGAAATGGAATTCGAATTCGTAGTAAATGAGCCCGCCTTCGCCTATGGACATTCGCCCGATTGCGCCTTAAACAATTTCAATTCCAAGAACCATAAAGAAGAGCAATGTAAACCAGTTTGGACAGGGCATTATAAAATAGGTGAAAAAGAATACAAAATAACTCCAATCAACATCTAAGGGAATTATTAGGTTAAATTTTTTCCTTCTTTTTTTTATTTAATTATATATTATTATAACGAAATAAAACATTGTTATAATAGGATAAAACTTGTATCTTGTTCTATTGTTATAAGAGTTGAAAATTACAAAGTCGTCTCTCTCTACTTTATTATATACGCCAAAAGGCAACATTATCTTAAGATGGCTCTTGCTCAAATTAAACACATTGGATTTTTGTCTTTTGGTTTACCTTTCTCTTTCTATAGCAATTTAGACTTCAATATGAGGTCGAATGGGCAAGATTCTCTTTTTTCTCCCCTTTTTTTCTATTCAATTGTTACAAAAATGGCTTAATTGTGGTCTAATCATTTATCCAAGCCACTTAAACTAAACATTTGCTAAAATAGAGTAGATTTCTTGAAAATTATTGAGAAACAAAAGACCTCACGAAAGATTTCATTTTTTAAAAATATTACCCCTTAACCATTAGATTACAGATCCAACAAATAAAGTTTCTTCAGAAAAAAAACACGAGAAAAAAGAAGTAAAAAAAAAAAAAGAGAAATTATAAAGATCGAATAAAATCGCTAATCTTGGTTTGAGCCTCGTCATTTAACCCTTCTTTCAGTTTTCCAAGATCTTTTTTAAACATGCTTTTCTCATCATAACAAAAAGAAATTTGATTACCCGACTTTGATTCAAACCTAATGCCCATGCCAGAAGTTTCATTGACCATCTTTTATTAGACACCTTGAATTTATTAGGTATTTATTATTATAATCCTTCATTTTTAAACCACTCCTTTTTTTTTAGAGGAAAATAACATGAAGCCCATAAATAATTAATATAATAATCAAAAATTTGTAGTGACATTACAGTTTTTAGGTGGGGTTTATAAAGCTCGTTTCTAACAATAGGTTACCAAATAAAAAAAGGTGAAAAAGAAAATATGATGAAAAGCAAAATAGACCAAATCAAGCCTAAAGCTTTTGAAGTTACCTATTGTGAAAGCACTCAAAAGGATTACAGGGTGTATCCTCTTTCTTTCAAGTCGTGGAGCGAAGTAAACAGGTATATCTTGGAAAAATCCATGACTCAAAAGGATAGACAAGGATACCTAAAATGTTTTTTCAAGGTTACTTTTGAAGATGGGTTTATATACTCTGGGAGATACGACATTCTAAAACCCGTGAATGAAAAGGCTGATCTCAAAGATCACGTGTTCCGATTTGTAGAATATTGCATTAATGACGACTCAGATCCAACAATGCAAGAAGAAGCAAGATATATCATGAACACCTATGACATCAAAAACTAATTAATTTTTTCTTTTCTTTTTCTATTTTTGACGCGAAACAAATGATATTGCGTAATTAATGATATACCATTGACTCAATGAGATCGAATACTTTCACGAATCCTGCTACATCTCACGATTTTAGATCTTGTGAAAAATTAATCCATTTTTTGACATGCATCAGTTTTTGATCAGCTTTCGATCGATTGCACCACAATGCACTAAGACCAAAAATAAAGGCATGCAAGCACTAGCCTTGCGATTTCATCATTACCCAAGTATATAGACATTCATCATTTCATCCTTCTTTATTATTGAAAACGAGTTATATTTTATTCACTTAAAAAAAATCTAATAAAGATTTTAAAAGAAAAAGGATTTAAAAATAATAGATTTTATTCTCTCTCAACTTTTATATACTCTGATATATATTACAATCACATGGACAAGCGAAAAAGAATCGCCAAGCAAGTAAAGAAAGACCTTTCAAAAGTGAAAAAGACTAAAGAGTTTTTAACGATAGACGAAATCGTTGCCTTTTTTACAGAAAAGTCTGATGATATTGAACTTACCGAAGAAGAGCAGGCTAAAATCCTTTCAGAAAGAGCAATTGTCCTAGATCACATAATTCGCAATCCTGGAACGTTTTTAGAACACATGGAAAAAGAGTTAAATATAAACCCTTACATTCTCATTCTTCACTTGAACATTCTCCTGCATTTTAATCTCATCAAAGAGGAGAAAGATGCGATTAAAAGTTTCCCTTCTGCGTCATCTCTCGAAAAACCATATATCAATGATAAAAATTATCATTGGAAAAAAAAGTAACATCATTTCAATATAGTTTTCTAATTAATCTGAGCTATGAAATATAAAACAACATTAAAAAAGCGATTTCCTAAAATGTTCATTGCGTCTGTAACGAATCGAGAAAACAACACGCCCCCGCCCTTGAAATTCTCCCAAATCTCTTCAATATCGTCGTAATCGCCCTTTAACATTTCTTTCAAGGTCAAGTCAAAATAAATCATCTTGTCTTTTATCAACGGATCGCTTGAATCCTGAATCGTCACGATGTATTGGCAAGCGATAAACAAGTTTTTAACCAAATCTCCCATCTCGTTCTCTAACTCGACAAGAGCTTCAGCAGTCTTGAATGGCAAACCAGATTGATCCTTTTTGCTCAGGACAAATTCTTTGATGTGCTCGTAAATCTGATCCGTGTCCATTCCTTTTGTATCAAGGAGGGAAGCGTGATTTCCTTCGGAAAAAATGGACAAGAGCTCGGAAAAGCCTTCAAAAAAATTGTCGTTAATCGGTTTTTTTTCTACCATTAATATTTAAAAAACAACCTATTTATTTAAATGAATGGAGATATAAGGAATTCTTAAAATAAAAATAAGTTACTCATTTCTTAATTCCTCTAAGCCTCTTCTTTAACTTCTTCTTTTTTACCTGCAAGGGGACTACTTGGAACAAAACTAATCGTATCTTCTTCCTCCCTTTTGACAATGTAAGAAGGAGCATTTATTTTTTTACCATTAACTTGTATGTGCCCGTGAACTATATATTGTCGTGCTTGATATACTGTACCAGAAAGGCCTCGTTCGTACACTTGAGTCTGTAATCTACGTTTTAAAACGTCCTCAACGTTTAAAAGGAGCACGTCTTCGAATTCTGCTTCTGGCCCTAGTATTCCGAGTCTATTTAATTTTCTAATTAGCGTTTGCTGTACTTCAGCTGCTTTTTCTTTAGGTAATGTTCTCGATTGCCTTGCGATTCCCCTCCATTGACCTAACATGGTACGGGATTTCCAGAATTCTCGCTTATTTCGAAGACCATACTTGCCTAGAAATTCCAGCTCTTCAGTCATTCTTTCTTTTTGAAATGGATGTTTTGGTTTTTTAAATTTCTTTTTTAATCGCCTTGGATCTCCCATATTTCATTTACCTCATTGCTTTGCTGCCTTTAATTTTCTTCTGTAAACTCCTACCACAAGTCCGTGTCGTCCCGTACTCTTGGTTTTCTGTCCTCTTACTTTTAATCCACGTCGATGTCGTTCGCCCTTATAGCTCCTAATCTTTTTCATCCTTTCGACATCTCGCCGAGTTGTTATTTCAAGCTGATTTCCGATGATGTGCTTGTCTGTTCCATCTCTTAGATCGTTCTTTCGATTAACCATCCAATTAGGAATTCCATTTTCTAAGGGATTTAATATGATTTCTTCAATTTTATTAAGATCCTTTTCGCCTATTGCACCTATTCTCATATCGGGATCAATACCCGCAACAGCTACTACAGCTTGCGAAAATCTTCTACCCACGCCTAGAATTTGCGTGAGACCATGCTCAATTTTAGCTGCGCCATCAATTTGGGATCTGAGTTTTCGAAAAAAAACCTTTTCCTTGAAATTTTTTGGCCGAATTGCTGAACTCATTTGTTAATATCGAACTCTATCATGTAAAAAAATTTGATTGATATAGTAGTTTTAAGGTAAGATTTAATATTAATTTTTTGATTTTAGAGTAATTGAGTAAGGTAATATCTTTAAAGAAGAGAACTTGATTCTAATAAAAATTAGTTTTGATTAATATTCAGGATATCTTTGATTTGATTCTTTTTTTGAGGCAATGTGCTTTTTGCAACCATTTTTCTTGATATTAGCGATTTTTTGAAGCATTGGTAAGCCGGGTTTCACATCTTTTACATCTTTTGATTCAATCAAGCCTTCTTTAATCATGCCATCATACAATTCTTTCCCTTTGTCTGTTCTGACGAGTACCATGTTCCATCCTGCTGGAGCTCCAATCGAGCCTACAGAAAGATCTGCAGATTCAGAGGTAAGATCGAAACAAAACTCGCAATCGTGTCTTGCTAAATGATTGATTTCTTTAATTGGGATTGATAGTGGTTCTCCATTTTTGGGATATACAAAAAATTTCCCCTTATTAATGTCCGTTTTCTTTACATCGTTGGCGTCAATGTTGAGTGTTTCGTAAATCTTTAGAAGCCCTCCGTATAAAAAGGATTCCATGCAAAAGATACCTATTCGATATTCTACATTATTATGAGAAGGAATACCAATATTGTATATATTAGATTTCAATAAGGCTTGCATTTGGCAAGGAACGCCAACAACGGCTAATTTTTTATTATCAAGTCCTTTTTCTTTTAATAATTTCAAGTTCGGATTATTTACATACTTGGTACCTGCTGTTGTAATAATGTCTTCTTTATTTTCCAACATCGTTGGTTCAGGCCTCCAAGGATCTTCGCTCATTTTTGCTCCAAACGCAAGATCTATTAATCCTTTTTCGAAGAGATAATGCAATGCGGTACTCGAGATGCCTCCGTCTTGACATACTTCTGAGATTTCCTTAACTTTTGTTTGTGCCACGTAAGCTTCTTTAAAGTATCCAACTTTTCCATAATCCTTTATCTCAGAAGCACCTTCTTGCGTCATGTTTAATACTTTAATAGGTAAATAGGATCTTGGACAGACGAAATAGCACAATCCGCATCGAATACATTTATCTTCGTCAATTTTTCCAATCCCATTGCTGAGCGTAATGCAATTCACGGGACAAATTCCTTCACACATACCGCATCCAGAGCACACGTGTGAGTCAAAAATGACCTTGACAGGTTCGTAAATGGGTTTGATTTTTGAAATGTCGTTTCCTTCAATTTCAGAAATAGTTATAGTAAGATCTTTAAATATTAATTTATCGGGAGTATCTTCGTCTCCTTCAATTTTATCGTAAATTTCTTCGACCTTAATTAGTTTCTCATTTTTTAATAATTCCAAATAACTCAAAACCTTATTAAGTTCAATAGAATTTTCTTGAGCATATTTTTTCATTCCCTCAAGATTATTACCTTGATTACCTTTTAAAAAATCATATAGAGCATACTTCAACCTCTCCTCGTCGAACATCTGAAATAAAATATCGTAATACTGGGTTTCATTGTAAATCCCTGCATCCATAATATCTTTTTTAGCGTCTATTAATGCTCGAACTCTATATGAATCTAGCGTTTCATTAACGCTATTTAAAAATTCCCATGTTAAATCTTTTTCAGTTGCCATTCTATATTACATTTCTTTTATTACTTTTTTAAAATTTAATACTTCATTCCGAACACCCAGGCTAAGGGTTAGTTGTATCCAATCTATTATTTATATTGGATATTCATCCTCATTCGGATTATTTTTTTGGTAGAGGAGGTAATGCATGAATTTTTTTGGATATATCTTCGACAGAAGCTATAAACTTTTCTACTTCCGCTGCTGAACAGAAATATTGTTGGATCCTATCTCCAGATATTCCTAAATGATCAAAAAGCTTCTTTAGGAAGTTGACATGCTCGTAAGTATTCATGTTTCCTCTTCCGAAGTCGCATTCGCCTTCTTTTCAAGAGATTATTGCCACGCCATCTACACCATTGAGAAACGCACTCATTATGATGTGAATCCCTATTCTTCCGGTACACTTCACCCTTATTAAATGAACGTCCGTAGGATAGAGTTTACGAGTAGTTCCTGTTAGATCTGCGACGGAATAGCCTCATTTATCGCAGCCAAACGCAATAATTCTCCTTGAAAGTTCTGTTTTCGTTTCCGCCATGTTTTATCATCTCTATAGTATTTACTCCTTTACAGCTTCTTTTTTGATATCGGTCGTCTCTACGCAGATAGCTCCAATTCCTTTCACTTCTTCCGTGAGCTGCTTATCTCTATAATATTTCAAGTCAATTGCTCTTGCAGGACAAGAGGTAACGCAAACGCCACAGCCCTTGCATTTTAAATCGTTAACAACCGCGATTTCCTGATCATTGACGCGAATCGCTTCGTATTCGCAGAGTTTTTCGCATCTATGGCATCCCATGCAGAGGTCATCGTTAACTTCAGCAATAATGAGTTCTTGACTATATGTATCGCTTGATAAAATGATTGCAGCTTTGCTTGAAGCAGCTAGCGCCGTGGATACAGAGTATGGAATGTTTTTTGGGCCCGCAGCACATCCACAGATGTATATTCCGACGTTTTTAGTTTCCTGAGGGCTCAAGCACACGTGATTTTCAGATAAAAATCCACTTGGTCCGGTGGATAATCCGATAGTCTCAATAATTTCCTCTGTTCCTTTTGAAGGAATAATTCCTGTTGACAAGACAACGAGATCTACGTCCAGATTAATAATGTTATCAGTTAGAGACGAATATGCTCTAACATTTAATTTATTAGTCTCGTCATTTTGCGTGATTTCGCCAACCTTCCCTCGAATGATGTTGATATCGTAATCCCTAACTTTTCTATAGTATTCTTCGTTTCCCTTATCAGGTGTTCGAATGTCTATATAGAATAGCGTTATTTCCATATCAGGGTATTCTTGTTTTAATAGTTGAGCGTTTTTAAGGGCAACACTGCAGCATACGACCGAACAATAAGGATTGCCGTTCACGGACCTTGATCCGACGCATTGAATCATTGCGATCTTTTTTGGTACCGTTCCATCAGACAGTCTATACACATGTCCACCCGTGGGTCCAATTGGGCTTAACATTCGCTCAAGCTCAATTTGGGTAATGACATCGGGTAAAATTCCATAGTTGTAATCGTTATACTTCATGATTGGATACTCATCGTATCCAGTTGCGATAATCACAGCTCCTACTTTCACGTCAATATATTCTGGCTCTTGTTCAAAATCAATAGCTTCAGCAAGGCACGCTCTCTGACAATTCTTGCAATCAATGCACACTTCCTTATCGATTAAAGCTATTTTCGGAACAGCTTGAGGAAATGGTATGTAGATTGCACCACGTTCGCCGATACCTCGGTCGAATTCCCTTGGAACTTTTATTGGGCATTTCGTCGTACAGAGACCACAACCCGTGCACTTCTTTTCGTCCACATATCTTGCATTTTTTCGAATTTTTACATTATAATTACCCGTGTTGCCACTAAATTCAATAACTTCGCTATAGGTATAAAGCGTGATATTGGGGTGTTTTGCGGCATTCACCATGATTGGTGCCAGGACTCATATTCCACAATCGTCCGTTGGAAATATCCTGTCCAGCATTGCCATCATTCCACCTATAGTGGGTTCTTTTTCGACAAGATGTACTTGGATCCCTTGATTTGCCAAATCCAAGGCAGCGTTCATTCCTGCAATTCCCGCTCCAACGACTAGCGCAGCTCTTTCGACAGGGATTTCTTTCCGAGGAATTATTTCTAATTCCCTAGCACGATTCACCCCTCCTTGAACTAATCTCTTGGCCTTCTCCGTTGCTTTTTCGCGATCGTCGAAATGGACGAACGAACAATGTTCCCGTATATTGACCATTTGAAAGTAATATGGGCTCAATCCAGAATCGGCTAACACCGACCTATAGGTAGGTTCGTGAATTTTGGGAGTTCAAGAAGCAACAACAACTCTATCTAGATCTAATTCTTGGATATCGTTTTTGATTTGTTCTTGCCCTGGATCGCTACATGTAAAATCGTTACATCTCGTGTGGACAACGTTAGGTAGTTTCTCTGCGAATTCTCTTACAGCATCGCAATCAACAGCAGCACCGATATTTACTCCTCACCGACAAACATAGACTCCTATTTTAGCATTGGTCTGAT
>Ga0180433_10010954_pt1 | contig 10825 bp, 7 predicted proteins | sample SS_ome_8_FD_132980 | JGI IMG/M metagenome (GOLD analysis project Ga0180433, IMG submission 132980) | Hypersaline lake sediment archaeal communities from the Salton Sea, California, USA - SS_1_D_1 metaG | ecosystem: Environmental > Aquatic > Non-marine Saline and Alkaline > Hypersaline > Sediment...
ATGCCGTTGAGCGAGGCGAGATAGGGGACCGCCATAATTCCCCCGCCGACGCCGAATCCGGTAACAATTGAAGCTGCCTCGAAAAAGGTGAGTCTTTTCTCCTCCTCCACGGGTGCACCTCCTGTTTGTATATTGAATTCTGTACTTTATTTCCGTATCATGGTGTCGTCAAGAATAAATTGCCGGCACGGCACACTGCAGATTCTTCGCGTCCGGTCATTTCATTTTCCTCGCTCGCTTCTGCTATTTTATAATTGACAGCAGCACCGGCCGGCTTTAGGGGAAAGGTGTCTCGTTCAAAATCATTACGGTATTATTCATTGATAGGAGGGAGGAGGAGCCCATGGCATCATCATATACTATACTTCTCGCGGGCGGCCGGGTCTATGACGGGACGGGAAATCCCTGGCAGAAGATCGATGTCGCCATACAGAAGGATGCCATAGCAGCGGTTGGTCATATTGATCCTGCATCTGCGTCTACCGTTATCGATTGCAATAACCTCGCTGTCTGCCCCGGCTTCATCGATATGCACAGCCATTCCGATATTATGATATTTCGGGAGCCGGAAGCGTCGTCAAAGGTGATGCAGGGAGTGACCACCGAGGTAATCGGGCAGGACGGCATTTCCGTTGCACCAATCAGGGACGAGCGTAAGCGGGAATGGCGGAAGCATCTCTCCGGTCTCACCGGTGATATCGATACGGAATGGAGCTGGAATACCTTCGATGAGTATCTCTCGGCTCTTGAGAATTCGGGTACTACAACTAATATCATCTCCCTGGTACCGCACGGCTCGATACGGCTCTGGGTGATGGGTATGGAAAATCGTAAGGCAACCGGCAAGGAGATCGCTGAAATGCAGCGCCTGCTCGAGGAAAGCCTGGATGCGGGAGCGGCGGGCATGTCCACCGGTCTGGTCTATCCTCCCTGTCCCTATGCCGATGTCGCGGAGCTCATTTCATTGAGCAGCGTTCTCCGCGCGCGCGGAAAATTTTTTGTGGCGCATATGCGGAGCGAGGATGCTGAATTTTTAAAAGCGACAGACGAAATGATAGCCGTCGCCCGGAGCTCCGGCGCGCCGGTGCACATCTCGCACTTAAAAGTATCGGGGAAACCGCGGTTCGGTCGCTCACCTGAGCTTCTCGAAAAGATTGACGGCGCGCGCCGTGACGGGCTGGAGCTGACCTTCGACCAGTATCCCTACACGGCGGGGAGCACCATGCTTTTCGCCCTGCTTCCCCAGTGGCTGCAGGAGGGGGGATCCGATGCGATGACAGGCCGCCTGAAGGATGCGGGGATTCGGAAGCGCATCTTTGATGAGATGGCTTCGCGGATGTCATCGGGCGGTGTCGATATGACGGATATTCTCATCTCCTCGGTCGGCAGTGAAAGGAACAGGCATCTCGAGGGGAAGGATCTCGCTGGGCTATCCGGGGCGATGGGCAGGGAGCTCATCGATGCGATCTGCGATCTCCTCGTCGAGGAGGAGCTGAACGTCTCGATGATAATGTTCGTCGCCGATGAAGGGGACATACGGGAGATCCTGCGGCATCCCGCCGGAACCGTCTGCACCGATGGTCTGCTCGGCGGCAAACCGCATCCCCGGGTCTACGGGACCTTTCCCCGTATTCTCGGGAAATACTGCCGTGAAGAGAAGGTTCTTCCCCTCCAGGAGGCTCTCCGCAGGATGACCTCGGCGGCGGCGCAGCGGCTCGGGCTTAAAAACCGGGGGCTGGTGAAGGTGGGGATGAAGGCCGATATCGTTGTCTTCAATCCGGAAACGGTTATTGATAATGCCACCTACGAAAACCCGCGGCAATTCCCCACCGGCATCGAGCACGTCATCATCAACGGGAATCACGTGGTCGAGAAGGGGAAACAGGTGGGGAAGGGATCGGGTATGGTGCTTCGAGTGTAGAGACGCTCATTTAAGCATCCGGTGCTCCGTCCGTGCTATCACCTCTTCCTGTATCTCATAGCCGAGATCGACAAAGTAGACGCTGTAGCCGCCCACCTTTACCGTTATATTCTGATAGCTTTCCGGTTCGTGCTGCGCAGCCCGCAGCACCTCTGAGGAGACAACGGTGGGCTGAAGCTGCCCGCCGCCCATCGAAAAATAGGTCTTGATGAGCGAAGCCCATTTCTTCCGGCTTTCTTCATCTCTTCCGATGGCGGTGGGGTGCATTCTGATGTTCACCGCACAGCCCTGCGCGTCTGAAACGTCGAGGGCTGCTACCGAGCGGAGAACCCCGGTCGGCCCGTGCTCATCCACATTGTAGGGATTACAGCTTGCCGCAAAGGGCTGTGCTGCTTTTCTGCCATCGGGCGTTGCAATGCAGACCCTGCCGTCATAGGTGTGTGATGTCATGGAATTCACGAAAGGTGCAATAAAGCCTCCTTTATAGGTCGTATATTTATTGGTTTCCTCGAAGATTCGCTTCACGAAACCGCTCGCGATCGCATCCGACTCTTCGTATCCGTTACCCCATTTCCCTTTGACATCGAGGATCATCCGGTGCATCTCTTCATAGCCGACGAAATTGTTGTCGATGGCCTGAAGCAGTTGGGAGAATGAGAATCTCTTCTCCTCGAAGATCAGTTTTTTGATAACGTAGAGCGAATCGGTCACATTGGCGATGCTGCTCATAAAGAGAATCCCTTCGAGATCGTAAATGCCGCCGCCCTGCGTAACGTCCTTTCTCTTCCGAAGCGGTCCCTGTACCAGCGAGGAGATGTGAGGAGCGGGGAGCTTCTCTGCATAGATCCTGTCTCGGAGTTTCGATGCTTCGGCAATCTTTCCAATCTGGAATGCAACCTGATCGACAAAGGCATCGACGAGCTGGTCAAAGGAGGTGAAAGTATCCGGATCGCCGGTTTGAAGACCGGCATTTTCAATGGTACCCGCCAGCGTCCGTGCATCGCCGTTGCGCAGTGTCATGTCGAATATTCTACATAAGAGCACGGCTGAGAAGGCCATGCTCCCCATCTTTCCGGGAACACAGCAGTCCACACAGCTTGCCATGGCATAGCCCACTGCATCTTCATGAGCATAGCCCCGCTTTTCCATCGCTCTGATGGAAATATCATCATTCATGACCGAAACGTTGCAGGTGCCGTTGTACTGCATTTCAGCGAACTTCAGGTAAAGCTCTTCAGGGGAATTCTCATGCATGCGGATCACAAAATTGAGGCATGTTTTGGATCGGTCTGCCGCATCGAGCATAACATAGGTGAGCTCGTTGGTGGCGTCATTTCCGTAACGGTCGAGCCCGCCGAGCGTGACCGGTTCCGAGCCTTCGAAGCGTGCTGAAAAGTATTGATTGAAATTTGAGTAGGGCCGCATGTTGTGGCTCATTATTTTGAGAAAGAGTTCTTCCAGGAGCTCGCATGCCTCGTGGGTATTGATTCTTCCCGCTTCGATATCTCTCCGGTAATAGGGATAGAAAAGCTGATCCAGCCTCCCCGGAGTATGGACATTGAAGGGGAGGGCGAGCTCCAGTGCCACCTTTTCGGTCCAGTACGACTGTACCGCTTCGGTAAATGTCTCTGCCGGATAGAGCGGGACCTTCCTGCACCGGTCGAGCATGATTTCCAGAATCGATCTTCTCTCCGGATCGATCTCATGAGAAATATTCTCCTCGAGAGTTTTCACCAGCTTTTCCGCGTACAGTATCATCCCCTCAAAGGCAGTATCGATTGAGCGGAGAAAGGCGCGATCGTTTTCAAACAGTTCCCCTCCTGCCAATAGCTCCTGTACCTCCTGCTGCATGGCGATGAGCCCTTTTTGAAGAACCTGCTCGTGATCGGGGATCACGTGTCCCTGCCAGTTCCCGATGGCGGCACCGGGCGAGATTACGGTTTCATTGTATGAATTGGTCGCAGGGAGCGCGGCCATAAAGCTTCGCGTGTCGCCTGAATAGATATCAGACTCTGCAAGCGCTTTCTTGAAAAGCTCTACAATGGTCTTTCCCTTCCAGTAGGGAAGAAGCCTCCTCTGAAGGATTTTTTTATCTTCTTTGCGAATGGTATAGGCGTTTACATCCCGCTTATGTATGGGCTTGAGCCCGATGCTCGGCATGGCTGCACCCACCGCTTTTATCTGTTTCAGGTTTTTATATAAATTCAGGAGACCGTAATGACCGATCATATAGATGAGAAATGTAATATTGGTCTTTATCAGATGCATGAACATCGAGAATCGATCCAGCTCAATGTCCATAACATCGTTGAACAGTCCCCGTTCCAGATCGAGCGGAATGCCGACATAGTCTTCTGTCCAGGTGCCGGCAATTCTATCATCCGGGTGTATGCAGATACGCATATTTTCATAGACGTGCTTCATGGAGAGGGCTACCCGCTCGCCGGTGGATAATCCGCTTTTTTCCAATTCTTGCCATTTCCTGGTGTAGAACTTTGCCCGTTCGATGGATATGACTGAAAGATCCTGTAAATAGGCCCTGCGTATTCGCTTTATACGGTCGCTTGCTAAATCCATCGCGTATCCCTCCTTTGTATGTAGTGAATGGAGCATATAATTTCTATATATTTGAATGAAACATAACTGAATATGGTTCATTTGTCAAACAATTTATCGTGGAAACTTCTCGCCAGGTGAGAAATTGTAAATTGTAAAAATATAACAGTGAATATACGATACTCCGAAAATAGTTTCTAAAAGCAAGTTTACAAGAGGTGAAATTGCAATACCATTTATAACATGTCAGACTGATGGACTTGATGATAATGGAAATGCAAATATTACATACTCGATAAAGGTGATAAAACCGGATGGTTCATTATATTTTGAGAAAAGGGATTTAAAGATTATTAATGGAAAACCGCCTCGCGGCATGGGTATGTTTCAGGAACCAATTGGTTGCAAAATAGAAGATGATGATCCCTTTGGTAAATATGTGATGCATATTCACGAGAGCGATCATATTAAAAAAGTTGAAGTAAAATTTATGATGATATTCGATGTTGTAAGAAAGGAAAAGTAGGATTATTGAATTTTAAATATTTTTTCACCCTATAAATCCACTTGACAGACGTTTCCTCGGTGTGAGAATCCATAAGATCATTTATAAATTTATGAGAACACTTCGACACGGTATTTCTTAACCGGAAAGGAATCGCATGGAACAGAAAAGTGTTACCCTCGATGAGATTTTTTCTCCCCGCGGAGTTGCTATTGTCGGTGTTTCACCGTTGAAGCTTGATTTTGCACAGCTGATCGTCTATACGCTGAAAGAAGCTCAATTCCCCGCCATCTATCCGGTAAATCCGAAATACGATGAGGTGCTCGGGCTTCCCTGCTATCCCAACGTCCGGGCTATTCCCGGGACGGTCGATTACGTGATTGTCAGCATTCCGGCTGGGTCGACCCTCGCGCTCCTGGATGACTGCGCCGCCAAGGGGGTTAAATCGGTTCAATTCTTTACGGCGGGCTTTCGGGAGAGCGGATATCAGGAAGGGGCGGAGCTTGAGAAAGCCATGCTTAAGAAGGCGAAAGAGGGGGGATTTCGCATCATCGGGCCGAACTGCACCGGCCTGTACGTCCCGAAGAGCCGCCTGGTGAATTATTTTAACATTCCCCTGGAACCGGGACCAATTGCCTTCATCTCGCAGAGCGGTGGTCATGCCAACAACCTCCCGCGATATGGCGGATGCAGGGGATTGCGTTTCAGCAAGGTGGTCAGCTACGGCAATGCCCTCGATGTGGACGAGATCGAGCTTATGGAATATTTCACACAGGACGGGGAGACTGAAATCATCGCAGCGTATATCGAAGGCGTCAGGGATGGAGCGCGCTTTCGGAAAGCGCTCGAGGAAGCGGCTGCGCGGAAGCCGGTGATCATCTACAAGGGGGGAAGAACCGATGCGGGTCTGCGGGCTGCTCACGGCCATACCGCCAGCATGACCAGTTCGGTTGCTGTTTTCGATGCCCTCTGCCGGCAGTATAACGCCATTCTGGTGGAGAGTGTTGATGAGATAATCGATACTCTGGTCGCGCTTCGCTTTGCCAGTCCTTTACCAAAAGGAACCGGCGTTGCCTTCATCGGTGCCGGCGGCGGTCCCAGCGTTCTCGCCGGGGATGAGATGGAAAAAGAGGGACTCTCTCTCCCGCGTTTCTCTGAAGAGACGCAGAATGAGCTGAAGAAGCTCCTTCCGGTGGCCGGCAGTATTTTTACCAATCCGCTTGATACGCCGAACCTCGCGACACCGGAAGCAATTGCGACAGCGCTCGGCGTTCTCAGCCGGGTTCCGGAAATAGATATGATTATCTACCATATCGGATTTCATCCCATCACCAGCTGGGGAATGGGCCGGTTCGGTTCGGATGTTTTTCTGAAGCCGGTCATCGATGCCATGTTGGAGATCAGGAAAAGCAGTGGGAAGCCGGTTATTCTCGCTATTCGCCCGCCGGCCGACCTCGTCGGAATGGAGGAGTTCTTTACCTGTCAGGATGCTTTCGTGGCGGCCGGTTTTCCCGTGTTCAATTCACTGGGTATGCTGGCCCGCGCCCTGTTCCGCACGGTGAGATGGTCGAGGGCAAGGAGATGAGGGATATTGTTCTAAAAAAATTAGTCTTGACATGCAGTGTTATGGATATTAAATAAGAGACATAATTCTTAATTATCGGTATTTATGTTTAAAAAAAAGATAGACAGGTAAACATCTGTTTAGTATCTTAATATTATTAAGGAAAATCTGCAAAATCTAGATTTATTTTCGTTTTATTTTATGATGGCAAAATATCTCATTCGCTCCGCCCTGAATAATCCATCCATGGATTCAGGGGCTCCGGCAGCGTCCGTGCTGCCTGCTCATTGAGATATTTTTGCCATTTACACGAGAGTAGTCAATATTTAGTTGATTCAGTTAATTTGGCGCATCTCTTTCTAAAAGAGATGATAAAATTGCGGCGGAGCGAGCGAGAATATCGAAATGCCCTATCACATTGTATTTCATTGAGTGTTTTTTACAAAATCGTATTTTACAGAATTTCCTAAAATATTTGATGTTAGGCTTTAATTGTGAAAAAAATACAAACAGATTTAATTGCCGGTGATTGTCTTGATATTTTAAAGAAATATCCTGAGAATTTCTTTGATCTGATAATCACTTCTCCTCCATATGCAGATAGCAGAAAGAAAACATACGGCGGCATTCATCCTGATAATTATGTAGAATGGTTTTTACGAAGAAGTGAGCAATTTCTCAGGGTTATCAAGCCAACAGGAACCTTCATATTAAATATTAAAGAAAGAGTTCACAATGGCGAGAGGCACACATATGTTATTGAATTGATCTTGGAAATGAGAAAGCAAGGATGGTTATGGACAGAGGAGTTTATCTGGCATAAAAGGAACTGTCATCCAGGTAAATGGCCAAACAGATTTCGAGATGCCTGGGAAAGATGTTTGCAGTTTAATAAAAATAAGAATTTCAATATGTACCAGGAAGCTGTTATGGTACCAATGGGTGATTGGGCTAAATCGAGATTAAAAAATCTCGGTGAAAATGATGTTATTCGTTTTAATTCAAAGGTTGGCAGTGGATTTGGTAAAAATATTTCAAATTGGATTGGTCGCAAAATGGCTTATCCATCAAACGTTTTACATTTAGCAACTGAAACATCAAATAGAAACCATAGTGCTACTTTTCCCAAATCACTTCCTGAATGGTTTATTAAACTTTTTACAAAGGAGTTTGATTGGGTGCTAGACCCTTTCTTGGGTGCTGGAACGACAAGTGAAATCGCTCATTCTTTAAGAAGGAACTCTGTAGGCATTGACATTATTCCTGAATACATTGAAACAACAAAAAAGAAGATTCCGGAAATTGAAATGCTTGTAATGGAGAACATAGAAAAATATGGGTGAAATATCGAAAGAGGAGATAATTTCATTCATTGAAGAGAATATCAATTCATTTCACGATAAAAGACTTGAAAACCTTTCAAATCTTAAACTTCAGAAAATACTTAGCAGAAAAAATCCATATCTTTTTAAAGCTAAAAATGTAACAACATCTCAGGATTTAGTTCAATCTTTACTTGATGCTCACCTCTCTTCTCAAGAAGAGGGTATTTTCGGTGGTTTTTTAGAAGAATTAGCTGTTTTTGTATGTAATAGAACATTCGGAGGTCAAAAGTCCACGGCCGAAGGCATTGACCTTGAGCTTGATAAAGATGATATAAAGTATATTGTATCTATAAAATCAGGTCCTAATTGGGGTAATAGCAGACAGATAAATAAGATGAAAGATGACTTTAAAAAAGCTGCAAGAATTCTTAGGACATCTACATCGCAAACGAAAAACGTAATTGCGGTTAACGGTTGTTGTTATGGAATAGATGATAGACCTGATAAAGGGGATTATATTAAATTATGTGGACAACGGTTCTGGGAATTTATTACAGGAGATGATGATTTTTATACGGATATAATTGAGCCCCTTGGACACCGGGCGAAAGAAAAAAATGAAAAATTCCTCGAAGAATATGCAAAAGTAATAAACCGATTTACCTTTGAATTTGCACAAGAATACTGTGAGAATGACGGCTCTATTCTCTGGGAGAAGATAGTAAAGTTTAATTCAGGTGTTCGTAAAAATATAGAGATCAGATATTAACATTTTCTTTAAATATTCGCGATACTTATCGTATATATTTTACACGGAGCGTGCAAACCGCTCATCTGCTCTTCTCCCAGATATACCATTTCGGGGAGATCCACACCCAGTAGCCGGCCTTTATCTGGCTGCTACAAAAGCATTATCAAAAATAATCCCCCGATGCCGGCAAACAGGATACTGCCGAAACCGATGAGAACCGTTTTTCTCAGATCGCGCGAGCCGAGAACTGAAGCCATCCCCGCCTTCATAATGGTATTGGAAAAGGCTGCCAGCGTAATTGCTATTATTGCCTGATCTCTTTTTGCGGGATTCTGTTTCGAAATCTGGCTCATGGTAAGGGTGATGGCGTCGACGTCGGTCAATCCGGAGAGGACGCTGACGATGTAGATGCCGCTGTCTCCGGCAACGGCCTCCATAATGCGGGCGAGAAATACGATAACCGCATAGAGGATTCCGAACTTCACTGCCGGCATGATACTGAAGGGATTGGTAAGAGGGACCTCCTCGCTCGTCTCCCGTCCTGTTTTTTTCCATATGAAGAAACAGATGGCGAGGCCGCTGATCGTCATCGTTCCCATCGTGATAGAGAGCGACGGGAGGAGGGTGGCGTTGATGATGAGCACCTCGACCAGAATACGGGGGAACATGGTGGTGCAGGCGAGGAGTATCGCCAGCGAGAAGGCAAGGGAGAGGGCTTTCTCTTCGCTGCTCCGCTTTGAGAAGGTTATAGTAGTGGCGGTGCTCGAAACCAGCCCTCCGAGAAGCCCGGTGAGCCCTATCCCCTTCCGGGGGCCCAGTATCTTGATAGCGAGGTAGCCGGAGAAGCCGATGCCGGAGATGAGGACCACCATGAGCCATACCGTGTGTGGATTGATGAGCTCAATCTCGAGCAGATCGGGAACATCGCCGAAGTCAATGAAAGCTATATCCTTCATGTACAGGGCGAAATCGGGATCGAGCACGGGAAGTATTATGAAGGTGATGATGGCGAACTTCAACACGGCACGAATATCTTCCGATTCCACCCGAAGGATAAGGCGGTTCATATATGATTTCAGATAGAGGATCAGGGTGACCAGAATCGCGATAAAGGTCGCCAGTATATACTGGTTATGTTGAATCAGCACACCGATGGTGAAGCATATCAGCATGCTGACTTCTGTGGTGATTCCCCGCTCATCGTGTTTGCTGTAACTGATAAAATATGAGCTGCCGGCGAGAAAGAGCACACCGATAAAGGAGATAATGAGAACTCCCGATAGATGGCTCTCCAGAAAAGCAGCAATACAGCCGAGGAGCGATATCAGGGAAAAGGTTCGAACGCCGCCCAGGATGTCAATATCGGCATCATCGACCCGTGAGGCGAAGGCGCGCTCGAGGCCCATCAACGCTCCCAGGAGAACTGCGATAATAAATGGCTCAAAGAGCTTTATATACATCATTTCTTGGCGTACATCTCCTTAACCATATCGTAGTATTTCTTCGCGCCACTGTCCTCTTCTTCTCGTCTGCTGAGCAGCAGCCTGAATTTCATAAGCCATTTTTTACCATTTTTGTGTGATTTGATCCGCTCAAGGGGATTGCTGATGCCGGGGAACATCAGCTCCCTGTACATCACGGTTCTCACTCGCGGATCCGAATTCCGCAGGCCCCCCATGTATATCCACATATAACGGGCGAGATTTTTCTGATTCCCTTTGGCGATGCGGTTCATATAGGTTTCCGATGTGCCGGGGAGGGTGTTCACCCGTTTCAGATGCTCCCACATGATCTTGTGAAAATAGACCTGCAGCCCCGGCTTGATACCGGTGTTCATCATCACCTCACGGAGCATCGCATCGCTCTTCAGTGCATACTGGCAGTAAACCATGAGATCGACGACCGATTCCCATACCTCGTGATTTCCCCGCTCCCGGTCCCGCCTGGCGAAAGCGGTATTGTATAGTTGCCGGAAAGTGTTCTTCGCGTTGCGCTGCCTGATTATCGTTCCGTAGAGGAGGTTGAAGTCGATGCTGTGAAGGAGCTTGTTGTCGTAGCCGAAGGTCAGCTCACGGTATATCGCCCTTCTGACCCTGATATCACTGTTTCTGAATCCGCCGAGAAGAGCCGGTATAAAGGAGCTGACAATATGCTCCTTGTTCGCCACACAGTATTCGTATATGGCAGTTCGATATTTCCCCAC
>Ga0180433_10010955_pt1 | contig 10824 bp, 7 predicted proteins | sample SS_ome_8_FD_132980 | JGI IMG/M metagenome (GOLD analysis project Ga0180433, IMG submission 132980) | Hypersaline lake sediment archaeal communities from the Salton Sea, California, USA - SS_1_D_1 metaG | ecosystem: Environmental > Aquatic > Non-marine Saline and Alkaline > Hypersaline > Sediment...
ATGCTGCCGATACCATTACCATATCATCCTCAGGCGGAGGGGTGGGCAGTGCCTGGACAGAGAGTGGTGGGAATGTCTACAGGGATTCAGGTAATGTGGGGATTGGGACAAGTAGCCCAAAAGAAAAACTGCATGTGGAAGGTAATATCCGAATCCCCAATAATATGAGCATAACAAACACACATGGCAACAACATATTTCATACAGGGTGGGATTCAGACTTTGGCGACTACACCGATATAAAAAGCGGCTATGCCTGGGATAATAGTGGCGAGCCCGTATCGGTCGTAGCTGGCGCATACGGTGTCTTTTTTACCAAAGGGAATGTATCAGGTACACCCCACGCCGAGACTTTAATGAAGGTTAACACTAATGGAGAGCTTACCCTTACTGGAGGGATCAAATTTTCAGATGGCACCAGACAGACCACTGCGGCAGCGCCAACCTGGCATCAGATACTTCCGGCTGCCGAGAGGTTTCAGTTTGTGTTGAATAACGAAGCGGTGCTGGATAGAGAGACCGGGCTTGTATGGGAGAGGTCCCCAGAAACGTATACTTATAACTGGTTCCAAGCGTGCAACAATTGCTACCAGAAGACGGTAGGTGGCCGCAAGGGCTGGCGTTTACCAACCATAGAGGAGTTGAATAGCCTAATTGATACTACTAATAGTAACCCGTCTTTGCCCAACGGACATCCTTTCAGCAATGTACAGTTAGATTTCTACTGGTCGTCAACTACAAGCGCTGGCAGTTCCAGCAACGCATACTTCGCTGGTTTCCATTATGGCAGCATGGACGTAGGCGATAAAAATCACAACCGCCACTGGTGGTGTGTACGCGGTGGACATGGGCACAATGCTTACTGACCTGGTTATTTAAGCTATGTGGTTTTTCAAAGATGGGGCGCTATCGCACTGTTCACTATACTTCTTGATAGAAAGATTCAAAAAAAGGGATAAAGATGACAGGAAAGAATCATGATCCATGCTTTTTTATTATTGACAGTTTTCAATAGCAACATAGTGTGCAGGCTTTGCATTTGACACACAATCATAATTTTTATACACTCATTTAGAAAGACAGGCGCTTACCAATCAAATTTGGATAAAAGGCATATGACCAGGCGCAAAAAGGCTATACGTTTGAATGCATCAGCCCCAGCGGATATTTCTTTGCGTGGCTTTTACATAATAAGTGCAATTGCAACTGTTATAGGCGTACTTGTTGTATTCTTACTCAATGTGGCCACGCCAATGGATCTTATTCGGGAACGATTTGGTGAGCTGACACAACAGACAGGCACACCTCTGGTAATGGCAATTATCAAACGCCTGCTGATTCTCTTCGGGACCATTACGGCTGTGTCCATCTTTGCCGTAGCAGCTATGCATCAAATGTTACGTCCCATAGCTGGCTATCTCCTCCTGTTGAAGGCAGGAGAAACGCCGCCGGAAGAATGGACAGACAGGGCCAAGCGGCGCCTCATCAACCTGCCCTTCATATCCATCGCTGTGAATGTAGGCATGTGGATTGTAATCCCGATCCTCTTTTTCATCTCCTCTTACGCAACGGCATCTATCGACCTCAAAACAGCCGTGGTCTTTTCAGTTCGGGCTATCATGGTTGGGCTGATATCCTCGCATACCGCCTTTTACAGAATCGAATCCTACTCAAGAAAAAAAATAATCCCTTTTTTCTTTCCACATGGACGGCTTGCAGAGGTTGAAAAGGCCGCCCACATCTCTATTTCACGACGAATCCGCATGTTTTTCCGGTTCGGAAGCGTCGTGCCAGGAACTATACTGATAGTGACTCTGCTGACACTTCAGTGGGAATTAGACCCGACAGTCATGACCGCCAAGGAGTACGGCCGGGGAATCATCATTTTTACCGTTGTATTGAGCGTCATCTTTTTCGTGACTTCAGGCTCGCTGAACAGGCTGGTGAGCAGATCCATTTCGGATCCATTAAATGAGATGTTGGAAAAGGTGGACAGAATCAGGCTGGGAGATTACAACTCTCGTGTCCGCGTTGTGAGTAATGACGAGATCGGCATGCTTGGGGATGCAGGAAACCGTATGATCCGAGGACTGGCTGAGCGGGAGGTGATACGGACCGCATTCGGCAAGTATGTCACCCCGGAAATACGTGATGAAATTCTTTCTGGCCGTATCCCGCTCGAGGGAGAACGACGGGAGGCAACAGTCCTGTTTGCCGACCTCCGTAACTTCACCCCTTTTGTTGAAAACAACCCACCTGAGGAGGTCATCTCTAGCATGCGAAAATACTTCACAGCTATGCATGCTGCCATCAGGCGATATAATGGTGTGGTGCTCCAGTTTGTGGGAGATGAAATCGAAGCGGTATTTGGCATACCAGTCCCTTTTGAAGATCATGCGGATGCCGCTCTTCACGCCGCCTTAGACATGCGCCAGGCCCTTGAAGCCCTGAATGCAGAACGCTCGTCTCAAGGTAAGCAGACCTTTGCCCACGGCATCGGCGCCCATTCGGGCTATGTCCTGGCTGGTAACTCGGGAAGCAATGAACAATCAGCCTATGCCCTTATAGGCAACACAGTCAACATCGCTTCAAGGATTCAAGGGCTTACCAAGGAGTTAGAATGCGATATCCTGGTCAGTCAGGATACGGTAGAGCGCCTGGAGAAAGTATACCGCATGGAGGTATATCCGCCCTACTCTATCAAAGGCTATTCCAAACCTGTCACTGTCCACAGGCTCATCAGTTAAAAGCCAACAACTATTCCACAAAGGGATAGCTTCAGGGTCAGAGGGATGTCTGCCGACAGCTAGACATAAGGCACAGAGTTTTGGAAGTTTTGAGAAAGAATTGTTACTTATAATGTTAGTCAGAAGAAAAATGAATGACAAATGATTTCCTTAGAATAATAACTTGTTCATAAACTAAAGCAGAAGCCTTTGGGGATTATACACTTGTATGAGCCAAATTTTCCCTACTTAAGGTAAGGAAATGCTCACTAAAAAAAGAGTTTGATTAACCTAATCTATTATACATTTCATATGAAGCCTGCATTGTGTCCCTGTATGCCTGTATATCCTCAAGCTCTTCTCTGCCCAACATCAGGCCGATAGCCATAATACCACCTGTAAGCGCCCCACACGTCTCACCCATCCGTGCGACACCGCCTGCCAACGCAGTGCTTGCTTTAATGGCCCCTCCATTCTCTAAATGGAGATGGCTCTGCAGAGCTTGTAACACAGATCGAGTGCAGCCTTCATATACTCTATCATTGTAATAGGCTGCCCAGACGACTCGGTCCAACAACTTCTCCCGTGAGCCAGGCTCAATTTGCCGGTTGGTATAATTTGCCTTTTCGATTACCCTGACCACTTCTCCCAAGCTCATAAATGCTCCCTCCTTCTCTTGTTGTGATATTAAACACTACTATCTGGAACGTTTTTTGTTTAGAAATCATAATTATCTAACATAATTATGAGTATATAAAATATTATTTCTATCTACTTTAACAACTGTTCTGGGCCATAATTCTTGAAAAGTTTGCAAGCAGATGGCATATACTCTAAATTGAGCGCCTAACAGAAACAGCCTTCGGCAGCATGAAAACCGAGATTGCTATACAAAGTCCGGTAAAAGACAGCACGATGAACAGAAAATCAAAGCCCCAGCGATCATGAATCCATCTAAATCAACCTTGGCACCTTTAGGAACGGTTTGGCTCCAGCCAGTCCACTTGGAGCACATGCCGCCTATCCTTTTGACGCTTACCCGGGTTAGAGAGGTAAAAAAAATGGAAAAGTTAACACTTATAATGCTTATCCTTCTTTGCGTCATGTTATTCAGATCCTCACCCAATGCGATACCCCGGGAACCGATAACTTCACCAATCCTGCAAGGCAAGGACTTAAAGATTACCATAGTCTACGACAATAACCATTACGACGACAGGTTAGAGACGAGATGGGGTTTTTCTTGTTACATAAAGGGAGCAGAGAAAACCATCTTATTTGATGTCGGTGGCGAGGGACAAGTCCTTTTAAGTAATATGGAAAAACTCAATATTGACCCTAAAGAGGTAAATTTAATATTTCTCTCCCATGTTCATTATGACCATAATAGTAATTACAGGATGTGCCCACCCTGGGATTGTAAAAATAGTGAAAAAGGCACAGGAGATGATGAAATCGAATGTCTAACTGGTATTAGGTGGATTTCATTTTTACCGGATGAATTACTCGAAGCTTGAAAAGGTAATTAATGGAATCAAAGGTGAGGGAGTAAAGAAGGTTGCCCCATGTCATTGTTCAAGTGACCTCGCCAGAAAACAATTTGCAAAGGCTTATGGAAAAGACTTTATCCTTGCAGGTGCAGGCAAAACGATAACAATAGAAGGTGCATTCTGACTCTATCTATCAGCACTTAGAGGCACTTCTCTCACAAACATATATGATATTGCCCCTATAACAGCAGCAAAAAAGCAGAGTCCAAATGCAAAGGAAAAGGCCTCAGCGGGAAGTTGGCCTTGAGAAAAAGAGAATTTTTCAATAATGATGCCCATTACATGCTGAAAAAACCCCGCCCCAGCCATAGTGAAAAAATTTACTGCGCTCATAGCGGTACCACTAATTGCAACAGGCAATAATTCCTTAATGTTGGCATACATGATCATACTGGAGGAGTTTAAGAATCCCATGGAGAAAAACATTACCCCTATTATAAAAAGAGAAGGCTTTTGGAACGAGCCTGTTAAAGGAAATATAAAAACACTATAAAGAGATAAGGCCAGTGTTGCTACAACCTTTCTGTTCTTGAATATCTTATCTGAGAGCGCTCCAATAATGGGGCCGCCTATAATAAACCCTAATGGAAATAACATCAGGATTTCTCCCCTGTCAACAAGGGGAATCTGATATACGTATTCCAGGTAAGGGCCGGCCCAAAGGCCGGCTATCGAAACATATGTCCCATATCTGACAAAGGCGGAGATTGCTATAAGCCAAAAAGATGGTAGTCGAACAACACACATTACACCGCTGACCGACCCCTTCAACCAATTTCCCTTATTTATCAATGATAGATCCTTGCCCTTGGATTTATCAGGATGATCTTTCACTATCAAATATACACTAATAGTGATAAGGAGATGAATAAGGGCTATTAAAAGAAACGCCTTCCTCCATCCTATCAAATCAACTGCAAACGCAAGGGGTGCTGTGGCTAAGATATTTCCCAATGTCCCTATGGATAGGATAATACCGGAAATAGTGGTAAAGGCATTAGTGGCAAACAATAAAGAGATAAGTTTAAATGTTCCCATAAGGGCGCATGCCATGCCTATCCCTATTAAAGCCCTGCCTATTAGGGCCGACAAAAAGGAGTTTGACAAGGCAAAAACCACTGCACCTACTATCCCCAGAGAGGAAAGGAATAACATCAACCTTCTCGCCCCGAAAAGGTCTATAGCCGCCCCCATAGGGATTTGAATCAAGGCAAATGCATAGAAAAAAATAGAGCTTAACAAGCCCATATCCTCTGCTGTAAGAGAAAGGTCTTGCATAATATCCGATGCAATTACAGCAGATGTAACCCTGTAGAACTGAGAGAGCAGAAACAACGTTGCCAGGGGAGATAACATCAAAATTTTCTTATCCATATATTGCCTCATCTGATGACTGTAAAAGTTATCTTACAACATTTCAATCTCAATTTTGTGATTTTTTTCGCATTTGATTTTACCCAGTTAAATCTCTTTTGCCCTTTTTAACCTGGGCGGCTTCATCAATATTCAAGGACTAAACCGGCTCCAACCTCTTTGATATCAGAGACCTTTGACAATGCTATTTTAGCATTAAGGTCCGTACAATGACATGCATGTACTGAGTCAGGTTGTAGAGATCTAAAATACTCTACAGTCTCTTGCAGCTGCTCTTTGGTAGGATTCAGCAGGTGAAAGCCTCCTATGACGTCAACAACTCTTTCATCACCACATACCTTTTTTGCATATTCTATAATATTGCAGATTCCGGCATGGGAACATCCTGTTATTACAATAAGTCCATTAGGCGATTTGTAGACTAAAGCAGAGTCATCCAAGAGAAAGTCATTCTCTTCGACCCCGTTTTTAAGGATTTTTCCTATTGTGTTCTTATCCTCAAAGTCATGAATTCTGTCGATCTCGCCTAAAAAGATCAAACGTTCTGTCAAATTAATGGGCTCTCTGCTTAATTTAAGATTAAAATACCCGGAAAGCTTATCTTCTGTCAGCAGGGACCCTATTTCAGGCAAATTATCAATTTTTTTTGTTAAAAATGTAAATGGATGAGCCACAAGGGTGGGCTTATTTACCTTTAGCCCTTCTATCATCCCTTCAGTGTAAAGCCTTAAAAGCGGCATAAGTCCCCAGGTATGATCCAAATGGCCATGAGACAGAACCAAGAAGTCCACATCAAGTAAATCAATGGCAAGTTTACCTGCGTTCATTATAAATGCGTCTGAATAGCCCACATCAAATAAAATCTTCTTGCCTTCTTCCTCAATGAGATAGGAGACTCCCGGCTCACCAATGAAATACCTGTCAATAAGCGTATTATTGTCAATGAGCACTGTTAATTTCATCGTAATTTTCCTCCTGCACAAAACAATAGTGACAAATAAAGAACAAAAACGCACAAACACAAAAATAACTACCTCTTTCCTCTCTTCCTAAACTATTACATATAATCGCCAGACCTCCCTGCCTTCATCTAGCTCATCGAAATGACTTAAAAGAGCATCTGAAAAAAACAGTTTTAACCTTTATTTGCGCAGCCATATAGTTATTTATTGCCTGATTCAAAAAACCACTAATAAAACATCCGCAAATTATTGGACATAATGACTCACCTGTACTATTGTAATAGCTATGCTAAAATAAAAACTCCCATATGGATAGATAAAATAACTATATAAATACTTTCTCTTATAACACATTAATTGGTAGCGTTATATTACTGGAAGATTACGAATTAAGAAAAAACCTTGTTACTACACCTTCCCAAATTCCTTATAAAAAAACAATACCACAGAAAAACATCTGGTATTTGCAATTGGCAAAATATAGCATTGTTAACAACCAAAAAGTATCATTTATAAGGCCGAACAAAACTATTTATTTAGGGTTTTGTTGCACAATATACTCGCACAAATTTCAGAAGGAGAAAATAGATGAGAGTGATTGATTTACGCAGTGATACTGTTACATTGCCAACCCGGGAAATGAGAGAAGCAATTTATCATGCCAAGCTAGGTGATGATGTGTATGGCGAAGACCGATCAACAAAACGCCTCGAGGAAATGGCAGCAGACATCACGGGAAAAGAAGCAGCATTGCTTGTTCCCAGCGGTACAATGGCAAACTTGACCTGTGTGCTTACTCATTGTGCCCGTGGCGACGAGGTAATTCTGGGCGATAAATCCCACATATTTTTAAATGAGGCCGGAGGTATCTCAGCCCTTGGAGGTGCGCAGGTACATACTATATACAATCAGCCGGACGGAAGTATGCTCCTAAAAGATATCGAGGCGGCTATCCGTAACGATAATATACATTACCCACGTACGAGATTGGTTTGTATAGAGAATACCCACAATAGATGTAATGGTTCGCCTCTGAGTCCTGATTATGTAAATTCTGTGGTAGAACTTACCAAAAATTATGGCCTATCGGTACACCTAGATGGGGCTCGAATATTTAACGCTGCTATAGCATTAGGTGTAAACGTTAAAGAATTAACTCAACATGTTGATTCACTGATGTTTTGCCTCTCTAAGGGCCTATCAGCGCCAATAGGCTCAATTATTTGTGGTCCCCATAAATTTATTTCTGAGGCAATCCGGACTCGTAAGATATTAGGAGGAGGCATGCGTCAAACCGGTATTATTGCAGCGGCAGGCATTATATCCCTTGAACAAATGGTGGAAAGATTATCGGAAGACCATATTAATGCGTATAAATTGGCCGAGGGTATTGCACAAATACCAGGCTTATCAATAGATGTTTCAAAAATAAAGACCAACATTATATATTTTAACCTTACAAATCACCACCTAAACACGGATGAGTTAGTGAAAAAATGTGGCCAAAAAGGTCTTATGTTTTTGCCCACAGGTCAATTACGTTATCGCATGGTAACTCATTATGGCATTACCTCAGAGGATATTGAAGCGTCTCTAATCACATTACGTGAGGTAATGGGGACGAAATAGATAATAATTCGTTATCATGCTAATGGGATAAATAATTAGACTAAGAATTGAGACTGTAAAAAGATAGCTTGGGAAGATGTTTTTTATGATAAAAAAACTAACATATCTATTCATACCTATGATTATGTTAATAATAAATATATAGTGCGTTATGATATCTTAAAAGAACACTTCCTCCCCTACGCTTTAATAAACAATAATAAGTTTCCATGTTTATTCCAAAAAAGTGATAAGAGCAGGGAGGGATTGAAAAAACTGAAATCTTGACATCTCTTTTCCATGGTGTTAATTTCCCACCACAATTTATTCTAACATAAAATTAAAAATCTTTATGACATTTCAAGAATTGATTATGTCTCTAGAAAAATTTTGGGCCCGGCAAGGCTGTGTTATTCAACAGCCATATGATATTGAAGTAGGGGCAGGCACTTTCCATGTAGCCACCCTTCTCAGGGTTTTAGGCCCTGAACCATGGTCTGTTGCCTATGTTCAACCTTCAAGAAGACCAACAGATGGCAGATATGGAGAAAACCCAAACCGGCTTGGTCACTACTATCAATATCAAGTTATTTTGAAGCCGTCCCGCTTAGACATACAGGATTTGTATTTAGAAAGCCTTAAGGAGCTTGGAATAGATCCCTTAGAACATGACATAAGATTCGTGGAAGATGACTGGGAATCTCCCACTCTTGGTGCGTGGGGTGTGGGATGGGAGGTGTGGCTTGATGGTATGGAAATTACACAGTTTACATATTTTCAACAAGCTGGTGGTATTGATTTAGACCCAATCCCTATTGAAATAACATATGGGCTAGAAAGAATTTCCATGTATCTGCAGGATAAAGAAAATGTCTATGACATTATGTGGAATGATAAAATTACATATGGTCATGTGCACAAGACCAGTGAAAGGGAGGGATCCGTTTATAATTTTGAGCTGGCAGATGTGGAAATGCTTTTTTCCCTGTTTAATATGTACGAACGTGAATCAAAAAAAATCAGTGAGAAGGGTATTGTTTTGCCGGCATACGACTATTGCCTGAAGTGTTCCCATATATTTAATATAGTGGACGCAAGAGGTGCTATAAGCGTAACAGAGAGAACATCCTACATTGGAAGAATAAGAGAACTGGCGAATTTATCAGCTAAGAATTACCTTAAACAGAGGGAAGAACTTAGCTTTCCCCTACTAAAAAAACTATAATTTTAACGTTTATTTGGGATGGTTTACAGAAAATGAGTGACTTAATTTTGGAGATTGGGACAGAGGAAATACCGTCGGATTATCTTGATAACGGGCTGAAGGAACTAGAAAAAATTTCCAGGCAATACCTCGAAGAGAATAGAATTACTTTTTCCGAAGACATAGTAACACATGGAACCCCAAGACGTCTAATCTTATCGATTAAGGGTCTTTCACCAAGGCAAGACAATTTGGAGCGTGAAGTAATAGGCCCTCCTAAAAACATAGCTTACGATGAAAACGGAGATCCCACTAAGGTAGCTATAGGATTCGCAAAAAAGAATAACGTATCGGTTAGCCAACTGGTGTCAGTAAAAACCAAAAAAGGAGAATACGTTGCTATTAATAGCGTTATAGAGGGTAAACCTGTAGCTGAAGTACTTTCTGCCATTCTACCTGAAATAATAAGATCTATTCCATGGCCGAAATCCATGAGATGGGGTGATGTTGGATTTTTCTTTGTTAGGCCAATTCACTGGATAATGGCAATGCTTGACGAGGAAGTTGTTCCATTTGAGCTTGCCGGCATTATTAGCGGAAATATTACCTATGGCCATAGGTTTATGTCATCAGGGCCTTTAAAGGTCAAAAATGCGAATGATTATTTTGAATTGATAAGGAAGGCCAAGGTAATAATAACATTTGAGGAAAGAAAAGAAATGATTGCTAAGGATGTTGAAAGCTCCTGTGCCTCTGTATCCGGCTTTCTACTAACCGATGACGAGCTTCTTTCAACTGTAACAAATATGGTGGAGTATCCTTATACATCCTTAGGCAGTTATGATCGCGGTTTTCTTGAACTCCCTGAAGATGTCCTTATTACTGCTATGCGGAAACATCAAAAATATTTTTCTGTTGTGGACGAAAAAAGGAATCTTATGCCTTACTTTGTAGCAGTTAATAACACGAAACCAAAGAGTGACTCTTTAGTTAGTCATGGCCATGAAAGGGTATTAAATGCACGCCTTTCAGATGCAAAATTCTTTTTTCAGGAAGACAGGAAAAGACCCCTTTCTGATAGATTTGAAGAGCTCAAGAGCGTTATATTCCATCAAAAATTAGGAACATTGTACGATAAAGTCGTAAGGTTTACAAGGATTGCTGAATATTTAACCGAAACAATTGGATCAGAAAATATTGAAAATGTGAAGCAGGCCTGCAAACTATGTAAATGCGACCTTGTTACTTTGATGGTATCAGAATTTCCTTCTCTTCAGGGCACCATGGGAGAAATATATGCAAAACTTGATGGAAATCCAAAAGAGGTCTGTCTTGCCATATCTGACCATTACCTGCCTGTGCAGGCTGAGTCTAATCTTCCTGAATCGCTAATGGGTTTA
>Ga0180433_10010956_pt1 | contig 10822 bp, 11 predicted proteins | sample SS_ome_8_FD_132980 | JGI IMG/M metagenome (GOLD analysis project Ga0180433, IMG submission 132980) | Hypersaline lake sediment archaeal communities from the Salton Sea, California, USA - SS_1_D_1 metaG | ecosystem: Environmental > Aquatic > Non-marine Saline and Alkaline > Hypersaline >...
CGCGCGGAACAAACATGCGAATCTCCGCTCCCCGCTCCATGAGCCCGCGGGCGATATATGCGATATCCACCCACGACCCACCACGCGGCGGCCAGTGAAAACTAAGATCGATTATGGCAATTCTCGGTCGCTTTGACATCGCATTCCCCATGTTCACTGAAAATGGATAGTAAGCCTTCGAAAAAAAGGAACATTCCTGAAAAATGCACCCCTAACACGCATTTCGTAGCGGAAATCACGGCATTATTCAGGAAATCCCATGAATTGTGAATAGAAACTTTCTCCTCCGGCTGGCATGAACGGGTATTTACTTTAAAAATGCGTTTCCCGCGAATCAAAAATCGAATACGAGTTTCGTAACTCCGGAATTGAATCTCCGACCTTTTACATCTGACCCTTGACCTCTGACCTTTGACCACTGTTTTATCTTGGCAGATTCACATGATGAACCTCTACCAATTCATTATTCATTGAGGAGTGATTATGGCCCGGAAGAGCAGGCTTCAGATTCCTCCACCCAATACACGTTTACTTTTAACGGGCAACCAGGCGTGTGCGCTTTCAGCGGCAACGTTTGGCTGCAACCTCGGGGTGGGGTATCCCGGAACACCGAGTAGTGAAATTCTCGATACCCTTGTTCAAATTGAGGGATCACACAAGACGCAATGGGAGACCAACGAAAAGGTCGCTGCAGAAAAAGCCATTGGCGCATCCATGGCGGGTGCAAGAACCATCGCCACGATGAAACATGTAGGCGTAAATGTTGCGGCGGATCCCATTCTCAGCTTCGCGTCTACATTCAATGGTGGTTTCGTACTCGTCGTGGGAGACGATCCGGGTTCACATAGTTCGCAAAACGAACAGGATACCCGGATGTTCATGGGATTATTTGGAAATCTACCTGTGTTTTCTCCGGCGGACAGCCAGGAAGTATACGATTATCTCAAATTGGCATTTGAAACGTCGGAACGTTTTAAGACGGCGGTGGTTCTGCGTATGACGACGAACGTGTGTCACGGTGAATCCATCGTTGTTACGGGCGAACAGCATGAGCATACTCCTTCCGGGTATCACGATGACTTCGCCAACAATGTCGTTCTTCCCGCCAACTTCAAGAAAATGCGGCGACGTGTACTGAGTGAACGACTACCCGCTCTTGTGCAGTTTACGGAGACTACCGATCTGAATCGTCCCGAGAATGGATCGAACAATGAATTCGGCATAATCACCGAAGGCGTTACCTACCATCATGTGAAAGAGGTGGTGGGTGATAACATTCCTGTACTCAAACTCGGCCTGGTCTTTCCACCGCCTCTATCAGCAATTCGTGATTTCGTTTCTCATCATCCCAAGACCGTGATATGCGAAGAGCTGGAACCGTATCTCGAACTTCAGGTCAAAGCGGAAGGCATACCGATTCTTGGCGGCAAGGAGTTCTTCTCGCGAGAAGGAGAGATGAATGCGGAACGTGTGTCTGATGGATTGAAGAAGGCCGGCTTCCCGGTCTCTTCGTATGATGTCGTTCAAGATGACGTTCAGCGAGTACCGCGACCGCCGTCGCTTTGTCCCGGATGCCCCCACCGAGCCACGTTCTATATCCTCAACCGTATGAAGGCTCACGTATTCGGCGATATAGGGTGCTATACCCTCGGTGGATTACAACCGCTGAACGCGCTTCATGCCTGTATCTGCATGGGGGCAAGCATCGGCATGGCGGCCGGTGTTGATACCGTTGATTCTCCTGAACATCCCGTTGTTGCTGTTATAGGCGATTCAACCTTCCTACACTCGGGAATCACGGGGCTCCTGGGCGCACGTTGGAATGGTTCCAAGATAACCGTAGTGATACTGGACAACGGTATTACCGCCATGACGGGGGGACAACCGCATCCCGGTTTGGAAAAAACCCTGGAAGGTATGGAATCCCCTCGGGTCAATATTGTAAAACTGGTGGAAGCACTGGGAGTCGAACACGTGGAAACCGTAGACGGATACCAGGTTTCCGAGATCAAAGATGCGATGAAGCGAGCTGTGGAACACCCTGGTGTTTCTGTTATCATTTCGCAGCGTCCCTGCGCCCTGATGCCGAAGAAACAGAAGTATACGACGTACACCGTAGACCTGGATACCTGTATTGGATGTCATACCTGTCTTAAAGTTGGATGTCCATCCATCAGTCTATCGGAAGAAGTCACGGAAAAGGGTCGGCGGAAATCGCACATCGATCCTGTGACCTGTATCGGTTGCTCCGTATGTGCCCAGGTCTGCCCGGTCAATGCCATCATCGAGGTGGAGGCGAAGAATAATGTTTGAGGAAACAATGAACATCAGACTCGCCACCGTGGGCGGTCAAGGCGGCATACTTGCATCGAGTATTATTGCCAAGGTCTCTTTTGAGCACGGACTGGATGTCAAGAAACGCGAAGTCCACGGCATGAGCCAACGCGGCGGAGTGGTTACCAGCGATGTGCGGTTCGGCAACAAGGTTTACTCCCCCATGGTACCTCGGGGAGCCATAGATTATCTCCTTGCCTTTGAGCAGGCCGAAGCGCTGAGAGCGATTCCCGACCTCAAGAAAACGGGAACTGTCATTATCAATACGCAAGTTATAGTTCCGCCCATAGTCGCCATTGGAAAAGCCTCGTATGTGGAGGATGCACTCACCGAAGTTCGAGACCGTGCGAAACAGGTACATACCCTGGACGCGCTTTCGTTGGCTACCGCGGCGGGATCTCCGAAGACCGTGAGTACCGTAATGCTGGGAGCCCTGTCAACGTATCTCCCATTCGAAAACGACGCGTGGATTTCCGCCATAAAAACCAGCGTTCCCGGGAAAACCATCGATAGTAACATGAAAGCATTTCAATCCGGCCGTGAGACTGTGAAAACCGGATAAACAGTAGATCGGATAAAAGGGCCGGTAAGAGCTCCATACCGGCCCTTTTTTAATTCGAGAGCTCAGGTTTTCGAGAGAGCCGTTATAATTATCGAACCATATCGATACATTTCGGGTATATTGATTGCCTACGTTTTTACCGGATGTACGGCATCGCACCTCGCTGGACAAAGGGAACGTGAGGGGGGATAAGCCTGAACGAGAATTCAACATCGATTCCACATGATAAGAGGAGAAACTATGTGCCTTCAGTGTAAAATTCTGATTTTTTCGGTCATTGGTATATTCACCGTTGCATCACTGTCTGTTTCATTTGCCGATAATCCCGACCGTGGTTTCGGAGACATTCAGGTAGAACCCGAAAACCTGAATATCGAAGTGACTCCCGGCGGAACAGCTCAAACCGATTTTGTGGTTCGCAATACGGGAACCGGTGTATTGACGGTTTACACTATCGAGGCTGATGTGATGTGGATAACAGCCGATCCGGTAAACTTTTCGTTGAACTCCAACGAGTTTCAGACGGTGACAATAACGGTGAATGCATCTGGTCTGACATCCGGAACATATGATCAGAACATAACGGTAGAGAGTAACGATGTTGATGAACCCATGGTCCAAATCCCTATTACCGTCACCGTTGCCGGTGCTCCCGAGCCCGATATCTCGGTGGTTCCGTCTGCCGTTGATCTTACCACCGAGACCGGGACAACAGTGCAGGGAACCTTATCTGTCCAAAATGTCGGTGGTGCCGATCTCGACGTAACCTCAATCACCGCGGATGCGGGGTGGCTCGACGTTTCCATCGAGTCATTTACGCTCGGTGCGGGTGAGAGCCAATCGGTCGTTGTCACGGCCGATGCTGGTAATCTCGATCCCGGGGAGTACGAACAGAGTCTTACAATTGCAAGCAACGATCCCGATGAATCGAGCATGATTGTTTCGGTTGATGTAACCATAACCGAACTTCAAGTACCTGATATCCAGGTCTTCCCGATGACGTTGACTGTAACCATGGGACCCGGTGGTTCCGCGGAAGAAATTATCGTGGTTCGAAATACGGGCACCGCTGATTTAACGGTAACCTCGGTAAGCCCGAATGCTGCGTGGATATCAGTAATGCCCGCGGCGTTCTCCGTTGCCCCCGGAGACAGTCAATCAGTAACTGCGTCCATCGATGCCGCATCCAACGATGAAGGAACCTACGAAGCCGACATCAGCATTAACTCCAATGATCCCGACGAACCGGTGGTTACGGTATCGGTCACCGAAACCCTTCCTGCCGACAATCCCTCGAATCAACCGAATCCTCTGGGTATGACGCTTGGGAGACCGACCCCTAATCCGTTCAATGGTTCAACTTCAATCCAGTTTTCACTCCCCGAAAGCGATACGGTCCTCCTGACCGTTCATGACGTGAGCGGACATCGGATTGCAACATTGGCAAACGGAGTACAAAACCGGGGCGTCACGACCATCCGGTGGAACGGGTCCGGCGATTCCGGCAATAGCATTCCGGCAGGTACGTATATTCTCCGATTGAGGACGGGGAGTATGACCATGAACCGGAGACTCGTAAAGGTCGACTGAGATCAAGCGTCGTAGCGATTGATCTATCGGCGTTCATCACTACGTCGACAACTTGCCAATGTAAGCTTTGACGTCCCGATATATCAGGGAGAATCTATCCGAAAGAGAGTGTTAATTTCAGCACTATTCTTGTTTGAGAGTAATGCATACATAATCTGTTCCACGCTGGAGGGACGCGCTTTGTCGCGTCCGCATGTATGGTGATAGCGGCCATACAGAGACGAAGCCCGGCGAAGCCAGCCATCTTGGCCATGAGTGAAACCGAATGGGAGAGAAGCGAAGGCGTAGACGTGGGCATGGCCCTCCAATTCGCGGATCCTTTGCCTGTGATAGTACTCTCCTCCATGAAAAATCTGACGGTACGTTCACGCTCCGTCAGAGGCCCCGCTAACATTAGAATAGTGCCCCAAGGGAACAGTTATAATCAGACTTTCTAGTATACCTGAACCGTCATCGACCTGAGTCACTCCCCTCAACGAAGGGTTAGGCATGTTTTCTAACTCCAAAGCTGATCGCTGAATGCTGACAATTGACCCGCATTTCGCAACGGGTTTCGTTGTAAAAGAACGGAAATGCCTGTGATATCAGAGCATACGATTATTTCTGCCCGTTAAATCTCTCAATCCATTCGGTGAAACTCAGAAATTACGTATCGCTTAAAGCAGGAGGAGCCTTTCAATGACATCCTCCTTTCGAAAAGGAGGACTGAGGAGGATTTTCTTCTCGCAGACCGACTGTCAACTGACAACCGATCACCATAGTCTCAGTCTCATGCGATCAATGACTGCTGAATACCTCGAGCAACGTTTGATGAAACGTCTCCTTGATCGATTCATCGAGAAAGCAGAAACGTATTTCATGTATAGTACTTGATTCGGGTAACATTTCGAGCATGGGTTGCAGCATGGCAGCCGCACTGACTTCGGGATGCAACTTTCCGGCACCCAGTCCCATAGCCGGAAACGCAATGGAAGTATATCCCTCTTCCTCGGCCAATTCGAGTACCCGGTGAACTGCGCGTTTGATTGCATCCGGTTTCGCCTTCAAATCCTGCCCCATGATTGCTGCATGCGCAACGTGACGGCATGAAAGACTTCCACTGGACGTGATCACTACATCTCCAACGGGAATAGGCCCTTTTCCTAAGGCTTCGCGTTCGATCTTGGCGCCGCCTGCGAATTTAATTGCTCCGGCAACCCCATCTTTCATCCAGAGATAGTTATTTGACGGATTCACAAGAAGATCCACGTCCTCGGTCGTAATATCTGAAAGAATAAGAGAGACCTGGGCATTACCCATTTTAAACATTATCCACTCCTCGAATGATCACGGTTTATTTTCGTTCGTATCCGCTGATAATATCCACTCCTGCCATTGATGCAACCATAGACCGTCCGAACAATGATTCCCTTCGACCTTGACGCATTCGTCGCCCAACCGTATTCTCAAACATACCGGAAATGAAATCTATTCTTTTCTGAAAGGCGGAATGACGGTGGGGATCATCTCTTCTATTCGGGGAAAACGAGCCGGGAAGGATGTGGGCGCACGGAAGAAACGTCCATCGTTTACGCCTCCTCCAAGTCATGTTTCACTCCGACCGTGCCTGACGCTCACTGTTCAGTATCGATCACAATGTGAAGGTATCGGTCAACTCCTTGCCGATCGACTCGGGTTCACGCTCTACGACAAAGAGATCTTCGATTTAATCGCCGAACAAAGTAATGTACCGAGAGATACGATCGATGCCCTTGATGAAGACAGTACGCTCGGTTTCAACTTCCTGGTAAACAGTTTGCTTGGCAGTCCGTATGTCGTACCGGAAGACTTCGGTCGTGACCTCGTGAAAGCGCTTCATATGATTGCTGAGACTGGTGATACGATCATTCTTGGCCGGGGCTCGGCTCTGGCTCTCCGTGGTCCCAAGGTGTTGAATGTCCGGATACTCGAATCATTCGAAAGCAGGTTGAAGCGACTTCAGGATGCGGAAGGGATATCGTACACTGAAGCGGAAATCGAAATCGCTGAAATTGATAGTGCACGCAGTCAATTCATCGAAGACTACTACAAGCACGATATCGATGATCCTGAACTCTACGATCTCGTTGTCAATTGCGAATTTCTGACCCGCGCAGATGTGGCCGATCTTATTCAATTCGCATTGAAAGCGAAACTAGGGGCAAACTAGCCCGTTAATCGCTCTCTGTGTGATGTTCCTGAGTTTCCGGAGATTGAAATCCTATTCCCTTAGTCTGATCATTCTTGTCGGGAAGCTGCACATTCCCATATTTCTCCTCGTACTTCTTGAGGTTCTCTTCCAGGGCTTTAGCGAGCAGTTTTACATGCTGCGGCGTCATTATGATCCGTGATTGTACTGTTGCGCGTTTGAGACCAGGCAGCATTTTCGCGAAATCGATGACGAATTCGGAAGAGGAATGGGTTATCAGAGCCAGATTGGCGTAGACGCCGGGTGCTTCTTTTTCTCCGAGTTGTATAGGAATTCCGGGGCGATTCATCATGCCCTCCTTATATTTTAAGCGGTGATAATACACTATGAAAACGGAATCCAACATACGCATATCGCGCGTTCACGTCTACACATCACTAGAGTCGTTCAATGAAAAATCCTGAACCCCGTCGATTATCTACGCTTGTTGAATCCATATCCGATGCCGAAATTCTGGGTGATACCGGGACTATGATCACGGGGATTGCCGATGATTCGCGCCGAGTTTCGCCGGGGAACCTCTTTTGTGCTCTGCAGGGAACACGAGTAGACGGAGAGATATTCATACAGGAGGCAATCGACCGGGGTGCCGCTGCCATCGTCACACGAAGCCCTCGGTCATACCAGATACCAGTTATCACGGTAAACAATCCACGGAAAGCGCTGGGTTTGCTGGCTTCCGCGTGGTTCAACAATCCTTCTCGCGAAATGAACGTGATCGCCACCACGGGAACGGACGGCAAAACATCCGTTTCCTATATCATCAGCCGCATGCTCTCCCACGCAGGCAAACGATGCGGCTATATAGGTACACTCGGCTCTTTCGGAGACGAACAAACCTACACATCATCCCACACGACTCCCCCGCCGTTGATTCTTCAGAGAATTCTCAGCGAGATGATCAATGATTCGACTCATACCGTATCAATGGAGGCGTCTTCACATGGTTTGAAACAGGATCGTCTTTCGGGAATCACATTGAAAACCGCCGTATTCACCACGTTCGGCCGCGATCATCTTGATTATCACGAATCAAGTGAGGAATACCTGAAATCGAAGCTTTCCCTATTTCGATATCTTGAAAACCGTGGAACCGCAGTGGTGAATGCACGGTTTCCGGAAATCGTAGGTTCCGCACGAAACGTGGTGAAGAACATGATAATCTTCAGCACCACCCGCGAAAACGTGGATGTTACGGTGGAACATGTAGAAATATCCGGGGGTCTGCGTCACGCATTTCTCAAACATGGATCACGGCGTTTTTCTATTGCCATCAAGCTTCACGGTGAATTCCAGATTGAAAATGTTGCCGCCGCCACTGCCGCGGGGATCACCATGGGCCTTGATTATGATCAGATATGCCGTGGCATAGAATCCGTGGAATACATCCCCGGTCGCTTCGAACCCGTATATGCTGAAGGCGCATTGCGGGCGATCGTTGACTATGCCCATACACCCGAAGCATTGAAAAATGCCCTGAAAAGCGCTCGCAGCATTACGTCGGGTCGTCTTATTGTGGTATTTGGATGCGGGGGAGATCGGGATACGGGGAAGCGCCCCCTCATGGGTCGTATCGCCGAACAACTGGCCGATATAGCAATCGTAACCAGTGACAACCCCCGCTCAGAGGATCCCGATTCGATTATTACAGAGATAATGACGGGAATACGTTCTCCGTCGAATATCATCCGGATTACAGACAGACTTGAAGCAATCGAAGAGGCAATCAGACGTTCCAGCGAAAAAGACATCATTCTTGTAGCTGGTAAAGGTCACGAAAAAACACAGACAATAGGCGGACATGTCTACCCGTTCGATGATTGCGCGGTTGTCCGCAAACTCCTCAAGGCGGAGGAAATCGTCACATGACTCAAATCGCGCATACGCGAATCCCCAGACTTGAATCGTCAAAAACATACGGAGTTCTGGGCCTCGGTAAAAGCGGACGTTCCGCGGCCGACTTCCTTCTTGAGCACGGATGCGGTGTAATACTCGCCGACGACAATTCGGAAGTATTCGAAACTACGGAAGTCCGATTGCTTATTGAGAGAGGGGCACTGCGCAGTACGGGTACAAACACCCTCGACTACCTTGTAGTCAGCCCCGGGGTGGCACCATCACATCCCATGATCGCCGGCGCCCACGAGAATTGCGTAATCATGAGTGAACTCGAATTGGCGTATCATCATTACACAGGGCGAATCCTTTCCGTCACCGGTTCCGATGGAAAAAGCACGACATGCGCCCTGCTTGCTCATGTGCTGAACCACGCCGGGTACGATGTGACCCTAACGGGAAATATCGGGACGCCGTTTACTTCGGTGGTGAATGGGCTTGATTCCGACTCCCTCGCCGTTGTGGAAGTCAGTAGTTATCAACTGGAATTGACTGAAGTGTTTCGATCTGAGGTAGCGACTGTTCTCAATCTGGCACCGGATCACCTGGCCCGGCACGGTTCCATGGATGCGTATGCAGCTGCAAAAGCGAGGATCTTTTCCCTTCAGGATTCAAAGGGGTGGCAGGTTATCAACGCCGATCAACCTGAACTCCGGAATCTCCTTCCACGGGAGACTGACCGGTGCATGACATTCAGCCTTGAAGAACCACAACGTTTCGGATCCTGGTATGAGGATAATATACTCCGGTACCAGACTCCCTCATCGGATCCTGTATCCATCATGCCCGCATCGGACATCCGCATCATTGGCAGGCATAACATAGCCAATGCCCTGGCCGTTATCGCATTGACGGTTCCGTTTGAGATCGAACCATCCAAACTGGCAGGTGGTTTGTCTACATTCCCCGGGCTTCCTCATCGACTCGAACGCATCGGATCATCCAACGGCATTCTGTTCATCAACGATTCCAAGGCTACGAATAGCCATGCCGCCGTGAATGGGCTCCTATGCTTCGATGCGCCCATGGTGGTTCTCATGGGAGGAAAAGATAAAGGTCTCTCATTCAGCGAATTGCTTCCGGCGCTTAAATCACGCGCTCGCGCGATCATTGCATTCGGCGAATCGGGGCCCAGAATCAAGCGAGAACTCGGGGATGAGGTCACAACACAACTATCCCAGGACTTAGATGAAGCATTATACAGGGCGGTATTAATCGCTCAACGCGGAGATATTGTCATTCTCAGCCCCGCGTGTTCAAGCTTCGATCAATACGGTTCCTTCGAAGAGCGAGGCGACCACTTCCGCTCCCTGGTCACTTCCCTGCCAAACTTCGTCAATAAGTAGTTATCAGTATTCAGTTTACAGTCGATGGGAATCGGATCGAACTTCCCACCCATCCTCATTTCCTAATCACGAATCACGAACTACGAACTACGATTCCCCTCATTCATCATCCATCAATTCTTCCATAACCTTCAACATTCAACTTTCAACCTGCAACAGGGACGTCTTCGTCCCAAAATCATCAAATTCCAATTTCCCAATTCATCATTCAGCAACTCGGCGAAGCTGATTAACCAAATCGGGAGTCAGGTACGTAGCCGGAAGCATAGAAATGACATGCGAATTGCAATGATTCCACGACGCAGGTTCAACTCTTGGAACATAGTCGCATTTATCAGGGAGTATCGTTACGAAGGCGGTGAGATACATGTACAATCGAGGCACACGATAATAGCCCTCGGAGGCGTATCCACGGTGATACGCTGAGAAGGCTATTGGAGAGTAACGAAGAGAGTACAGGTATATCGACGGCTGTAGTAGATACCCGCTGAGAAATGCGGCTACTAACTACTGTATTCCGTAAAACCTCTCTCGATTATCCTCAATCTCCGCCTTCTCCTGCAACCAGGAGAACCAGCTCGAATATGTACGCTGCCGAGCGCTTTCATCCAATCGAGCCACCATCTCCTCCTGTGGGACGGAACTATCGATGACCCAGCTGGAATCCCGGTGAACGACTATAAACGCCTGGCTGGCGGATGTCGGTCCCGCCATCTGACCGTTTTCAATACCGAATGGAACTCCGATTGCCTCTACACTGCGACCGATACCTGCAGCATATTCCGTCCGTCCAAACTGGACATCTTCGAGTAGCTCAACCAGGGAATCGGCTTCCGAAACTTCCTGGAGTGATGCACCTTTGCGTAG
>Ga0180433_10010957_pt1 | contig 10822 bp, 7 predicted proteins | sample SS_ome_8_FD_132980 | JGI IMG/M metagenome (GOLD analysis project Ga0180433, IMG submission 132980) | Hypersaline lake sediment archaeal communities from the Salton Sea, California, USA - SS_1_D_1 metaG | ecosystem: Environmental > Aquatic > Non-marine Saline and Alkaline > Hypersaline > Sediment...
GAAGCTGATCCATTGATCGCTCCTGCCCGCAAGCACAACGTCAGCACGATATTCTTCATCGCACCGACCAGCACTCCGGAGCGAATAGAGCTATCCGACGAGCGATCGACCGGGTTCATCTACTGCACATCGGTTACCGGGATCACGGGTGCTCGCAAGGCGCTGCCGCCGGAACTGAAACGGAGCCTGAACAAGCTGCGCAAGGTCACGGACAAACCGCTTGCCGTTGGATTTGGCATTTCCAAGCCGGAACATGTTCGGATGCTTCGAGGCCACGCTGATGGCGTCATTGTCGGGAGCGCGATCTGCAAGATCGTCGGTAAAGACAGGAAGCTTACCAAAGCCACGCTTGGCCGAGTGACACGCCTGGTGAAGTCGCTTGCTCGCGAAACAAAGAAGTGACGAAATAGTCGCCGCTGTGAAGTCGATTTTCACGTCTCGAAGCTGGTGGCGACGATTTTGGCTGCTTGACTGATTTGGCCTGTGATGGTACTATGGCGATCGGCTCAGTTTGAGAGATAGAAAAACGGGGACGTAGCTCAGTTGGGAGAGCGGCTGGTTCGCAATCAGCAGGTCGTGGGTTCGAATCCCATCGTCTCCACCAGTTTTTTCACGCCTTTCTTAACTTTCCCAAGAGCAACAACTTGCATATTGCTGCATGCCCCAAGTCCCTGGTCCATTTATTCTTCTTGACACACACCAATTAAGTGGTACAATTCTTAAGGCTGGGAATTGACCACACCACAAACCGCGAATTGTCTGCAAACCGACAAAGATAGTGTCTGCGCCGACACAATCCAATTTTAATAGGTATGTGATTGCCAAACACTATCCGAGCCTCTGGCTCCAGGCAGTGTAATAAGCGGTTAAGGTGTGGAGTTTTGCGACGTGCGCGGCCTCTCGTTGTGTCACGGGGAGTTGTGATACAAGAGGCGACTAAAAGAGAGCAACAACTGATCAGGCTGCACAAGGCCAGAGCAAAGAGGAGATGAGCTATTGATGGATATTGGGGACAGTAGGGCCGTGAGACACGGCTCGAGGTGTAACCGAGTGATGTGGAAAGGACAGACGAATTTTGCGAGCATCGCCGTTCGTGCGGCAACTATGACCCTCATCATGCTCACTTTTCTCGCGATCAGCGCACCGGATGTACATGCGATCACGCTTACGCTCGATCCAGCAAGTAGGACAGACTTGACGGCAGGCGAGTATTTCACCATTGACTTTGTTGTCAATGGCAGTGGTGCAGAACCCGTAGATACTTTCAGCCTCGTTATGACATGTAACCCGCTGATCTTTGAAGTCGTTGATGCAGACGAAGGCAACTTCTTTACAGGTGGGAAGGTATCTCCGACTAAACTCATCGACGCAACGAACGGTGTTCTCTCGTACTCAATCGCACACGTCGGCCCTCCTGCGACCGGGCCTGGCACGGCCATCACTACAACATTCAAGTTTCTGGGAACGCCTATTGCAGATTATATTTCGTACGACTTCGAAGCGCTGGACGGAGGTGACCAAGTCCTAGCTGAGACTGGCCTTGCACCCTTCGGCAACGGAACACCAATACCAACTGATACACCAACGAATACCAACACTCCGACGATTACCAGGACGCCGGTGCCCGGAGAGATCCACGGCAGCAAGTGGGAAGATCTGGATGGCGACGGGAATTGGGACGGTGGAGAGTCGGGTCTTGAGGGTTGGATCATCTATATTGATCTCGACGATGACGGCGAGCGCGACGCAGGCGAACCGTTTCAGACAACGGGTCCCGACGGTAGCTACAGCTTTACGGATCTGGCGCCCGGCACCTACATCCTTCGCGAGGAGCTTCAACACGATTGGATACAGACGCACCCTACGGACATGGCGCCCGCAGGAGCCGCTGGCGCGAGCGCAATGCAGGTCCAGCAGTTGAAGGAAGCCATCACAACAACAGCGTCGGACGTGCCTATTTCAATATGTGGTGAGACCGGGCAGCCTCTTGATGGACAGATACTGCCGCAAACGGTGGAGTCTGAACCGTTGATCAATATGGACGACTTCCGCAGCGATCCGCGATTTACCGGTGTCGACGGCAGCGGCTATGCTGCTGTCATCCTTGATACAGGGATCGATCTAAACCATCCGTTCTTTGGCCCAGACGGTAATAGCGATGGTGTGGCCGACCGCATTGTCTATCACTATGATTTTGCTGACGGTGACGCAGATGCTTCTGACAACAATGGCCACGGTTCCAATGTGTCGAGCATCGTCGCTTCAGAGGACACGACTTATACGGGAATGGCTCCCGCCGTCGACATCATTCACCTCAAAGTGTTCACGGACTCAGGAAGTGGGAACTTCGCCTATGTCGAGGATGCCCTGCAGTGGGTAGTAGACAATGGGGCAGCATACAACGTTGCCAGCATCAACATGTCGCTGAGCGATCCAAATAACAATTATTCAGCGGCCGGATCATACAGTTATGGTATTGGCGATGAGTTGGCTGCGCTGGCAGCCATGGATATTGTTGTCTCCTCTTCCTCTGGTAATCACTTCTACACGTTCGGTAGTGAGCAGGGTGTGGGGTATCCTTCAGCCGATCCAAACTCGCTTTCGATCGGCGCTGTGTACGACGCGTCCACGGGAGGTTGGAGCTACAGCAGCGGAGCCGTCGCCTATTCGAGTGGCCCAGACCGAATTTGCCCTTTCTCGCAACGACACGCAGTGTTGACTACCGTGATGGCGCCGGGAGCACCCATCACTGGGGCCAACCAATCCGGCGGGACCGTCACTTACCATGGCACAAGCCAGTCATCTCCGCATATTGCCGGCATTACAGTATTGGCTCAGCAATTGGCCCAACAGACCATAGGTCGGCGCCTGAGCGGTGTAGAATTCGCCGACCTGATGCAATCTGCTGCCGTTACCATCAACGATGGTGACGATGAAGACGACAATGTGACCAATACTGGACTGGACTTCCCTCGCGTAGACATGCTGGCCCTCGGTGAAGCGATCCTCGCCTTGGCGGCATCGCCAGCGCATACCGTTGAACTAAGTGCCGGGCAGACCGTCTACGGCATAGACTTTGGTAACCAGGATCAGAGTCCAGAGTTGACGCCTACAGCTACTGATACGATAACTCAGACGGATACGCCAACATCGACCTACACGCCGACGTTTACGGCGACCAACACGCTGACACATACCCCGACACCGACGGATACACCGGCTGATACGGCGACTTTCACTTACACATCAACGGACACAGCGACATATACACCTACTGACACGGCGACATATACGCCGACGTTCACGAACACGTTTACGGCGACCGACACACCGACGGATACGCCGACATCGACGTCAACACCGACGGTGACGGATACACCGATCGTGAATCCGTGTGCTGGTTGCGATTCGAATGGTGACGGTGCAGTCAACTTCAGTGACCTCTCCGCCTTTAGTATTTCCTGGGGCAAGAGTTGCGGAGATCCTGAGTATTGGGCTGGCTTCGATGTCAATGCTGATTGCACGATAAATTTCAGTGACCTTTCATACTTCTCGTCCTGCTGGGGCGAGTCGTGGTGATGTGACAGTTCAGTATCAAGGTTTGCTTTCAGCGACCCTCGTGAGCCAGAAAGGCTTGCGGGGGTCGTTCTTCTATTGGTAGACATAGGGCTGAGTCTTCGGGAAGGCGTCGCATGCCTCAAGGGCAAATGCAATGGTGCTTCGGTCAGGGACGATGGCATTTATTGCATGAGACACGGAGACGTGTTAATCTAGCCAGAAATGGACATCTAAGCTTCTTAGGGTCATCATTTCGTGGTAGGAATTTCCAAGCTGTATTGTGGGACAATCGAAGCGTCCGATCCTCTTCGGTACGGAAGAAGATCAAAAGACCTGCCATCCCACCTCCTGCAATTCTCCGCAGACAAGCGTCCGGTCGTCGTCTGGAATGTCACGCGGCGGTGCAATCTGCGGTGCGTCCATTGCTATTCTCACTCGCGAGACCAGGAATACGCAGGTGAATTGAATCACGAAGAAGGCATCCGCCTCATCAACGATCTCGCCGATTTCGGGGTGCCTGTAATCCTGTTTTCCGGGGGGGAACCGCTTACGCGTCCGGACATCCTCGATTTGATTACACATGCGCGAAGACGTGGCGTAAGAGCGGTAGTTTCAACTAACGGTACACTGCTGACAGATGACACCGCTGCAAAACTCAAGGACGCTGACCTCTCCTATGTCGGCATCAGTCTTGACGGCCTCGAAGAGACGAACGACCGTTTTCGCGGTGTGCCGAAAGCCTTTCGGCGAGCGCTGAATGGAATCCATAGTTGCCAGAAGGCAGGGATCAAGGTCGGGCTGCGTTTTACAATGAACCGGCGAAATGCTCAGGACATCGACGGTATTCTCGATCTTGTTCGAGCTGAGGGCATACCGCGCGTATGTTTCTATCATCTCGTATATGCCGGTCGCGGCAGTAAACTCATAGCAGAAGACCTGTCCCACGAAGAAACGCGTAACGCCATAGATCTGATCATGGACAGAACACGTGAACTGCATGTTGCTGGCAATACCGTGGAGATGCTGACGGTCGACAATCACTGCGACGGACCGTACCTTTATATGCGCATGCTTCGCGAGAAGTCAGAGAAAGCTGAAGAAGTCCTCGAACTACTTCGGATGAATGGGGGCAACAGCTCGGGTGTGGGTATTGGATGCGTGAGCTGGGATGGGGCGGTGTATGCCGACCAGTTTTGGCGCCACCATTCTTTTGGTAATGTGGGTCAGCGGTCTTTCGGTGAGATCTGGATGGATACGTCTGACGAGCTGATGGGGAGGCTTAAGGACCGTAGGCAATACCTAAAGGGCCGCTGCGCATCGTGCAAATGGCTGGATATCTGCAACGGCAATTTCAGGGTCAGAGCGGAAGCTGCGACGGGAGACGTTTGGGCGCCCGATCCCGCCTGCTATCTTACCGATGAAGAAATCGGAATTGAATGACATCATGGAACAGACACTTCGTCTCGTATTTTGGGAGCTGACTGCGCGCTGCAACTTGAAGTGCAGCCACTGTCGTGCTGAGGCGCAAGAGGAGTCCGTCGAAGGCGAGCTAACCACGCAGGAGATTCTCCGCATTGCACGGGATATCAGGGACGCGGCGGATCCAATCATTGTCCTGACCGGCGGGGAGCCATTGGTCCGTCCGGATCTTTTTGAGATTGCACGGGCGTGTGCCGGAATGTTTTCGCAGGTGGCTCTCGCGACAAATGGCACCCTTGTGGATGATGATATGGCCAGAGAAATCGCAGACAGCGGTATTCGCAGAGTTAGCATCAGTATCGATGGAGCAACAGCACAGACCCACGACGAGTTTCGCGGTGTTCCGGGCAGCTTCGAGCAGGCACTGAGCGGTCTTGAGGCACTCAAAAAGGTCGGTCTTTCTCTGCAGATCAATACGACAGTGACCCGGCACAACGCAGAAGAGCTGGAAAGCATTCTGACACTCGCTCTTGAGCAAGGAATGGATGCGTTTCACGTATTCATGCTCGTGCCTGTTGGGTGCGGGGCCGAGATCGACGATAGCAGCCGACTCTCCGCTGAGCGTACAGAAGAGATTCTTGAGTGGCTGTTTGAGAAGTCATTGGAGCTGCGCGGCCGATTATTCGTGAAGGCAACCTGTGCGCCACAGTATGCTCGAATTATGCGCGAGGTCTCGCAAAAGAAGGGTGTTCAATTATCCGTGGAGACGCACGGAATGAACGCGGCGTCGCGTGGATGCCTTGCCGGAACAGGTGTTTGCTTTGTCTCGCGAGTCGGAGATGTTCAGCCTTGCGGATATCTTCCTGTTCGTGTTGGCAACGTGCTTGAGCGGAGGTTTGGCGACATCTGGCATGATTCCGAAGTGTTTGACGCGTTGCGAGATCCCGGGCAGTTGAAAGGGAAGTGCGGTGTCTGCGGGTATCGTGTGGTATGCTCCGGGTGTCGAGCACGTGCCTATGCGCTGACTGGTGACTTTCTCAGCGAAGAACCGGATTGCCCGCAAGAATCTACGGGAGGTAAGCACTGAGAATGGGGATGACGTTCTCTGAGATTGAAAGAGACATCCTTGATAGGATCCAATGTGATTTTCCGTTGTCATCAGCTCCTTACGAATGTATCTCGCGCGACCTCGGATGCACAGAGAGTAGAGCACACGAGATCATTGTCGGATTGCGGGCGAAGGGCGTGATTCGCCGAATTGGTGGTTCATTTTCCGCGGAGAGACTGGGATACAGCAGTGCACTCGTGGCGGCTCGGGTTGATCAGGATGCGATCGAGTCCGTAGCGGAGAAGGCGAATGCCTATACCGAAGTGACTCACAACTACGAGCGCGAGGGTTCTTACAATCTCTGGTTTACCGTGATCGGCGAAGACAGCCAACGAATTCACGATATTGTTGACGAAGTGGCTCAGTGCAGAGGTGTTCGCAGTATGCATTTGCTGCCTGCCCTGAGGGTGTTCAAGATACGAGTTGATTTCGGGTTCAATCGAAACCAATTACCATCCTCGGTTGCGTTGGAGCAGAATCTTTCCAAAGAGAAGTATGACCCGAGTTCCCTTTCTGATACAGACCGTAGAATTATCCGGCGTGCGTGCGGTGACATCGGTGGATCGCTTCATCCTTTTCGGGAGATGGCTACGGAGATCGACGTGAGTCAGGATGAGTTGATTGAAAGACTCAATGCGTATAAGAAGAGCGGAATGCTACGAAGATTCGGGGCTATTCTGTTGCACAAGGAGGCTGGTTATGCTGCAAACGGCATGTCAGTGTGGAACGTGCCCGATCAGGATGTCGAGCGTGTCGGAGAGCTGCTTGCCGCTTGCCGCGATGTCAGTCATTGCTATGAGCGATCCCGTATGGAGGATTGGCCGTACAATGTGTATGCGATGATACATTGCAGGACAAAGGATGGCTGTACTGCAGTGGCCTCGCGTTTGTCCTCTGAAAGCGACATTGGAGATTACGGGATTCTTTTTTCAGTCCGCGAATTCAAGAAGACCAGCTTCACATACTTCAACGATGTGATCTGAAGGACTTTCCGACCTGGAACTGTATACCATGCATTGTCCTTATGCGCGCCTCGGATTTTCGGGTCAGGCAAAGGAACACTTTTTCTTGGATTGTGAGATCGTGATATGCTATGCGAATAAGTGACTCCAGTCATACCAGGGATTCGGGGATTCACTTGGCTGTCCGGTTTTTGCAGACAACGGGCCAGATGATGCAGAGTACTGAAATATGCTTGTCGATCATGGATTAATGTTTACTACACTCGGGGGATATGCTCTGGCTACCGTGTGGTCGGAGCTTGGGGTCGTGGCGCCAAATCGTTTTCGGACGTGGGTTTCCACTGTACTTGTAGCTCTCGGCATGGTTGCGCATACGATAGCTCTGAGCATCATTGCTGCTCGAACCGGTCGCCTTCCGATGGCGAATCTGTATGAGGTGCTTTCGCTTTTTCTCTGGTTCGCTGTCGCGTTGTTTCTCGCACTCCAGCTTTGGCGGCCGCTTCGCGCCGTCGGTGCATTTTATCTGCCGCTGGTCACCGCGGTGGCGGCGGGTGTGGCGGCTCTTGCGGGCCAGAGCGCTATAGACACGCGTGGTCGGTCGATCATAGTGGTTATTCACGGAGGGACTGCTCTGCTTGGGTTTGCTGCCTTTGCTCTGGCTGCTGCAGTGGCCGTGATGTTCCTGATTCAGGACGGACTGCTGAAGCGCCATAGCACTGGTCGTCTGGGTGCAGCACTTTCGTCGGTGAGTCAATTGGAAGGACTGACATATGTTATTGTAGGCTTTGGCTTCATCAGTCTGACGATCTCCCTGGGATTGGGCATCTATATTGCTGGGCAGACTGTGGGAGAGTGGGCGACACAGCATACGGCGCTTTTGTCGATTGCCACTTGGTTGGTGTTTGCCGTTTTGTTCCACGTTCGTTTGACTAGTGCCTGGCGTGGTCGAAAGGCGGCGTGGCTCACGGTCGTCGGTTTTGCGGTTGTTGCCGCTGTGTTTGCTGTCCTGCTCTTTACGGCCGACACGCTGCACGGGTTTCTTGGCTGAACGTCAGGAATCCAACCCCACCCGCAACTTGAGGTAAGTGTTGAGGTATATGCATCCTGAATCTGATCTCATCGCGATAGGAGTCAACCACAAAAGCGCTCCGGTCGAAGTGCGAGAGCGGATGGCGATTCCGCTCGGACAGGTCCCTTCTGTTCTCCGGACCTTGCGTTCAGAATACGACGTGGGGGAGGCAGTAGTGCTGTCAACGTGCAATCGCGTGGAGTTCCATGTTATTGCGGAGTCGCCTGATCCTTTGCGCCGCTTTTTGGTCGAGCGGCAGTTTCTTGCGCCGAAGCAATTCGAAGAGCTCGTCTATATCCACAGAGGACTGGATGCGATCCGGCATTTGTTTGCGGTCGTCTCAAGTATCGACTCGATGGTCGTTGGCGAAACCGAGATTCTGGGGCAGGTGAAGAGGGCTTACCAGATGGCATCCGAAGTCGGCACCATCGCCAGTCGGTTGCACATTCTCTTTCAGGAAGCATTTCGCACGGCAGGGCAGGTCCGGAGCCGCACACACATTGCTCATGGTCGTGTGTCTGTAAGCTCTGTTGCTGTCGAATTGGCAGAGAAGGTTTTTGGAGAACTTGAATCTCGTTCCGTACTTGTTATCGGAACAGGCGAAACGGCAACGGGGGCGGTAAAGGCATTGCTTGCCAGGGGAGTGCGAGCGCCGTACATTGCCAGCCGTACGCTGGAGCGTGCGAGTGAGATAGCTGCGCTTTACGACGGTTGCCCCGTTGTGCTCAGCGAACTAGATGCGACGCTGCCTAAGGCAGATATCGTGCTAGTGTCCACCGGTGCGCCGCATTATTTGCTTGGCCCGGAAGATTTGCAGAGGGCCATGCGATTACGCCGAAATGCACCGCTCTTGATCATCGACATCAGCGTGCCGCGCAACGTCGATCCCGCAGTCAATAAGCTGGACAACGTGTATCTGTCCAATATTGATGAGCTGCAGGAGATTGCCGCTCAAAACCTGACCAAACGTCAACTCGACCTCGACCAGTGCTGGACGATTATTGATAAGGCTTCTCTACGCTGTTATACACGCATGCATTCACTCGCTCTGGGCGGGGCAGTTGTTGATCTTCGCTCGGCTTTCGATAGAGTTCGAGAGCAGGAGCTTGATCGTCTTTTCAAGAATTTGGATGGCTTGGATGAGGGCCAGCGCAGGGACATAGAGCGCATGGCTGAGCGATTGCAGAATCGCCTGCTCCACGGACCACTGTCCGCACTGCGGAAGAAGGCAGGTCGCGACGTTCATTTCCTGGCGGCGGTCAAGCGACTATTCGGATTGGGTGAGTAGGTCTCTTCACGAACCTGGTTTTCAGTGTCCAGGTCATGAAAAACGACTCTTATAAAAGAGACAGCACTTGTCGAGCTGCTCGAATTGTCCTGTTGATATCTTGTTGAGTGTGTTTTGTTGACAGAAATGCAGCTTCAAACTGCGATGGGGCGAAGTATATGCCCTGTCGCAGCATGCCGTGAAAGAAATCAGCATAGGCTTGGGTATTGCTCAGTGTGGCAGTGGTGTAGTCGGTAACTGGTTTCTTTGAGAAGAACATGCACTGCATCGAGCCAACGCGTGTGTGAAACGTGCTCGCCCCTGCTTCCTGTGCTACGTTGTGGAGCCCTTTGGCGAGAGCTTCGGACATGTCGTTGAGTTCTTTGTATACGGACCGCTTGCGTAACTGTTCAAGTGTGGCAATACCGGCGGTCATTGCTAGTGGATTGCCCGACAGAGTTCCCGCCTGAAAGACCTTGCCGACCGGGAGAACAGCATCCATAATGTCTCGCCGCCCGCCATAGGCGCCGACGGGTAATCCTCCGCCGACAATCTTGCCGAGAGTCGTCAGGTCAGGCTCGACGCTGTATATCTCCTGCGCTCCCCCCCTTGCCACGCGAAATCCTGTCATGACTTCGTCGAAGATCAGGAGGATCCCGTATTGCTTTGTGACCTTGCGCAGACCCTCGAGGAAACCAGGCTTGGGCGGCACAACACCCATGTTGCCGGCGACTGGTTCGACAATGATGCAAGCGATCTTGCGGCCGAAACGGCGGCAGGTCCTCTTCACCGCATTAATGTCGTTGTAAGGAAGATTCAATGTGGATCGAGCGAAGCTCTTCGGAATACCTGGGCTATCGGGAGCGCCGAGTGTTGTCGCGGCTGAGCCTGCCTGAACGAGAAGGGCATCGACATGCCCGTGATAGCAACCTTGAAACTTGACGACAAGATCGCGTCCGGTGTATCCACGTGCGAGACGAAGCGCACTCATAGTCGCCTCAGTGCCCGAGTTCACCATGCGGACTTTTTCGATAGAAGGCATGTATTGTCTTATGAGGCGTGCAAGGCGTGTCTCAAGGAGTGTTGGTGCTCCAAAACTCGTCCCTTTTGTGGCGGCGGCTTTCACCGCGCGGACTACACCGGGGTTTGCGTGGCCGAGAATCAGAGGTCCCCAGGACAGGACGTAGTCGATGTAGCGATTGCCATCGATGTCTTCGATCTGGCTGCCTCGTCCCGAGCTAATGAAAACGGGAGTGCCACCCACACCGCCAAAGGCGCGTGCCGGACTGTTCACCCCTCCTGGAATTACGCTCTTGGCTTGGGCAAAGGCACGTGCAGATTTCTTGAAGGTTCTACCCGACACATCGTATCCTCGCATAAGAGACAAATCTGCGGATAACGACGAACACCAAATGATCGATAAGGCTCACGACTCCTGC